>Ga0209692_10003030_pt1 | contig 16912 bp, 12 predicted proteins | sample tdDd472_FD_187129 | JGI IMG/M metagenome (GOLD analysis project Ga0209692, IMG submission 187129) | Marine sediment microbial communities from the Atlantic coast under amendment with organic carbon and nitrate - tdDd47.2 (SPAdes)... | ecosystem: Environmental > Aquatic > Marine > Coastal >...
GTGTAGGGCACCATGAGACGCAGAATGGCCACCAGCTTGCGGAAGTCCAGATCGTTCACCGGGTGGGGCGGGTGGCTGGCCAGGTCCGCGCCGGTGGCCGGCTCCAGGCGCGGCACGCTGAGGGTGTGCGGACCCACCCCGAACTTCCGTTCCAGGTGTTGGATGTGCTGCTGCATGGCCAGCAGTTCGAAACGCCAGTCGGCCAGGCCGAACAGCACGCCGATGCCCACGTCGTCGATACCCGCGGTGAACGCGCGGTCCATGGCGTCCAGCCGGTAGTCGAAATCGGCCTTCTTCCCCCGCAGATGCACCCGGCCGTAGGCCTCGCGGTGGTAGGTCTCCTGGAAGATCTGGTAGGTGCCGATGTTGTGGTCCTTGAGGGCCGCGAACTGGTCCACTTCCAGGGGCGCCACGTTCACGTTGATGCGACGGATGGCCGCGCTCCCGTTGCCCTTCACGCTGTAAACCGTGTCGATGGCCTTGAGGATGTAGTCGAACCCCTCCTGGGGATAGGCCTCGCCCGCCACCAGCAGCACACGCTTGTGGCCCTCGTTCACCAGGGCCAGGGTTTCGGCGGCCAGTTCGTCCCGGGTCAGGGCCTTGCGCACCACGCCGCGGTTGCTGCTGCGGAAGGCACAGTACGCGCAGTCGTTGGCGCACAGGTTGGACACGTACAGCGGCGTGAACAGGACCAGGCGGCGGCCGTAGATCTCATCCTTCACGTCGTGGGCGGCGTGGAAGAGTTCGCCCAGCAGGTACGGGTCGGTGATGCGACTCAGGACGGCCACGTCCTCGGCGTCCAGGCCGTGCAACTGGCGGGCCTTGGCGAGGATCTCCTCCACGTGCACGGCGTCGGCGGTGCCGGCCCGGGTCAGGGTGTCCGCGATGGCGGCGGCGTCGATCCGCAGCCGGGTGTCGGTGCTCATGCTGTTTCTCCGCTGCGTGACAGGGTCACGGTAAAGGTGGATCCGATGTTGTCTTGGCTGGTGACGACCACGTCCCCGCCGTTCAGACGCGCCAGGCGGCGCACGATGCTCAGGCCCAGCCCGCTGCCCAGGATGGCCTTGGTCTTTTCGTTCTTGATGCGCACGAACTCACCGAAGAGGCGCTCGACCTCGTCTTCGGTCATGCCGATGCCCGTGTCCGTGACGGCCACGGTCAGGGTGGCGTCGTCGCCCGTCACCGCCACGTCCACCCGGCCGCCGTCCCGGTTGTACTTCACCGCGTTGGAGACCAGGTTGTTGAAGATGATCTCCAGTTCCCCGGCTTCGCCCTGCAGGGTCGTGTCCGTCGACACGTTCAGGTTCAGGGTCAGGCCCCGGCTGTCGGCTTCCGGAGCAAAGGTTTCCAGAACCTTGACCAGGAGCTCTTCCACGTTCTGCGGGTGCAGGTCGCGCTGCTTCTGGCCCGACTCGATGCGGGTGAGATCCAGCAGGTCGTAGATCAGTTTGCGCATGCCCTCCAAACGGAGCAGGCAGCGATCCACCACGCGGGCGGTTTTCACCGGGTCGCCGTCGGTAATGCCTTCCTCCAGCAACCGCAGATAGCCTTCCACCGCCCCCAGGGGCGCTTTCAGTTCATGGGCCAGGATGGACAGGAACTCGAAGCGCACCTGCCGCCGCTCGTTGGCCAGCCGACGGGCCTCGCGGGTGGCCAGCAGATGCCGCGCGGCCTTTTCCACCACCTTGCGCAGTTCGCCCGGGGTGAACGGCTTGGCCAGGAAGTCGAAAGCCCCCTGCTTGGTGGCCTTGACCGCCATCTCCAGCGACGCGTGCGCGGTGATCATGATGGTCAGCGTATCGGAGCCGCTTTCGTGCAGCCCGGTGAGGACCTCCATCCCCGTGCAGCCCGGCATGGCGTGGTCCAGCATGAGCAGATCCACCGGGTGGTCGGCCAGCTTTTGAACGGTTTCCAGCCCGTCAGCGGCCTCACGGATTTCAATCTCGAAATCGCCGCCGAACTCCTCGTTCCTCAGGGTCAGACCCTCCAGCACCCGCCGGATGCCCATGCGGATGCCGTCCTCATCGTCGGCCACCAGAATGCGCAGAATGTTGTCCGGGGTTTGAACGGTCATGACGGCTCTCCGGTCTCCGCATCGGCGGCCACGGGCAGAACGAGGGTGAAGGTGGTGCCGGTGGGTCCGGCCGCGGGATCACTGTTGGTGGTCACCTGCAGGTCGCCCCGGTGCATCTTGACGATGCCGTAGCTCACGGCCAGGCCCAGCCCGGTGCCCCGGCCCTGCTCCTTGGTGGTGAAGAAAGGCTCGAAAATGCGCGGCAGGATGTCCGGCCGGATGCCGGCCCCGTTGTCGGTCACGGCGAGGCACACCTGGTTGTCGCCCAGACGGTCGGTGGTGATGACCAGTTCATCCGCCCCGGTGGTGGGCGCCGTGGCGTTGTTGATGAGGTTGATGAGCACCTGGCCCAGCTGGTCGGTGTCCACGCGGGCGGCCAGACCGGGCACCTTGTGCGTGACCGTGACGACGGTTTTCTCCGGCACCAGGCAGCCCCGCTGGGCCATGGCCACCAGGTCGGCCAGCGCCACCGTCTTCAGGTCCACCTTGTTCTGCCGGGCGAAATCCAGCAGACCGGCCACGATGCCCTTGCAGCGGTCGGCCTGATCCACGATGAGTTGGAGGTCCCGGCCAATCTCCGAAGCGGGATCACACTGTTCGGCCAGCAGGTGGGCGTAGAGCAGCACCACGCCCAACGGGTTGTTCACCTCGTGGGCGATGCCCGCGGCCAGTTGCCCCATGCTCGCCAGGCGCTCGCTGTGCATGAGCTGTTCCTGGGTGTTGGTCAGGTCCTGGTGTGACTGGTTCAATTCGGTGACCGTGTGCCGCAGTTCGTCGATCACGTAGGGCAGACACATCTCGCTCTCGGCCATGCCCTTGTAGATGGCGACGGCGTGGCGACGGCAGGTGTCGTAGCCGCAGGCCCGGCAGTTCAGTTCGTCCCCGGCGGTATGTTTGCCCAACCGGTTCAGTATCTGTCGGATTTCGGCCTCGTCCGGCTCACCCATGCGGCGGTCGTCCGCGCAAAACCGCGTGGTCAGGTCCAGGTCGGCCAGACGGTCCATGAAGCCCTGCCACACCGCGGGATCGTTCTCCCGCTGACGGGCGCTCACGAAGCGACTGACCCGGGCCCGTCGCCGGAACAGGGGCTCGTTGGTGCTCATGCCCGCGCCCATGATGCAGCCGTTGCAGCAGAGGATGTCCAGCAGGGCGGCGTCCAGGTCGCCCGTCTCGAACTCGTGCAGGGCCTCGGGGAAGTCCTGGCGGCCGTCCGCCGTAACCACGATGCCCGTGGCCAGGTCCTCGCTCATACCCGCCGCCTGAACCATGCCCCGCGACAGGGCGAATACCGCGCCCAGATTGGCCCGGGGCTGGGCCATGGCCACCGGTTTGACCGTGGCCGGGCTCACGCCCTTGGCCTCCAGGAACTCGGTCAGCTCGGTGAAGGTGATGGCGGCGTCAACGCGACCGGTGCCCGACGTGCGGGCCGCCTCACCCTTCTTGGCAATGCAGGGGCCGATGAAAACGATGCGCAGATCTTCGCCGTGGATTTCGCGCAGAGCGCGGGCGTCGGCCTCCATGGGCGACACCAGGGGCAGCAGCGAATCGGTCAGGTCCGGGTGATAGCGTTCCACATAGGTGACGATGCCGGGACAGGCGGAGGAAATCCAGCGGCGACCGGTGCCGTCGTCCATGATCCGACGGGTTTCGCGGGCGATGAGATCCGCGCCGAACCCCACCTCGTGGACCAGGTCGAAGCCCAGCTCATGCAGCATGCCCACAAAGGTTTCTTCGGGCATGTCCGGGTATTCGGCGGGGAAGGACGGCGCCACCGCGGCGGCCACCCGTTCGGGGCCGGCCAACAGGGCTTCCATCGGCAGCAGGGAACCGGTGACCACCTTGGCGTCCTGGCTGCACACGCGCACGCAGTTGCCGCAACCGATGCAGCGTTCGTGGAGGATCATGGCGCGGCCGTCGGTGATGCGGATGGCCTTGGCCGGACACTCGCGCACGCACGTGAAACAGGTGCGGCAGCGTTCGCCTATGGTGGTGACCAGGGCCATGTCCTGCGGTGTCATGCGGTGTCCTCCCTTCCCCTGTGATCGGCCGTTCAGGGCCGCGGATGAACTATAAAGAAACCTTGAGGGAGTGACCCCTCTGAAAGGAAAGTTAAGTCCTCCGATTAAGGAGTCAAGGCATAGTTGTTATTTTTTTGACGAATTTGAAATCAAAAATATTTGATGTTTTATGTTCTGTTTGTGCCTCTGAAAGGGTTCGTGATAAGTCATTCCCATTCAACCAGTTCGTAAGTCTCTCCGTACCCTTCGAGCAACGTAACCCGGTCGAACAGACCCGACGTGACCAGAACCCGAGCTTTTCCCCCTTCAGGGCCGGGGACCACCATCAGCACGTCCACCTCGTCCGGCAGCGTCTTCAGGAAGATCCGGCCCCAGCCCGGCCCCTGAACGAAGAGCGCTGTGGACAGGGCGTCGGCCAGCACCGCGGTCTCCGCGAATACCGTCACGCCCAGCACGCCCTCGGCGGGGCGGCCCGTCCTGGGGTTCATGATGTGGCCGTACCGCGTGCCGTCGATGGTGACGAACCGCTCATAGGACCCGCTGGTGGCGACGGCCCGGCCGGTCACGTTGACCGAGGCGAACCAGGTGTTGCGGTCCAGCGGGTCGCGGATGCCCACGCGCCAGTCCTCGCGCTCCGGCGCGCCCCCCAGGCAGAACAGGTTGCCGCCCAGGTCCACCAGGCCGTCGGTCACGCCGGCTTTGCGGAGGCGGTCGGCGGCGCGGTCCACGGCGAAGCCCTTGGCGATGCCGCCCAGGTCGAAGCGGGTTTCGGCGGTCCACTTGGTCACTTCGCTCTCGCCGGTGAAGGCCCAGCCGCCCATGAGGGCGCGCGCCGAATCGATCTCGGCCTGCGCGGGCAGCCGACCCTCGCGACGGTGGAAGCCCCACAGGTGCATGAGCGGTCCGGCGGTGGGATCGAAGGCGCCTTCGCTGAGGACGCGCATGCGTTCGGCCTCGTCCAGACACTCGAAGAGCCAGGACGACAGGGTGACGGCGGAGTCAGCGGGGGCGCGGTTCAGGCTGCTGAGTTCGGTGTCCGGGTCCCAGGTGCTGAAGACGGTGGCCACCGAGTCGTAGACGGTGGTCACCAGGGTCTGGGCCTCGGCGGGGGCGAGGCCGTCGGGCAGCTGGAGTTCGCAGCGGGCCACCGTGCCCATGGTTTCGAAGTCGAAGGTGGTGGGATCGGGGTCAGAGGTGCAGCCGGTCAGCAGGGCCGGAACGAGAACGAGGATGGCCAGAGCGCGCATGGATCACCTGCCGTCGAAGAAACCTGTGGGTCGCGATCCCTCAAATATAGACGGTGGGGGTGATTCGTCCATCAGCGAGGGGATGCACTCCACCCCAAAACAGCTCCTTCCAAGTGTCGGAACAAGGCCGGCAAGCACACAACCACTTGTCCGCTATATGATTAGGGTTGAATGATTTTGCAGCCTCGATTATCATCATGAGCAGGATCCGCTCGACATTCCGGACGAACTCACCTCGCATCCTAGGGATGGACCAGAAAGGGAACTCGGCAGATCAGACTCTGCGAACCGGAAACAGAGATATTCGCTGATTCGAGCCCGGATGGACTTTTCGGTAGGGACAGGGGGTGAGTCAGATACCTCGTTGAACGAGATGTGTCGATGGCCGTACAATCGGCTCCGGCCGCGGCACTCGCAGGGCTGCCGGCAGTAGGCACCGGAGATGGTGCCGGGACTGCCGGTCGCGGCACCAACCTAGACCTGGATGCGGTCACATTGGTTGGGGCAGGCCAGGGGGAGCACCGATGGTACACTCCTGGCCGGCTTTCTCCGTGATCCGGTGGAGTTCTCGAAAATGGAACTGTTCAACGTCTCCTACGTTGCCGTCGCGGCCATCTGCTTGATCGTGGCCGTGCAAAGCTGGCTGATCGCCGCACGGAACCCGGAGTATCGAGTCCAGGCGCTGTTCGGGCTGGCGGCTCTCGGTATCGTCGTGGACGCGCTCTCGTCGCGCTCGATGTTCCAAGCTGCTTCGCCCGAGCTCTTCGATAGCGCTCTCCACGTCACCACGGTAGGGGTCTGCACGACGCTTGCGTCCCTGGCTTGGTTCCTGGACCTGCGGACCGGCGCGGCCCGGCGCTGGCTCGTCCTCGCTGTGACGGGAGCAGCAGTCGCGTCGGTCGGACTCGACCTCACCATCGGGATCACCTTCGCCGAGCTCCCTCGGCTGCGGAACGTGGAACTCCCCTGGGGCGAGGTCATCGTGCTGGCAGACGGGGAGCCCACGCGGTGGCGCCTCGTCGGCGACGTGACGAACCTCGGCTTCATGGCCCTTCTTCTCGATACCGCGCTTCGGCTCCGTCGCCGGCGGCGGCACCGGTTCGCGGCCCTGATCGGGGGGAGCCTCTTTCTGTACGGGCTCGCCATGCTTACGATCATCCCCGCGGATCTCGGGTACATGGCGTCCCCTCCGCTCCACACGTTCGCCTTCCTCATCATCGTGCTCGTGATGAGCTGGGAAACATCGCTGCACCTGGCGCGCAAAGCCGAGCTCTCACGCGAAGTGGCGGCGAACGAGCGCCGCTGGCGTCAGCTCCTCGACCGCGTCCAGTTGATCGTAGTGCGGATCGACCCTTCCGGCCGGATCAGCGAGGTGAACCCCCACTATCTGCAAGTGACCGGCTTCGGACGGGAGACGCATCTCGGACTGCACTTCCTCGAGTTGATCCCGCAATCCGACGTGGCAGACGCCGAGCGCAACTTCGGCCGCGCTCTGGCCGGGGAGGCCCAGCCCGAGGCAGAATACGCGCTCGTCTCTCGCGACGGGACGGAGCGGACGATCCACTGGCGCACCGTGCCACTGCGGGACGCGGATGGGGAGGCCGAGGGGCTTCTCTGCGTCGGAGTGGACGTCACCGAGCGGGAGAAGGCACTCGGCCAGCGGGACCGAGCCCTCGTCGAGCTACGGCAGTCGGTCGCGGAGCTGCAGCGGCTCCGGGATCAGCTGGAAGAAGAGAACCTGGCGCTGAAGGAAGAGGCCGGATTCTGGAACGGATCCGAGGGCATCGTCGGCGGGAGCGACGCTATGATCTACGTCCTCGGCAAGCTGGACCACGTGGCGGGGTCGAACACAACGGTGCTCATCCACGGCGAATCGGGCGTGGGGAAGGAGCTTGTGGCCCGATCGATCCACGCGCGGAGCCTTCGTGCCGACCGGCCGTTCGTCGCCGTGAACTGCGCCGCCCTCACGCCGACGCTGGTGGAGAGCGAGCTTTTCGGTCACGAGAGGGGAGCGTTCACCGGGGCCGACCGCAGGCGGCGAGGCCGCTTCGAGCTGGCCAACGGGGGCACCCTCCTTCTGGACGAGATCGGCGATCTGCCTCTCGAGGTGCAGCCGAAGCTTCTACGGGTGCTGGAAAACGGCGAGTTCGAGCGGGTCGGCGGAAGCGAGACCCTGCGCGCGGACGTCCGTGTCGTCGCCTCCACGAATCGGGATCTTCGACTGATGGTCGGAGAACGATCCTTCCGCGAGGACCTTTTCTACCGGCTCGAGGTCTACCCCATCACGGTTCCGCCGCTCCGAGATCGACCGGACGACATCCCCGCCCTCGTCGAGCACTTCGCCCGGCAACTGAGCGAGGAGTGCGGCCGGAAGATTCGCGAGATCGAGCCCGAGCTCCTGCGGGCCGCGCAGGCCTACCCCTGGCCGGGAAACGTCCGCGAGCTCCGGAACGTCGTCGAGCGGGCGGTCCTCACGACGCGGGACGGATGCCTCCGGCTCGCGGAACCGCTCACTGGAAGCACGGCCGGTTCGGTAAACAGCGGGCTCGTGGACACGGTCCATCCTATCGCGGGTCGCGCACCCGACGGGCGGATTCCCACACTCCAGGATCTGGACCGGGAACACATCCGGAGCGTCCTCGAGCTCTGCGGAGGACAGATCGCGGGCCCCGGCGGGGCCGCGGAGATTCTCGGTCTCCATCCGAATACCCTGCGGTCGCGCATGAAGAAACTAGGTCTCGTGTTGCACGACTCTCCTCCGACCAAGCCGGCCTGAGCACGCCCCGAAACCGAAATTTCGTCACGGTATTTCGTGACGATCGCGTCGACGGCAGCCCTTCGCGGTGTCCACTCGCCACCCCTTCTCGCGGAACGCTCACTCCTGCAATCGTTTGCTGATTTTCTCCGGCGGCGAACCCGCCGGGACCGCCGCTTGCTGTTCCTCGGGGTATGAACTCGACGCGATTCGGAATCATCGTCACCCTGCGTTCCCACCCTGCGCACCGGAGGGAACTGATAAAGAGCTTGGAGGAGTTCCGGGAACGAGCCGCCTGCCAGGATCCCCCTGTGTGTTGCGAGGTCAGCGAGGACCTCTTCGACCCGGGACGGATTCTCTGGACCGAGTGGTGGCCGGAACCGCGGGCCCCACGGGCTGCCGTGAGCTCCGACCGGTTTCGAGCGTTGCTCGGCGCGGTGCGCACGCTCGGGCGACTCGAGTCCGTGGAAGCGTTCGAGCGGAGCCCGCTGGACACGGCGCAGAATCCCGGAGACCGGTCGTGATCGCGGCGCGGTCGAAGGAATGCCTTAAAAGAAGGTATCGTTGAAGTTGGAAGCGAAATCAAACCGTCGAAGGAGGCTGTCCATGCGCACGCGGTACCTGTCGCTTGCCGGCTGCATCGCCACGGTGATCCTGGCCGGTCACGTCATCGTTCCGGTCTCGGCTCATGGTCAGGATTCCGAGCCCATCAACCTGGCCGCAGAGGCTCGAGATCCGACCGCTTCATTGACTGCCCTCACGATTCGTCTGGACCTTACGTCGTCATTCCACAACCTGCCCGACGCCGACCAGGGCACGCTCGTCGTGCAGCCCGTGATCCCGTGGAAACTCGGCGGCAAGCCGCACGTGGCGCGCGTGACCGGGAGCTACGTCGTCAATGCGCCGGACTGGGGCAACCTGGCCGAGAGTGCCGCCGTAGGCAACCTGCCGCCCAACTACACGCCGACCAAGGAATTGACGGGACTCGGCGATCTCGCCGCGGTCGATTTCTTTCTGTACGAGGCGCCCTGGTCCGGCCGCTGGGGCATCGGGCCGGCTCTGTTGATTCCGACGGCGTCCGATCCTGCACTGAGCGGGGGCAAGTGGGCGGCCGGCCCGGCAGCCGTGGCGATCTATCGCAAAGGCGAATTGCAGCTCGGGGTTCTGGGGCAGGGGATGTTCAGCTTCGCCGGCGCCAGCGACCGGGACGATCTGAACATGATCTCCATGCAACCGTTCGGCGGTCTAGGCTTTGGCGGCGGCTGGTCGGTCGGATTGTCCGAAGTCCAGTACAACTACAATCTGGACGCCAAGCGCTGGGCGGGCGCGGCGTTCGGCCTGCGCGTCGAGAAGCTGGTGCATTTCGGTAAACAGCCGGCGCGCCTCTTCGTCGACGCCGAGTACCAGTTCATAGACGACATCGTGGCGGCGGAGTGGACCTATCGGTTCGCGGTTGTGCCATTGCTCTAGCGGCGGGTGTGATTGACCGCCGGAATTCGCGACTGGCCGGAGGTGCAGAACGGTACGCGTGAGAATCGATCTGCTACGGCCCCAAGGGAGGACCTGATCATGGTGTTCGACGATCCCGACCCTGGCGTACGGCAATTGCATCGACTCGGCACGCTGACCGACGTGGTCTATGCCGTCTGCATCTGGCGAATCTTTGCACTGATTCCTCGTCCGGGGATCGGCGAGACGGATTGGTCATCGCTCGGAGAATACTTTCGAACCGAATGGGTCGCGTTGCTGATCCTCCTCGTCGGCGCGGTATTCACCATCATCTACTGGCTCCAGAACAACACCCTCTCGAGCGGCCTTGCCAGAACCGACACGAGGCACACGATACTGTCGATCGTCCAGATATTCTCCGTACTCCTGTTCCTCTATTCGCTCCGGATGGGCATCGAGGTCGAAACCGCGCTCGGCGCGCGCGCGTTCGAGAGCCTGGCCGCCGCCAACGTCGGGCTGTGGGGCGCCCTCGCTTGGCGTTACGCGTGCAAGAACCGGCGCCTCCTCCGCGACGACGTGACGGACCTCAAGGCCGAGCAGCTCGCGACGCGCATCACCGGCGAACCCCTCACGGCGGCCATCACGATTCCCTTCGCATTCGTCGGCCCGGTCGTCTGGAACTTGTCGTGGTTCACGTATCCCGTGGTCGCGGGAATCGTACGCTGGCGTGCGAGGCGCATGAAGGAACGGCGTGATTCGTAGATCAATTCGCGTTAAGTGCTTTTCAGTGAAACATGATAGGGGGACTTGAGATGAAAAGGGAAACAGCAATGAAAAATTTAACTGCGTGTCTTCTAGTGGTCGTGATGGGAATGTTGCTCGCCTGCCCTGCCGTTGTTGCAGCAAAGGACAAACCGAACATCCTGCTCATTATGTCCGATGACGTGGGCATCACCAACATCAGCGCCTATGGTGAAGGCATCGTGGGATACAAGACACCCAACATCGATCGCATCGCCAACGAGGGCATGCGGTTCACTGACTACTACGCGGAGCAGAGCTGTACTGCCGGCCGTTCAGCCTTCATTACAGGCCAGAGTCCGGTGCGTACGGGACTGACCAAGGTGGGCATGCCCGGCGCCGATCTCGGGCTGCAGGCAGAGGACCCGACCCTTGCCGAGCTGCTCAAGGCACATGGCTACATGACCGCACAGTTCGGGAAAAACCACCTTGGCGACAAAGACGAGTTCCTGCCCTCGAACCACGGCTTCGACGAGTTCTTCGGCAATCTCTACCACCTCAACGCCGAGGAAGAGCCGGAACATTACGATTATCCCAAGGACCCGAAGTTCCGGGAGAAGTTCGGTCCCCGCGGCGTCCTGCGCACGACCGCGGACGGAAAGATCGAGGACACCGGTCCGCTGACCAGGAAACGGATGGAGACCGTGGACGACGAGTTCACGGCGGCCACCGTGGACTTTATGGAGCGTGCCAAGAAGGCCGGAAAGCCTTTCATGGTCTGGTTCAATCCTTCCCGGATGCACGTCTGGACGCATCTCAAGCCCGAATCCCAGGAGAACCTGGAGAAGTACGGCTTGTACGGCGCTGGGATGCTGGAACACGACGAGCACGTAGGCATCCTGCTCGACAAGCTCGATGAGCTTGGCATCACCGACAACACCATCGTCGTCTACACCACCGACAATGGCCCCCACTACAACTGTTGGCCGGACGGTGGCATCACGCCGTTCCGTGGCGAGAAGAATACCAACTGGGAGGGCGGCTTCCGAGTTCCGGGCATGGTGCGTTGGCCCACCAGGATCAAGCCCGGCCAGGTGTCGAACGAAATCATGGCTCACCTCGACTGGGTGCCCACCGTCATGGCAGCGGTCGGCGAAGCGGACATCGCAGAGAAATTGCTCGAGGGGCACGAGGCCGCGGGCAAGACCTTCAAAGTGCATCTCGACGGAGAGAACTTTCTCCCATACCTCACCGGAGAGACGGAAGAGGGCCCGCGTAACGACTATTTCTACTTCGACGACGGGGGTCAGTTGATAGGGCTTCGCGTCAATAAGTGGAAGGTCGTCTTCGCCGAACAGAGGGCAAAAATGATGGACGTGTGGTCGGACCCCTTCGTGAAGCTCCGTTTGCCGAAGGTTTTCAACCTTCGTACCGATCCCTACGAGCGGGCTGACACGGACGCCAACGGGTACAGAAACTGGTGGGTCGACCACCTCTTCGTCATGGTTCCCGCCCAGGCCCACGTGGCAGAGCATTTGGCGTCGTTCGCCGAGTTCCCCCCGCGCCAGAAGCCGGCGAAGTTCAACGTGGAGGAGGTACTGAACAATATGAAGAGTGCGAAAAGCGCTGACTGATGAGTAGAAAACCGCACTCGACCTGTTCCATCGGGGCTGTATTTCCCCATGGTTACGGTTTGTGTGGTGCCGTCAGCTAACCAATCGGTTGCAGCGGACGGCGCTTGCGCGCCGCCGCTGAACCGGTTAGCTGGCTTCGAATCATCAATCAAATAGGGGGCACGAATGAAACGAACTCTCTTCATTGCACTCGCCATGGGATTGGCCCTGGTCTTCGGTGATCCGGCAAAGGCTCAGAGCGCTGATCCGCTTCCATCATGGAACGGCGGCGAGGCTAAACAGTCCATCATCGACTTCGTGGCAAAGGTGACGAAGCAAGGGTCGCCCGACTTCGTGCCGCCGGCGGAGCGTATTGCCACATTCGATAACGACGGCACACTCTGGCCCGAACAACCGATGTACTTCCAGCTCATTTTCGCGGTCGACCGCGTCAAGGAACTTGCACCGCAGCATCCGGAATGGAAGACCAAAGAGCCCTTCGCCTCGCTGCTGAGGGACGATGTGAAGGCCGCGCTTGCCGGTGGCAAGCAAGCGATTCTCGAGATCCTCATGGCTACCCACGCCGGCATGACCACCGAGGAGTTCGAGAAGATCGTGAAGGCGTGGATCGCGAAAGCGAAACATCCAACGTCGAAACGACCGTACACCGAGATCGTCTACCAGCCCATGCTCGAACTGCTCGCCTACCTGCGCGCAAACGGCTTCAAGACGTTCATCGTTTCTGGCGGTGGCATCGAGTTCATGCGGCCCTGGGTGGAAAGGGTCTACGGTATCCCGCCCGAGCAAGTGGTCGGTAGCAGTATCAAGACAAAGTACGAAATCCACGACGGCAAACCGGTCCTCGTGAGGTTGCCGGAGCTGAATTTCTTTAACGACAAAGATGGCAAGCCCATAGGTATTCATACCCAGATCGGTCGTCGACCAATCGCTGCGTTCGGCAACTCCGATGGTGATTTGCAGATGCTGCAATGGACCACTGCGGGACAAGGGCCGCGATTCGCGCTCTACGTGCACCACACGGATGCCGAGCGCGAATGGGCCTACGACCGCAAGTCAAGCATTGGCCGCCTGGACAAGGGCCTCGACGAGGCACAGGCGGAGGGCTGGACCATTGTCGATATGAAGCAAGATTGGAGGCTCATCTATCCTCATGAGATGAAGTAGGAGCATGTACCTGGATGGAATAGGCCTGTTGTGCCTACCAAATATTCCGTCCGTTTTGGAATATCGACAGTTACGGCGACTACTGCCCTACATAGAAAAACCCCGCCACTCCAAGAGCAGCGGGGTCCCAATCATCCAACCTCTGGCTGGTATCGGCTGTTAACCACAACGGCCGCGAAGGCACGAAATTCGAGACTCAGACGCGATCTTCGGCCGGATTCTGGCGGGTGTGTTAACTAAATGAAACTCAGACTTTTTGCCCTTCAAACGACCGTCTCACGCACAACGTTTTGCGACAACGAGTTATAGGGACGAAAAAAGCAGGCCCCCTGGGCCTGCCGATTTTTCACAGCTTATTCCTACCCAAACGAACTGCCTCCCCGAGCAGGACTTGAATGGGAACTCGGTTTCTCCGGCCCGACTGATCTCAACACCTCCGGGCTATACCCAACTGGGCTTCTCGAAGTGTCGGAACAGGTCAGGCAAGGACAAACTACCTCCAGGACCGGAATCCCGAGCCGAGGACTTCGGAAGCCTCGAACACCATGCAGAAGGCATCGGGGTCGAGGTTGCGGATGTGCTTCTGCAGGGCGACGGTCTCACGCCGGCTCAAGGCGGTGAAAATGATCCGACGGTCTTCGTTCTCCTTGAACAGCCCGTGGCCCGGCACCACCGTGCCGCTGCGCCCGAGTCCCTCGATGATGACCTGGCGGATCTCCTCGTGCTTCTCGCTGATGATCATCAGGGCCTTGCTGGCATCCAGACCATTGAGGATGGCATCGACCGAACGCGAGATGGCGAAGATCCCGATGATGGCGTAGGGAGCAGCCGTCAGGTCGCGCAGGACAAGAACGCTGGCCAGCACGATCACTCCATCGATGTAGAGCATGCAACGGCCAGTTGGGATGCGCGTCAGGCGCGACATCAGCTGGCCCACCAGGGCCGTACCTCCGGCGTTGGCCTTGCCGCGTATGATGAAGGCGACGCCGATACCGATGATGACTCCACCAAAGACAGTCGACACCAGGATGTCCGCGATCACCGGTTCGGTTCCCCGCCACTGGGCCAGCCCATCCATGCCGAGACTGCCGTAGACGATCGCCAGGACCGTACGCAAGCCGTAGCCCGGCCCCATGATGCGCGACGCGACCGCCAGGATCGGCAAGTTGACGGCCATGGCCATCAGGCCGATGGGCCAACCGATTACGTGGTTGACCAGCTGGGCCACGCCCACCATGCCGCCCGGCACGACGAGGTGAGGGATGATGAAGAGATTGTAGCCACCGGCCAGCAGGATGGCCCCCAGCAGAATCCAGAAGTGGCTGGCAAGCCAAGGGCGGCTGAACGGTCGGGCACCGAGGAGCAGGTGGCGGCGAATGTCGGACATCGGAAACCTCCATTTTGGCCCTGCAAGATCGGCTCATGGGGGGTTCCCGTCAATGGCTGAACCGGCGTTCTTCGGTTGGGTGGACTTCCTCAGGTTTCGCAGACGCCCCTCACCCGATATCTATGGTCCAGACCCACCACCAAACACATACCCCACCCCAACCAGCAGGTGAAGCCCAACACTCGTCACATCGGCGGTGCCACCCGCCACCCCAACATTCGCCCACCCGGCCATGAACTGCACCTCGGCCGCCAGCAGGATCCGGCTGTCGAACACATGTTCGGTGCCCACCCCCGCGATCACCGCCGGCCCGGCAATCGTGTACCCGGCCGGATCATGATGCAGCCCGCGAATCGTGGAATCGGAATGGGGAATCACTGCACCGGCACCCACGCGCCCGTCCAACCACCCGACAGTCTTCACATAGTGAACGGTGAGCGTGTTGAACCCATGCGTCACCTCGAAGTGCTCCACCCCTTGCTGGGGGTTGGCGAGGATCACCTTGTGGTGAAGGAGTTGGAGTTCGAAGCCGTCGTCCGGACGACGCCACCGCGCCCGCAGCGCCCAGTAGAGGGGCTGCTTGAAGGGCTTGGTGTCCCATTCCGCGTCGAACTCGAGAGGCGGCTGCCCGGCCTGGTCGATCTTCAGGGTGGTGGACGCGTTCCACGCCGTCCCGCCGAAGGCCTGGAACGCGAAACCGGTGCGGTCCGCCTCGGCCTGGGCGCCCCCTGAGGCCAGAATCAGAACGAGTGTCATCAGGGTCTTTCTCATGCCGATATCCAACCACGAAAACCCCTCTTCATCCCACCTCTTTTCAAAAAAAATCGGCCGAAAAATTCGCTTCTTTTCTCCTTGATATCCCTCTCGCAAAACCCCACCTTTACCTGTCAAACCATTAACAGGAAGTGGACCATGGAACTCCTGCTTCTCGTCGTAAGCGCCATATTCGTCAACAACTTCGTACTGTCGCGCTTCCTCGGAATCTGCCCCTTCCTGGGCGTCTCCAAGAAGCTCGGCACGGCCATGGGCATGACCGGCGCGGTGATGTTCGTCATGACCCTGGCCAGCGTCGTCTCGTGGCTGGTCTACAACTACGTGCTGGAACCGCTGGACCTGGTGTTCCTGCAGACCATCAGCTTCATCCTCATCATCGCCTCGATGGTGCAGCTGGTGGAGCTCGCCCTGCAGAAGCTGAGTCCCCCGCTCTACCGCTCGCTCGGCATCTTCCTGCCGCTGATCACGACCAACTGCGCGGTGCTCGGCTGCGCGGTGATGAACATCCAGAACGACCACAGCCTCATCGAGACCACCGTGTTCGGCATCGCCGCCGGCGTGGGCTTCGGCCTGGCGCTGCTGCTGTTCGCGGGCATCCGCGAGGTTCTCGACCTGGCCGAGACCCCCAAGGTCTTCAAGGGCACGGCCATCGCGCTGGTCACCGGCGGCGTGCTGTCCATGGCGTTCATGGGCTTCGCCGGCCTCGTGAAGTAACTGAACCTGACGGAAGAGGACGACATCATGCTGGTACCGACAGCCGTACTCGCCGGAATGGGACTCGTGGCCGGGCTGGGCCTGGCCGCCGCCGCCAAGGCGTTCGCGGTGGAGACCGATCCGCGCCAGGACAAGGTGAACGACGCCCTGCCCGGCGCCAACTGCGGCGGGTGCGGGTACGCCGGTTGCGGCGACTTCGCCGCCGCCGTGGTGGCCGGCAAGGCCGAGGCCGCCGACTGCCCCGTGGCCGACGACGTCACCCGCAGGGCCCTGGCCGAGATCATGGGCCAGGAGGTCACCGAGACCAAGCGGCAGGTGGCGCTGGTCATGTGCCAGGGCGACCAGAGCGTGGCCAAGCCGTCGTTCCGCTACAACGGCCAGGCCAGCTGCGCCAGCGCCGACCTGCTGGGCGGCGGCGACAAGAAATGCCTGCACGGCTGCCTGGGCATGGCCGACTGCCAGGCCGTGTGCGCGTTCGGGGCCGTCGAGATGACGGAAAAGGGCATCGCCCGCGTGATCCCCGCCCGCTGCACCGGCTGCGGCAAGTGCCTCACCGCCTGCCCCAAGAAACTCATCGGCATGGTGCCCGAAGACGCCGTCATCCACGTGCTCTGCGTGAACACCGACAAGGGCGGCCCGGCGAAGAAGGCCTGCGACGTGGCCTGCATCGGCTGCAAGAAATGCGAGAAGGCCTTCGAGGAAGACCCGCGCATCAAGATTTCCAACTTCCTGGCCCACGTGGACTACGACCACGCGCCCACCGACGCATCCGTCGTGGAGGCCTGTCCCACCGGCGCTCTCATCCTGCGGGACCTGCGGGCCTTCGACGTGGACGGTCACGAAACCCAGGCTCCGAAAGGACAGGCATGAAGTTCAAGGGCGGCATCCATCCCCAGTACCGCAAGGTGACGGCCGACCGGGCCATCCGCGCCATGCCCCTGCTCGAACGCTATAT
>Ga0209692_10003031_pt1 | contig 16908 bp, 14 predicted proteins | sample tdDd472_FD_187129 | JGI IMG/M metagenome (GOLD analysis project Ga0209692, IMG submission 187129) | Marine sediment microbial communities from the Atlantic coast under amendment with organic carbon and nitrate - tdDd47.2 (SPAdes)... | ecosystem: Environmental > Aquatic > Marine > Coastal >...
CCCTCGGCACGATCCAGGCTCCCTGGGACGCCTGGCTCACCCTGCGCGGCCTCACCACCCTGCCCCTGCGCCTCGAGCGCCACAGTCGCAACGCCCTGCGCGTGGCCGGCTGGCTCGAACAGCAACCGGGGATCATCGCCGTCCACCATCCCGGTCTGGCGTCCTTCGCACAGCGTGAACTGGCCCAGCACCAGCAACACCTCGGAGGCGGTCTGGTGGCCTTCACCCTGGAGGGCGGCCTCACCGCGGGCCGGCAGCTCCTGGGCGGCCTGTCCCTCTGCATCCTGGCCGAGAACCTGGGTGCGGCCGAGACCATCATCACCCACCCCGCCTCCATGACTCACGCAGACGTGCCGGCCGACCAGCGCCGCGCCGCCGGCATCGACGACGGACTGGTGCGCCTGTCGGTGGGGCTGGAGAATCCCGAGGACATCATCGCCGATCTCGCCCGCGCCCTCATCTGCGCCCGGGAGGTGGATCATGCCTGAGCGTCCTCTCATCGTGCTCAAATTCGGTGGCTCGGTGCTGCGGGCCGAGGGCGACCTCACCTCGGCGGCCGCCGAGGTCTATCGCTGGCATCGGCGGGGCTGGCGAGTGGTGGCGGTGGCGTCGGCCTACCATGGCGTCACCGACCGGCTCGCCGGCGAGGCCCGGCGCTGGCCCGATGGCTGCGATTCGGCACGGGCCGCCCTCATCGGCGCCGGCGAGACCCGCGCGGCCTGTCACCTGGCGCTGCGGCTGCGGGAGTCGGGGCTGCGATGCCGCTTCGTGCCCGTGTCCGAGGCGGGACTCCTGGCCGAAGGGCCGGCCCTGGCCTCGCACCCTCGCGCGGTGGACCGCGCGCGCCTACACGGCCTGCTCGCCCGCCACGACGTGCTGATACTGCCCGGGTTCCAGGCCCAGGGGCCCGACGGCGAGCCTCGGTTGCTGGGACGCGGCGGCAGCGACCTCACGGCCCTGGTGCTGGCCGAGCAGTTGCAAGCCGACCGCTGCCGGCTGGTGAAGGACACCCACGGGCTGTTCGAGTTCGACCCGGCCCTCGCCGGCCCGCGCCCGGGGCGTTACCGCGCCATCACCTGGGCCGACGCCGCTCGCCTGGGCGACCAGGTGTTGCAGCCCCGTGCCCTCGCCTACGCTCGCCGTCACCAGCGTCCCTTCGATTTCGCCGCGCCGGGGCGGTCGGCCGGCACGCTGGTGGGCGCCGATTCCACGGCGCTCGACCCACCCCGGGAACCTGGCCGACCGCGGCGGGTGGCTCTGGCCGGATGCGGCACGGTGGGCGGCGGATTGGCCGCCATGCTCGCCGATCTGCCCTGGCTGGAGCTGGCCTCGGTGGCCGTGCGGCGGCGGCGGCGTTCACGGCCTGACCTGCCCGACGGCGTGACCGTGGTGAACGAGCCTCGCGACCTGCTCGCCTCCGCGCCCGACGTGGTGGTGGACACCATGGGCGACGGCGCGGCCGCCTTGCCTCTGCTACGCGCCGCACTGGCCCGCGGAATCCCGGTCGTCACGGCCGACAAGGACCTGCTGGCCCATCATGGCCCCGAGCTGCGGTCCCTCGCCGACCAGGCTGGAACGGTGGTGCGCGGATCGGCGGCCTGCGGCGGTGGCGCGCCCATGCTGGAACAGACCCGTCAGCTGGCGTCCGCACACCCCCTGGTACGCTTGCAAGGTGTGATCAACGGCACCAGCAACTGGATCCTCGACCGCCTCCACGAGGGCCAGAGTCTCGAGGACGCCATCGCCGCAGCCCAGGCCGCAGGCTTCGCCGAGGCCGATCCCACGGCCGATGTGGGTGGACACGACGCGGCTCGTAAGCTGTGCCTGCTGGCCCACGCCGCCTGGGGCATGACATTGACTCCGGCGCAGGTCGACACTCGCGGTCTCGACGATGGGGCGGCGAACCGGCTCCACGGCGACGGACGACGGCGTCTGGTGGCCCAGCTCGAACGCCGTGGCGACGCCGTGCGGGCCTCGGTATCGGTGCAAGAGGTGGCTGCCGATCACTCCCTGCACCCGGTGCCCGGAGTGCGCAACCGGCTGGTCCTGGAGTCGGCGTCCGGCCAGCAGTGGGTGGTTGACGGCGACGGGGCCGGCCGCGTGCCCACGGCGCAGTCGGTGCTGGCCGACGTGCTCGACGTGCTGGCGGACGCCGATGCCACGGCACCGACCGCAACGGTCCGCTGCCGGCAGGGGGCCTGATCCGCAACGACAAGCGGCCCCGGCCTTGTCGGGCCGGGGCCGCTTCAGCGTACCAACAACAGGTTCGAACTCAGTGCTCGTTGGCAGGCTCGGGCACGGGCTCAGGCACCGGCGCGGCCTTCTCCACCTGCTCCACCTTCCAGCCGGCCTCGGCGAGCAACGCCGGCACGCCGGACTCGCCGCACATATGCAAGGCGCCCACCACCACGAACCAGCGGCCGCCGCGATTGGCCAGGCCGTCGGCCATGCCCTGGTTGCGCTTGACCAGCAGCTCCTCGTGGAACCGCTGCATGGACTCGTCATCCATCCAGTCCTCGCGATAGACCGCCTCCAGGCCCTCGGCGTCGCCCGCCGCCCAGGTGCTCACCATGGTATCGAGCATGGCTACCATGGTCTCCGCGTCGTCCTCCAGGGACTCGCTCAGCATCTTGGCGTCGATCACCGCGTCGTCACCGAACAGCAGGGCCACCTGGTCCGCCACCGTCTCCAGGGCGACGATGGGCTGCCCATGCTCCTGGGCCGCGCTCAGCACGTGCATGTCCACCCCGGACGACATGTCGAGGCCGGCCTGGGCCAGGGTCACCTGGGCGACCATCATGGCCGCCATGCCGGGGCGCATGCGGTCGAGAACGGCCGCGGGCACCTGCCCCTCCAGGCGGGACTGCAGCTCCTGCCAGGTCTCCGGAGAGATATGCTGCTGCAGGCTCTCACCCTCGGGGTACATGCCTTCCTGCTGCACCATGAGCATGGTCTGCATCTGCACTTCGGGATCATTGACGTTGATCTCGCAAGCCACGGTGTCGGCGGCCGCCAGGGCGTCGGTGATGCTGGCATCCAGAGGGTACCAGCTGTCCTGGCCGGCGTGGATGCTGCCCAGGAGATGGATGGTGGCGCCGTCCTTCTGGGCCTCCCACATGAACACGGGATTGCGCGGCGCCTGGGATGCGCAACCGCTGAGCACACCCAGAACGACCACGAGGACGAGGGCGAGGATCTTTCGCATGACAACCTCCGGATACGGCGAGGGGTCCGGCATTCGGCCGGACCCCATCGCGACCACGAACTACCGACTCGACTTCAGGTACTTGTAGAAATCGGAGTCGGTGGAAAGGATGAGCTGGCTACCCGCATCGACGGCGGCCGGATAGCTCTCCATGGTCTTGAGGAACTCGTAGAATTCCCGGGCCTCGGGTGAGCTGTCGTAGGCGTCGGCGTAGATGCGCGTGGCCTCGGCGTCGGCATGACCCTTGATCTCCTCGGCCGTCTTGTAGGCGCCCGACTGGATGCGCAGCAGTTCGCGCTCACGGTCACCACTGATGCGGCTGGCCTCGCCCTCGCCCTCGGATCGGAAGCGATCGGCGATGCGCTGACGCTCGGTGATCATACGCTCGTACACCTTGCGCTGCACATCACCCACGTAGTTGATGCGCTTGAACTGGATATCGAGGATCTCGATGCCCAGATCGGCCGTCTTCTCCTGAGCATTCAGGAGGATCTCCTCCCGGATGTCCCCACGACCGGCGGCGATGGCGTCGAGCTGCATCTCGCCTTCGCCCTGCTCGAGCTGGGCCTCGCGGTTGGTGGAGCGCACGACCTCGATGACATCGTACTTGGCGATGGCGTTGCGGGTCTCGCCGTCGAGGATGTCGTCCAGACGGGTCTGGGCCCCCCGCTCATCACGCAGACGCTGGAAGTACAGCAGCGGATCGGTGATGCGCCAGCGAGCGTAGGTATCGACATGGATGAAGCGCTTGTCCTTGGTGGGCAGCTCGTTGGGATGGCCATCCCACTCCAGGAAGCGCTTCTCGAATCGGTTCACCTTCTGGATGAACGGCACCTTGAACTTGAGCCCCGGCGTGTTGACGGGTTCGCCAACCGGGTCGCCGAACTGGGTGATGATGATCTGTTCGTACTCGCTCACCACGTAGAAGGCGCCGGACAGGGCCAGCAGCGCCACGACGATGATGACGATGATCAGCGGGCGGTTCATCGCTGACCTCCTTGGTTGCCGGATGCATCGAGGTTGAGCAAGGGCAGGATGCTCTGCAGGTCGTCATCCACGATCACCTTGCCGCGCACGTTGGGCAGCACCTCGGCCATGGTCTCGAGGTAGATGCGCGTACGGGTGATCTCGGGCGCCTTGCGATACTCATAGAAGAACGCCACGAAGCGGGCCGAATCGCCCCGGGCCTCGTTGATGCGCTGCAGTGCGTAGCCCTCGGCCTCCTCGATGGTGCGCAGGGCCTCACCGGTGGCGCGGGGAATCACCTTGTTGTACTCGCTCTGGGCCTGGTTGATGAGCTTTTCGCGCTCCTGCTCGGCCTGGTTCACCTCGTTGAATGACGGCTTCACCGGGTCGGGGGGCGTCACGTCCTGCAGCACCACCTGCTCCACGGCGATGCCGATGTCGTAGTCGTCGCACAGGGCCTGCATTTCCACATGCACGGCATCGGCCACCTCGGCGCGGCCCATGGTGAGCACCTCGTTGACGGTGCGGTCACCCACGATCTTGCGCATGACGGCCTCGCTCATGGCCCGGAATGTTTCCCGGGGCTCGCGCACCTGGAATAGGTACTTGTAGGGGTCCACCACCCGGTACTGAACCACCCACTCCACGCTGGCGGCGTTGAGGTCACCGGTGAGCATGTTGGCTTCAGCGGGCCGCAGGACGTACTCGGAACGGACATCGGCGCGGGTGGTGCGGAAGCCGAACTCTTCCTTCCACTGGCGCTCCACCTGCACCTTGGCCACCGTCTCGATGCCGAAGGGCATCTTGAAGTGCAGGCCGGATCCACTCTGCCGCACGTACTTACCGAACTGCAACACCAGGGCCGTTTCCTCGGGCTCCACGGTGTAGAAGCTGGTGAAGACCACGACGATGGCGGCCAGCAGCACCAGCACATTGCGGATGAGTTTCTTGTTGGGCTGAGGAATCCGGATCTCCGGTCCCTGATGCCCGTCGCCGAACGGATTCTGGTCGGTCATGAGACGAACCTCCGAGGGTGATCAATTGCGGTCGGTCAGGCAGGACCATACACGCTGACGCCGTGCCAGGCGACCCCTCTTGTTGGGCATGGCGACCGCCGGACACGTGGCTATCATGTGCGCGTTCCAGATAACCGCAAGCCGGGCGGAATATTCGCCCGCAGCCTTGGAGGACATTTTCATGACCCACGAGCTGCCTGCCCTGCCTTATGCCCACGACGCTCTGGCCCCCCATATCTCCAAGGAGACCCTGGAGTACCACCACGACAAGCATCACGCTGCTTACGTCAACAACCTCAACGGCCTGATTCCCGGCACCGAGTTCGAGAACATGAGCCTCGAGGAGATCGTGAAGGCGGCGCCCGCCGGCGGCGTGTTCAACAACGCGGCCCAGATCTGGAACCACACCTTCTACTTCGCCGGCCTGGCCGGCGGCGGCGGCGGTGCGGCCACCGGTGCCGTGGCCGCGGCCATCGACGCCAAGTGGGGCAGCTTCGACGCCTTCAAGGACGCCTTCACCAAGTCGGCCGCCACCAACTTCGGCAGCGGCTGGACCTGGCTGGTGAAGACCGCCGGCGGAGAGCTGGACATCGTCAACACCCAGAACGCGGGCACCGTCATCACCACCGACGTGACGCCCCTCCTGACCATCGACGTCTGGGAGCACGCCTACTACGTGGACACCCGCAACGCGCGCCCCAAGTACATCGGAAACTGGTGGAACGTGGTGAACTGGGACTTCGTCAACGCCAACTTCGGCGGCTAGTCTCCATTAGAGACCGCGACCCCGTCGGCCCGGCGCCGGCGGGGTTTTTCTATGCCGGAAAAACGATGGTGAAGACGGCCGTGCCCGCATCCGCGGTTTCCAGCGAGAAATCGCAGCCATGCCCCAGGAGAATCTCCTGCACCAGGGTCAGTCCGATGCCCTGGCCGCCGGCCTTGGTGCTGTAGAAGGGCGTGAAGAGCTGCCCCTGCACCTCGGCCGGCACGCCGCCGCCGGTGTCCACCAGCCGCAGACGAGCGCGACCGTCGAGCCGGTCCAGTCGCACGGCGATGCGACCGTCTCCACCCACGGCCTCCATGGCGTTCTTGGCCACGTTCAGCAGAGCCTGCTCCAGCTGCACGGCGTCCGCGAGAACCGGAGGCACGTCGGGCTCGGGCATCCAATCCCAGGCGATGCGGCGTCGCTCGCATTCGGCATGGAGCAGCGCGGCGATGCGTTCCACCAGATCCCGCAGGTCCAGGGGCGCCAGCAGCGGCTCGGGCAGGCGCACCACATCGGCGAAATCCTGGACGAAACGATGCAGGTGTCCGGTGCGGGTCAGGGCCACCGACAGGGCGGTGGCGAAGTCGTCGCGGTCGGCGGGGTCGAGTTGCTCGCGGTAGTTGAGGCACGACTCCAGCAGCGAACCCACCGCGCCCGCCGTGTTGCCCACCTCGTGGCTGACCATGCGGATGAGCTTCTCGTAGGCGGCCTTCTCGGTGCGGTGAAGCTCGTCGGTGAGTTCGTCGAGCAGCAGGAAGCGGCGGGCGAAGCCACGGTCCATGAAGGTGAGCACCTGGCAACGGATGCGGCGACGGCCCTGGAGCCGCACCAGTTCCGGCGCCCCGGTGCGCAGGTCGGTCAGGGCCCGGCTCAGGGGCGAGGCGAGGTCACCCAGGCGTCGCCCGACCAGCTTGGCGGGGTCGGCGTCGAGCAGGCGCCCGGCCGCGGGGTTGGCCATGGAGATGCGGTCGTCCAGATCCAGGGTGAGGACTCCGGCCGGCGAGGCGGTGACGATGCGCTGGAGGAAGTGCTCCTGCTCCTCGCTGCGGACGCGCTCCTCGCGCAGGTGCTCGGCCATCTGATTATAGACGCGGATGAGGGGGTCGAGTTCGGGGTGACCCACCTCGCGAAAACGGGAGGTGAAGTCGCTCTCGCGCAGGAGGTCGACGCCGCTGCGCACGATGCGCAGGGGGCCGAAGAGGCGTTGCACCAGGAACAGGCCCAGAACGAGGCTCATCACCGTGGCCACCTCGAGCGCGAGCACCAGGAGACCCTGCCCCCGCAGCAGCCAGGCCGCCAGGCCGCCCAGCCCCAGGTGGACCGTGACGAGGTAGACGATCAGGCCGACGCGCAGACTCACGGCCGCATCCCGTACTTCTCGAGCCGGCGGTAGAGGGCCGCGCGGCTCAGGCCCAGGGTCTCGGCGGCGCGACTGACGTTGCCCTGATGATGCTCCAGGCTACGGGTGATCATGGCGCGCTCCAGATCGTCCAGGGTCATGCTGCCCACGGCCGGCAAGGCGTCGGCATCGCCCGATCGACCCGCGGCTTCCATGGTATCGGTGTCGGCGAAATCGGCCGCGGTGAGCACGTCGCCTCCCGCCACCAGCAGCGTTCGTTCCACCAGGTGCTTGAGCTGGCGCACGTTGCCGGGCCACGGCTGACGCTGCAGCCAGCTGATGGCGTCGCCGGCCAGAGCGGCCAGTTTCACGCCGTACGCCGTGGCTGCCCGGGCGGCGAAATGGGTCGCCAGCCGGGGGATGTCGTCGCGACGCTGGGACAGAGGCGGCAGGGCCATGGTGATGAGGTTGAGTCGGTAGAGGAGGTCCTCGCGAAAACTACCGTCCTGCACGGCCACCGCCAGGTCGCGGTTGGTGGCCGCGATGACGCGCACGTCCACGGTGCGGGTCTCGCTGCTGCCCAGGATCTCGAAGCTGCGATCCTGGAGCACCCGCAGCAGCTTCACCTGGCAGCGGGGGTCCAGCTCGCCGATCTCGTCCAGGAAGATGGTGCCCCCGTGGGCCCGGGCGAAGCGCCCCTCGCGGTCGCGGTGAGCGTCGGTGAAGGCGCCGCGCACGTGGCCGAACATCTCGCTCTCGAACAGCGTGGGCGCGATACCCCCGAGGTTGACCTTCACGAAGGGGCCGTCCGCACGCCGGCTGTTGCGGTGGATGGCCTCGGCCAGCACCTCCTTGCCGGTGCCGCTGTCGCCGGTGATGAGGATGGACGCGTCGGTGGGCGCCACGCGGCCCACCAGGGAGAGGATGCGGCACAGGCCGGGATCGGCGCCCACCACGCCGGAAAGATCGAGGTCGGCGTCGAGGTCTTCCCTGGAGGGGGTGGCCGTGGTGATCGCGGCTGCGGGCGTGGCCGCCAGCTCCAGAGCCGTGCGCACCGATTGAAGCAGGCGTTCGTTGCTCCAAGGCTTGGTCAGGAAGTCCACGGCGCCGGCCTTCATGCCGGCCACGGCCAGATCGATGTTGCCCCAGGCGGTCATCAATAGCACCGGCACCGCCGGCCATCGCGCCCTGATGCGATCCAGCAGGTCGAGCCCCTCCTCGCCGGTGGTGGCCCGCGAGAAGTTCATGTCCTGCAGGATCAGCGACACCGGCTGCCGATCCAGGACCGCGAGCGCCTCGCCGGGATCGGCCGCGCCCACGGGCGTGAAGCCATGCTGCTTGAGCAGCAACGCCAGCGAGGCGGTCACGGCCTGGTCGTCGTCGATGACGAGAACGGTCGGTCCGGGCATGGGCTACTCGTACTGCAAGGCGCGCGCGGGGTCCACCCGTGTCGCCAGCCAGCTGGGGTACAGACCGCAGACAGCCACGAAGGCCGCCAGCACGACGGCGGCGATCACAGCCGCCAGGATGAGAACAGGGTAGCCGATGGAGCCGGTCAAGCCCAGCAAAGGTGCCTGGAAGAACAGGATCGATCCCAGGGCGACCGCCACCAGCGTGAGGGCCATCAGCTCGGCGATGATCTGGCAGCGGACACCGTGGTCGGTGGCACCGAGGGCCCGTCGCAGGCCCATCTCCCGGGTACGGCGGGTGACGGCCTGCCAGAGCACGCCCACCAGGCCCAGGCCCACCATGATGATCAGGAATCCGGCCAGGACTCCGGCCAGGATCAGGGGCATGAGCTGCTGGATCTGTCGGTCGGATACGCGATAGGCGTAGGATTCGACGGTGTAGTTCCAGTCCGGGTTGATCCCCCGGAGGGTGGCCAGCAGCTGCTCCTCGAAGGCGCCGGACGTGCCGGCCGCGACCCGGAAATCGATGTTGCTGACGGTCAGGTAGCTCTGCTCGATGCGATTGGGCACCATGACGGCATGGATATCGGTTTCGCCCAGACGCCCGTTCTTGCGATAGGCCGAGACCAGGCCCACGATCCGCCTGATATCCTCGGGTCCCTCGGCCTCCTTGGCATTCCCCTCCCGGTCGACCAGGGGCAGGAGCTTGCCGAGGGGATTCTCTCCCGGGAACAGTCGCCGACCCAGATCCCGATCGATGACCACGGGCGTGAAATCCAGCAGACCGTCACCCGGTTCGAGCCAGCGCCCGGCCACCAGATCGAACTTGAAGACCCCCCGGGCCTCGGGCTCCAGATAGACCTGCTGCATACGGATTGCCTGTCCGTCGATCCTGGTGGTCGTGATCGAGGACATGTCGGACAGGGGTGCATTGAAGACGAGCGCCGCCTGCTCCACCGCGGGCAGATTCGCCACGGCCCGCCTCAATTCCATGACGGTCTCGGCCGCCGCCTCGGCCTCCTCCCCCTCGAGGGCGAACAAACTCCCCCCGGAGATCTGCACTTCCCAGCAGTCGGTCACCTCGAAGCCCATGGGAACCTGCCAGCGGCGCAGCATGTCGAGGCCCGTGGTGAGCACGGCGCAGAGCACGATGAAGCAGGCCAGCAGCTCCACCAGGATCAGTCCGTTGGAGCGCTTGCGGTTCCAGATCAGTTTCATCACGTGGCGGGTCATCGCAGGCCTCCTCGAAGCGCATCCACCGGATGTTGTCGGGCCATGCGCCAGGCCGGCCAGACGCCGGACAGGAGCCCGAAGAATGCGGACAGCACCAGGGCGTAGCCGAAGATTCGCCAGTTCAGGCTCAGGTCGATCACCACATGCTCGGGAACCAGGCTGGGGATCACGGCCAGAGCGATTCCGGCCAGAACCAGGCTGATGGCTCCGCCCAGGATGGAAAGGACCACGTTCTCCACCACGAATTGCCCCACCAGGTCGGTGGACGAGGCGCCGAAGGCCTTGCGCACACCGATCTCCGTGTTGCGGTCCCAGATCCGGCTGAGGTTGATGTTGATGAGATTGATGGCGGGCAGGCTCATGAACAGCAGGGATGCACCAAGCACCATGAGGAGGGCCTGGGTCACGGCGGCCGGACCGTCGATGTCGCCTACCATGCCCTGGCTGACACGCTCGATACGGGTCAGCAGGTAGGCGTCGGTGGTGTGGAAACGTTCCGGATCCGGGTACTCGACCTGGGTCATGCGCGCCCTGAACTCCTCCTTAACTCCGTCGAAATGGCCGGGGTCGTCCACCAGGAAGGCGGCCGCATAGCCACTCATCATGGTTTCCCGCCAGTCCGGCTGCGGGATGGAGGTCAGAGGCGCCCACATGTTGGCGGCGGCCATCTCGAAGTCGATCGAGACCGTGGGCACGACACCGATCACCTGGAACGTGCGTGTGCCCAGATCGATGGTCTGCCCCACGGCATCGCCGTCAGGGAAGAAGCGGCGCCGGGTCCGTTCATCGATGACCACCACCCGGCGATCAGCGGCCGCATCGGCCGCATCGAAGGGGTGGCCGGCCAGGAACTCGAAGTCCAGCACTCGCCAGTAGTCGGCATTCACGTAGCAGAGGCGCGAGTCGACCTTCTGGCCGCCGATGAAGCTCGTCACCTGTTCGCCCTGGTGCTTGATGGCCAGGGCCTGGACGTGCTCGAGACCGCGACAGTGGCGATCGAGGAGGCGGTAGCCCGGCCCCGATTGCCAGTCCGACTTGTCGCCGAACATGTGCACCCGGGAGAGCAAGAGGACCTGACCGAATCGCCCTTCCGGCGCCTGGGGCACGACCAGATGGTCGAGCTGGGCCGCCACCACGAGCAGCACCGCCAGGGTGACGCTGATGCCGAAGAGACTGACGAAGGTGAAGAACTTGCGCCGCCTGAGCACCCGCATGGTGATCTTGAGATAACTCCAGAGCATGGCCCCTCCTAATGCACCTGGCGGCCGTCGAAAAGCCGCAGGATTCGTTGGGTGCTTTCGGCCAGGCGCTGGTCGTGGGTCACCATGACCACGGTGACGCCGGCCTCGCGGTTGTACTCGCCCAGCAGCTCCATGATCTCGTCGCCCATGCGGCTGTCGAGGTTGCCGGTGGGCTCGTCGGCCAGCAGGATGGACGGGGTGCCGACGATGGCCCGGGCCACCGCCACACGCTGCTGCTGGCCGCCCGAGAGCTGGCCGGGGAAGTGGTGGCGACGGCTGTCCAGGCCCACGCGATCCAGAGCAACTTCCGCCATCTCCCGGCGCTGCCTTGACGGCAGCCGCCGGTACAGCAGGGGCAGCTGCACGTTGTCGAGCACGTTGAGGTCGGGGACGAGCTGGAAGGTCTGGAAGATGAACCCGATGGCCTCGTTGCGCAGGCGGGCGCGCTCGCGCTCCTTGATGCTGGCGACGTCGCGATCGCCGATGCTCACCCGGCCGCCGCTGGGCGCGTCGAGCAGACCGAGGATGTTGAGCAGCGTGCTCTTGCCCGAGCCGCTGGGTCCCATGATGGACACGAACTCGCCCGCCTCGATGGAGACGTTGATGTCGCTCAGGGCGATGGTCTCCACCCGGTCGGTCTGGTAGACCTTGGAGACGTCCACGAGGTGCAGGCCCTGTCCGGCGTGAGCGGTTTGCGGTTGGATGACGGTGGCGGCGGTGCCGGCGGATTCTTTCATGATCTGTTCGCTCCTTTGGGTTCGTGGCTCAGCGGAGCCGCACCTCGGCGCGGTGCAAGTGGTCGCTCATGTCGGAGAGGATGACCTCGTCGTGCTCCCGCAGGCCGGACAGCACCTCGAAGTACTCGTAACTCACCAGGCCCAGCTCCAGGTCGCGGCGTTCGGCGCGCTCACCCTGGATGACGTAGGCCTTGTAACTGCCGTCGCGGGCCAGGAACTGGCCGCGCTTGATGCGCAGGGCGTTGGCGTGGGACGCGGTCACCACATGCACCTCCACGCGCAGGTTGGGACGCAGGCTGGGATGGTCGGGCTGGTCGAGGGCGATCTCCAGCACCAGGGCGCCGTCCTGCACCGTGGGCCGGACGCCGGCCACGTGGCCGGGCAGGCGCTGCTCGCCCGTGGCGACCACCACCGGCTGGCCGGTCTGCACCTTGTGCACGTGGACGTCGGCCACCTGGGCGTCGACGCGGTAGTCGCTGAGGTCGCTGACCCGGGCGAGGACGTCGCCCTCGCGGACGGTGGCGCCTTCCTCGGACAGCACCCACGTCACCACGCCGTCACGGTTGCTGGCGATGCTGGCCAGATCGAGGCGTCGGGCCACGTCGTCGCGATCGCGGGCCTCGATGGCGAGCTCGAGGTCGAGGCCCTGCAGCTCGGCGGCCAGGGTGGAGTCGGCGCTCGTCAGGGCGGCGACCAGCTGCTCCTGCGCCATCACGGCGCGCCGGGCGGCGATCTCCGAGCGGCGCAGCTCGTCGTCGCTGATGAGGCCGAGGTCGAAGTATTCCTGGTTGCGTCGAGCTTCGTGGTGGGCGGCCTCGCGGTCGAGCTGCTGCAGTTCGAGACGGGAGGCCAGATCGTGGCGTTTCTGGCGCAGGGCCAGCTCGCGGCGGGTGCGTTCGTTGCGCTTGAGGGCCAGCTGGTCGTCGCGGCGTTCGAGGTCGAGACGGGCGGTGGTGAGGTCGAGCTCCACCAGGCTCTGGCCGGTGGTGACCTCCTCACCCGGCCGCACCAGGACCCTGGCCACGCGGCTGTCGATGGAGCTGGTGATGACGGTCTCGCGGCGGGGCACCACGGTGCCGCTGGCGGTGAGGGTCTCGCTCACCGGACCGCGCTCGACCCGGGCGGTGCGGATCCGGCCGCGGTCGACGCCGGGAGTGATCCAGGCGGTGAACGCCAGCCAGACCAGGGCCGCGACCAGGAGGGCGGCGATCGTCTGGCCCAGGCGTCGAACCAGGCGGCGGCGGTGAACTTCGGGTGCGATAGGACGATCCATTGTGCTTGACCTCCGACCGGGGTCAAGCAACCGGCATGCCAGACATAAATCGCTGTTATTAAATGCTTTATGGAATCTACTGACTAACCCGCGCGTTCGTCATCGCACGCGGGTGTCCGGAACCGGACACTCAGCCGCGCGCGACCAGGGCCACGGCTTCGGCCGCCAGGGCGTACCCCACCATGCCGGGGAGCATCATGTTGCTGGGCTGGCGACGCCGGAGATGGGGCTCGTCGGCCGGCGATTCGATGGGCGGGCGCGGCGCTTCCTCCGACCACACGGCCACGATATCGGTGGGATCCACATCCGCCTCGCGCACCCCCTTGCGCACCTTGCGGGCCAGGGGGCAGACGCGGGTATCGGCCAGGGAACCCGAGCACAACCCGCCCGGATCGATCTTGCCTGCCGCGCCGGCGCTGCAGATGGTCCGGCGGCCCTGAACCATGGCATGGACCAGGAGGGCGACCTTGTCGGGCACCGCGTCGATGGCGTCGATGACGGTGCCGAAGGCCTCGGTGTCGGCAGCCGGCAGGAGCGTGGGCAGATTCGCCGCCGTCAACCGCGAGGCCTCGGTGGTGACGATCGTGTCGGGGCAGGTGGACGCGAAGAACGACGCCAGCACGTCCACCTTGGTGCGGCCCACATCGTCGGGCCCGGCCACGGGGTGCCGGTTCAGCGAACTGGTGGTGACGGTGTCGAAGTCGATGAGGTGCAGGCGGCCGATTCCCGAGCGGGCCAGGGCCACCGCCGCGTGAGCCCCCACGCCGCCCAGGCCCACCACCACCACGCCGGCCTGTCGGAGGCGGGTCATGCCGTCGTGGCCGTAGAGGTCGACGGTGCGGGTGAAGCGAGTCGGAAAGGTCATGGTCGAGTACTCCGGCCGGCGTTGACGAGTTTACCGACGATTCGCGCCGGCACCTGGAGTACTATGGCACGAAGAACTCCGGGCCGCCAACCGAGAGGAACGCCATGCGCCAGATCATCGTCGCCCTCGTCCTGCTACCGCTATTCGTCGCCGCCGGAGATCAGCCGGATGATCAGGCGATTTCCGACCAGGCCATCGCCGACGCCGCGTCCGTGATGGGCCTGGAGTTCACCGACGCCGAGCGCGACTCCCTGGCCGGCGACCTCGACGACGCGCGGCAGTCGTACCAGACCCTGCGCGAGAATCTGGCCGACAACGCCGTGGCCCCGGCCCTGCGCTTCGATCCGCTGTTCTGGCAGCCGGCACGCACGCTGGAGCTGAGTCGGGCCGCGGCCGCACCCGACGCCCGCCAGCGATGGACCTTCGCCGACGACGTGCAGCGACCCGCCGATCCGGCCGAACTGGCCTGGATGACGGTGGGCGAACTGGCGTCGCTCCTGCGCAGCGGCCAGACCACCAGCGTCGAGCTGACCCGACTGGCGCTGGACCGCCTGCGTCGCCACGACGACCAGCTGCACTGCGTGATCACCCTGCTCGGAGACCGCGCCCTGGAGCACGCCCGGCGGGCCGACCAGGAGGCGGCGGCCGGCCGGTTCCGAGGCCCCCTGCACGGCATCCCATGCGGCGTGAAGGATCTATTGAGCATCCCCGACCATCCCACCACCTGGGGCGCCGCTCCCTACCGCGACCAGACGCGCCCCGAACTGGCCACCGTCTGCCGTCGGCTCGACGAGGCCGGCGCCGTCATCGTGGCCAAGCTCACCCTGGGCGCCCTGGCCTGGGGCGATGTGTGGTTCGACGGCATGACCCGCAATCCGTGGAATCTGGAGCAGGGCTCGAGCGGCTCGTCGGCCGGTTCGTCGTCCGCGGTGTCGGCCGGCCTCGTGCCCTTCGCCATCGGCACCGAGACCTGGGGCAGCATCGTCTCGCCCAGCACCCGCTGCGGCGTCACCGGCCTGCGCCCGACGTTCGGCCGGGTGAGCCGCCACGGCGCCATGGCCCTGAGCTGGAGCATGGACAAGATCGGCCCCATCACCCGCAGCGTGGACGATGCCGCCATGGTGCTGGACGCCATCATGGGCACCGACGGCCTCGACCCCACGGTGATCGATGCCCCCTTCAGGCCCGACACCGCCCCGCTGGCGACGATCCGCGTGGGTTATCTGGCCGACCTCTTCGAGGTCGTTGGGGACGAGGACGACGACCCCGGCCTCGCCCTGAACCGCGCCGTGCTCGACGTGCTGCGCGACGCCGGCCTGGAGCTGGTGCCCGTGCGCCTACCCGACCGCGACCCCTACCCCCAGGCCATCATGCTCTCGGCCGAGGCGGCCGCCGCGTTCCAGGAGCTCACCCTCTCCGGCCGCGATGACCTGCTGGTGCGCCAGATCCGCAACGCCTGGCCCAACGTGTTCCGCGCCGCGCATTTCATCCCCGCCGTGGAGTACCTGCAGGCCGCGCGGCAACGACTCCTGCTCATGCGAGACTTCGAGGCCTTGTTCGCGGCGGTGGATGTGTACGTGACGCCATCGTTCGGCGGGGCGGGCCTCTTGATGACCAACCTGACCGGCCACCCGCAGCTGGTGCTGCCCGACGGTTTCCTGCCCGACGGGTCCCCGCACTCGGTGAGTTTCGTGGGTGACCTGTTCGGCGAGGCCGAGCTGGTGGCCGTGGCCCGGGCTTACGAGGAACTTACGAGCTGGCAACAGGAGCGGCCGGCGGGATTCTAGAGGCCGAATGAGCGCTGAGGGGTCCCGCGAGGGGCCCCTTTCTTGTCAGATACCGAACAACCTGGCCGCCGCCGCGGTGGTGCGCTCGGCCACGTGGTCGAGGGTGTCGCCCCGCAGGTCGGCCATGGCCTGGGCCACGTCACGCACGTGCCGCGGCTCGGTGGCGATGGGGTCGACGCCGTGCAGGCCGATGGCCGGCGCGTCGGTTTCCAGCAGCAGCGACTCCAGGGGCACCGTGCGCACCACCTCGTGCACCTGCCGGGCTTTGGGCCGGGTGACGGCGCCACCCATGCCCAGATGCAAACCCAGCTTGAGGAACCGGCGGGCCAGTTCCGGCGAGCGCGACCAGGCGTGCACCACGCCGCGCAGGTGCGGTGTGAAGCGTCCGAGGACGGCGAGGAGCTCGTCGAAGGCGCCGCGGCAGTGGAGGATGACCGGCAGATCGAGGTCGTGAGCGAGGGCGAGCTGCTGCTCGAGCACGGGCAACTGTTCGGCCACGGTGGGCGACTCGACCTTGCCGTCGAGGCCGATCTCGCCGACCGCGATGGTGGCGGGGTGGCGCAGGAGGTTGGCGAGATGGTCGAGATCCAGTGGCTGGTGAGCCTGCCAGGGATGGAGACCGTAGGCAGGGTGGACGGTGTCCGGGTGGGCCGCGGCAAGGCTCTCGACGGCCGGCCAGGACTCGGGGTCGTAGGCGGGGACGATGATCCTGGTGACCCCGGCGGCCGCGGCCCGTTCGAGGACGGGCGACAGGTTCTCGCCCAGGGGCGGGAACGTCAGGTGGCAGTGGGTGTCGGTCATCGCGAAGGTCGTCATGGTTCGGCCCCTCATTCGTCGAGGTGATCCTCGCCGGGACGAGCGGCGTCGGGATCGAGAGCGTCGAGGCTCACGGGCAGTGTATAGAATTCGACGCGGAGTTTCACCGGGCCGGTGATGACCACATGATGGAGGCGCTCGGCGGCGATGACCACGGGGTGAGCCGGGTCGCAATCGATGGGCGAGTCCGGTTCGTCTTCCCAGATGAACTGGCAGGCGCCTTCTTCGACGACGAGACGGCCGCACTTGCCCCTG
>Ga0209692_10003034_pt1 | contig 16898 bp, 17 predicted proteins | sample tdDd472_FD_187129 | JGI IMG/M metagenome (GOLD analysis project Ga0209692, IMG submission 187129) | Marine sediment microbial communities from the Atlantic coast under amendment with organic carbon and nitrate - tdDd47.2 (SPAdes)... | ecosystem: Environmental > Aquatic > Marine > Coastal >...
TGTCATGGCCGATCCAGCGCAGCAGCCACCAGAGCCGCGCGGCAATAGCACCGCCTGCGGCGTCATAGACCACCACCGTCGTCTCCGGGGTTACACCCCAGCAACCCAGCAGGCTGCAGAAAGCAGCCGGATCGGGCAGCGGATGCCGGCCGCTGTCGGCGGTTACCTTGCCGGCCAGTTCTTCGTCCAGATGGGCGTAAAAGGCGCCCGGAATATGGCCTTCCTGCCACTGCCGCCGGCCCTGCTCCGGCTCCATGAGGTTAAAGCGGCAGTCCACGACGATGAAATCGGGCTTGCCCGCCGGCTGCGGCAACCAGTCCGCCAGTTCGGCGACAGAAATGAGGTTTGCGGTCATAGGTGCTCCACAGCGCGAAAATCGGTCCGAAATCGGGCTATATCCTGCCCTATATATCTTGTAACAGAGGCGCAAGACACGGACAATACGCGTCCCTCGCGAAGGCTGACAGCAGCTTTCGCCAGTTAAACACTATTTTCAGAGTTTCCCGACCGGAGCTAATGCATGAAGACTATATTGGTCGCCCTGAAACGCGTTGTGGACTACAACGTCCGTATTCGGGTGAAACCGGACGGCTCGGGCGTTGTCACTGACGGCGTCAAAATGAGCATCAACCCGTTTGACGAAATCGCCCTCGAAGAAGCCCTGCGCATCAAAGAGCGTGGCGAAGCTGAAGAAGTTGTTGTTGTCAGCATCGGCCCTGCCGACGTTCAGCAGCAGCTGCGTACCGGTCTGGCGATGGGTGCGGACCGCGCCATCCTGATCGAGAGTGATGAAGAAGTATCGCCGTTGCGTGCTGCCAAGATTCTTCTCAAGCAGGTAGAGAAAGAACAGGCCGAACTCGTACTGCTCGGCAAACAGGCCATTGACGACGACTGCAACCAGACCGGTCAGATGCTGGCTACGTTGTGGGGTCGCCCGCAGGCAACCTTTGCCTCGGAGCTTGAACTGAACGGCAACACCGCCAAGGTCACCCGCGAAGTTGACGCCGGCCTGGAAGTCATTGAAGTCGATTTGCCGGCTGTTGTAACCAGCGACCTGCGCCTGAACGAGCCGCGCTTTGTGAAGCTGCCGGACATCATGAAGGCCAAGAAGAAGCCTCTGGAAACCATTGCCATTGCTGACTTCGGCGTCGAATCTGCATCGCACATCAGTGCCAAGGGCTGGGCCGACCCGGCTGGCCGTGCGAAAGGCATCATGGTCGAAGACGTAGACGGTCTGATTGCAGCACTGAAAGAAAAGGAGCTGGTGTAATGAGCAAAGTATTAGTCGTTGCCGAACACGACGGCTCGCAGCTCAACAGCAGTACCGCCAAAACGGTCAATTGCGCCTCCGGTATCGACGGCACGGAAATCGATGTCGCTGTGCTCGGCAATGGCGTTGACGCTGTTGCGCAGGAAGCCGCTGCTATTTCAGGAGTTGCCAAAGTATTGACGGTCGATCGTGCCGAGAATGCGAACCCGCTGTCCGCCGTGCTCGGACCACAGATTGCGGAGCTTGCTGCCGACTACGATTACATTTTCGGTCCGTCTACCACCTTCGGTAAAGACCTCATGCCCGTCGTAGCGGCTCTGCTCGATGTCGGTCAGGTCAGCGACATCATGGAAGTCGTCGGTCCGCGTGAATTCAAACGCCCGGTGTATGCCGGCAACGCCATACTGACGGTAGAAGTGGATGCCGGCGCCAAGGTTGTCGCAACCGTGCGCACAGCATCGTATAAAGCAGCACCGGACGGCGGTAGTGCCGCAGTCGAAGCAGCGTCTATTGCTGCAGCCCTGCCCTCACACAGCCGCTATGTGGAACTGCAGTCAGAAGCAGGCGAACGCCCGGACCTGCAAACAGCCAAGACCGTGATTTCAGGTGGCCGCGGTGTCGGCAGCAAAGAGAACTTCGACATTGTTTACGCACTTGCCGACAAACTCGGCGCAGGCGTCGGCGCCTCACGTGCCGCCGTTGACGCCGGCTACGTATCGAACGACATGCAGGTGGGTCAGACAGGCAAGATCATCGCACCTGACCTGTACATTGCGTTCGGCATCTCCGGCGCTATCCAGCATCTCACCGGTATTAAGGATGTCGGTACGATTGTCGCTATTAACAAAGACCCGGAAGCACCGATCTTTGAAATTGCCGACATCGGTTTGGTCGGCGATCTGTTCGAGATCATTCCGGAGCTGCAGGAAAAGCTCTAAGCTTTTCTGACAAGCAACACGTAAAGCCGGCCTGAGCAATCAGCGCCGGCTTTTTTGATCCTTCCTGTAAGGATCAATAGTCAGGCAGCCCACGGCCAGCTATGCCGCTGCCAACACGGTACTTTCGCCAGCTTAAGCTCGTCGTGCGTCCATGCACTCCTCGCATCAAGGTCCGCGCCTTCCGGCGTCCTGCCTGCAGGCGCTCCCCATGACGCTGCCGCAAGCACCGTCTTAGCGACGGCTGCGGGTGCCTTTTCACGACGCATTGCGCTAGCCCTAAGGAGGGAAAAGGTACCCGTAGCCAAAGCATCCGCCGCGCAATAAAAGAGCCGGCGCTGATTGCTCAGGCCGGCTCTTTATTCAGACTGTTGTTACTTTTAGTAAACGATGCCGCTGCGATTCACGATGCCGATAAAACCTTCGATAAAGACACCGGCCCAGATCATGAATACCCAAACGCGAACCTGTGACAGACTTTTGCGTTGCGCTTCATTCTCTTCGTCTGTCGGGGTTTCGCCGGCACGACACTTCAGCAGTACCGCGAAGAACGGCCCGATGTAACGACGCACCATGATGCCGCAGAACACGAGGAACGCGAAGATCAGCAGTTTTGCCGCCACCCACGGGTAGTCACCGAGGTTATTGCTATCCCAGTGCAGCCAGACAGAGATCGGCAGGCCGATTACCACGGCATAACGAATAAACATGTCGAACTTGGCAACCAGCGGATAGGCCTTCGTGCCATGACGAAAGTGCAGATACATCACGCAGAAGAACCACACAGGGCCGAGCAGAATAATGCCGATTTGCTGATACCAGGGGTGCGGTACGCCGATGAATTCCGTCAGGATGCCGCCAACTGTGAGCATCAGGCTCATGCAGATACGCGGAATCTGGTCGAGATCCAGCATGATCTTGGCTGATACGGCACGCGCTTCCGGCGAGATATCCGGCTTCACTACAAACTTACTGGAATAAAATACGCCGAGGTCGCCGCCCAGCCAGTAAACAAATAACAACACGTGAATGATTACCAGGATCTGGTGAACCACACCGCCCTGCAAATGAATCAATGTATCCATATTAACTCTGGATGGCCTTTCGGCTCCCTGCTCCCTTTTCTAAAACTAAGCGGTCTGCTCTAAAGCTGTTTCCGCGTTACTGACTTCAAACTTGCCCGAATCTTCGATATTGACGTGCGTGGCTACGCCATCATCAACAATGATCGAGAACCGCTGGCCGCGGGTTCCCATACCGAACCCGGAAGCATCAAGCTCCAGACCGAGTTGCTTGGTGTATTCGGCATTGCCGTCAGCCAACATCGTGACTTTCCCGGCGGCGCCGGCGCTTTTGCCCCAGGCGTCCATAACGAACACGTCGTTGACAGCAATACAGGCGATCGTATCGACACCCTGAGCCTTCAGTGCGTCAGCCTGCTCTACAAATCCCGGCAAATGCTTCATCGAACAGGTCGGGGTAAACGCACCCGGCACTGAGAACAACACTACTTTCTTACCAACAAACAGATCATCACCAGACAAGGCCGCCGGCCCGTCTTCGGTCATGATCGTAAATGCGCCCGCAGGCATTTTGTCGCCAACCTGAATAGCCATATCCTTATCCTCGCTTTATTGGAGCCCGTTGTTATTGGAGTTTGTGTAAAAACGACACGCATTGTAACGCTAATGCAGCGTTTCCGGACGTCTTAGAGTAAAAACAAACTGAGCTGTGGCAACCAGGCGATGATCGTCAGACCGACCAGCATAAGGGCCATAAACGGCAGCATCGCCTTACAGACAGTCCAGAACTCTTCCCGGAAGGCGCTCATCGCGACGATGATATTCAACCCTAGCGGCGGCGTCAGGTAGCCGATCTCGAGGTTGACCACCGTCATGATGCCGAAGTGCACCGGGTTCATACCCAGCGTCGCAGCGACCGGCTGTAATACCGGCGCCAGAATCAGGATGGCCGAGCCTATGTCCATGACACAACCGATCAGCAGTAGCAGCAGATTTGTCAGCACGATAAAACCGCCCTGCGAGCCGATCGATTCGGCTAACGATGTTGCCAGCATCGACGGTATCTGCTGATAGGTCAGGAACACCGTAAAACTTAAGGCCATCATCAGCACCGGAAACAGGCTGCCCAGCAAGCCGGCGGTATCGGCGGCCGTGTCTGCCAGATCCTTCCAGCCGAGCTCACGGTATACCAGCAACTCGACCAGCAAAGCGTAGACCACCGCAACTGCGGCCGACTCTGTCGGCGTAAAGTAGCCGCTGTAAATACCGCCGAGAATAATGACCGGCATCAGCAGGCCCAGAGCACCTTCCCGCAACGCCGGCGCAAAATCGGCCAGCGCGAACTTGCCGACCGGCAAAGCCCTGCCTGCCAACGCGACATAGACGAGCAACAGACTCGTTAGCACCAAGGCCGGCCCGATGCCTGCGATAAACAGGTCGGCAATCGATGTCTGGGTCATCACGCCGTAGAGAATCAACGGGATGCTCGGGGGAATAATGATGCCAAGCGTACCGGCGGAACACAGTAAACCCAGCGCCAACGGCTTCGGATAGCCGGCTTTGAGCAATGCCGGATACATCACCGCACCGACAGCCAACAGCGTGACGGTGCCGGAACCGGTAACCGCGGCGAAAGCGGCACAAGACAGCACGGCCGCCAGCCCCAAGCCGCCCCGCAGGCCGGCCGTTCCGGCCTCCATTAACCGCACGAGCCGGTCGGCCATCGCGCCGCGGGCCATGATATTGCCGGCCAGTATGTACAGCGGAATAGCCAGCAACACCTCACGGTTGAGCGCATCCCAGCTGTCGACAACAATGTTGTAAAAGGCCTGCTCGCCCAGCGCTGCATAGGCACACGCCGTGACAACCCCGAGCACCACATAAATACTTTGCCGCAACGCCAGCAGTGCCAGCGCCAGAGCTATGATCGCCAGAGCCGTCATTCCGCCGGCTCCTCTGTCGCCGGACGCAGGTCACTGAAAACCGCATACAAGCCATTGCGAAGTGCCGCGATAACGAATGCCAGCGGCAGCAAAGCCTGGAACCACCAAACCGGCCAGCCCAGGCTGACCGAGCGTTCGTCAAACGACCAGGAGTCATAGGTGACACCCGCCGCAACCACCGCGATCAGCGCACAGAAGGCAGCCGTCAACAGATATTGAATGCGTTCCAGCGACGCCGCCCAGCTGTCCGGCCAGAGCTGGTCGACAAAACGGGGGCGCAAATGGCTACCGGAGGCTGTCGCTATGCCGAACCCGGCCAGCACCAGCAGTATGTTGGCGTACACACCGGCCTGCCCCGACCAATGCAAACCTGCACCAGTCAGCTCCCGGCTGAGCACATCCGCAAATAACACCGCCGTCAATACGGCGAATGCCAATACGCAGGCAACCCGCTCCAGCCAGAGCAGGCGCTGCAACAGCTTTTGCGCCGGAATCATAGGTAATTATCGTTTTAGGATTTTAATATTAACTATTGATTAATAAGGCAATATATTGCCATCAAATGCAATCAGTTGGCCCAACTGCTGCTCGGTAAGACGCTCGATAACCCGCCGCAACCCGGCCACACCTTCGCCCGGTTCAACTTCGGCGCCCGGCCCGCCCATCTCGGTTTTTGCCCAACCGGGGTGCACAGCCACAGCCAGAACGCCCCGCTTCTGCAGGTCCACAGCCATCGACTTCATCATCATATTTACCGCCGCTTTACTGGACCGGTAGGCATACAGGCCGCCAATCGTGTTCAGCTCCATGCTGCCGAGCATGCTGCTCAGCGTGACGACCTTCTTTTGCTCGCTGGCTGCAACATTGTCGACCAACGCCTCGGTGACCCTCATCGGCCCGAATACGTTGATATTCATGACGTTGGCCCAGTTGTCGAAGTCGGTGTCACCGAACGCCTGATGCTCGACCCCGCCCTCCGCAAAGCCTACACAGCCGAAATAGCCCGCATTGTTAATCAGCACGTCTATTGGCTGATCGCCAAGGGCATCCGCCAATTGCTGCACCGACGCCGAATCGCCCACGTCGACGCTGTACAGCGTCACTTTGGGGAGCTTCCCCAGTTCCTCGAGCTCTTCAGAGCTGCTGCGACTCGCGGCCAGCACATCCCAGCCGCTGGCGGCATACTGGCGGCAAAACTCCAGACCGAGGCCACGATTGGCTCCGGTTATCAATACTGCTGGCATTCGGTTTCTCCTGAATGTTCAGGTTTTCTGCTGGTTTCAAAGCACTAGTGTCAATACAATAGCCCGCTACGTCAATTCGAACCACGGCGGGCCGTGAACGGCCCGCTAACCAAGTTTCTAAGGAAAGCATCATGAGCGCAGCAGCAGACAGCGTGACACTGTCCCCCGCCACCCAGGAATTTCTGGGCCGGCAGCACAAACAGTTTATCGACGGCCAGTGGGTCGACTCGGCGGGTTCCGACCGTATCGACGTTCTGAACCCCGCGACCGGCGAAGTTATTACCAGCGTGCCTGCAGGCACTAAAGCCGATGTCGACAAAGCCGTCGCTGCTGCCGGTAAGGCGTTAAAAGGCGACTGGGCCGCTCTGACCGCCCATGAACGCAGCCGGGTGCTGCTGAAGTTTGCCGACCTCATCGACGCCAACATGCAGACTCTGGCCGAACTCGAAGTGCTTGATAACGGTCAGCCGCTGATGATCGCCCAATACACGGTCTCCGGATTTGCCGCCGACTTTATTCGCTATTACGCCGGCTGGGTAAATAAGATTGAAGGCGCAACGATTCCGGTATCACCGGCAGAAGCACCGGCCGGTGGTTCACTCACCTACACCCGCCGCGAGCCGATCGGTGTGGTTGCGGCCATCATTCCGTGGAACGCACCGATTGCGATGGCCGCGCTGAAACTCGGCCCCAGCCTTGCGGCCGGTTGCACGATCGTACTCAAGCCCGCCGAACTGGCACCGCTGACAGCAATGCTCCTTTGTGATCTCGCCAAGGAAGCAGGTATCCCGGACGGCGTGGTTAATCTCGTTAACGGTTACGGTGCCGAGGTCGGACAGGCCATGTCGGAACACCCTGACGTACAGAAAGTGTCCTTCACCGGTTCTACCGCCGTTGGGCAGAAGATCGTTGAGGCCTCAACCGGCAACCTGAAAAAAGTCACCCTCGAACTCGGCGGCAAATCGCCGGTCGTAGTGTTCCCCGATGCCAACATGGAAAAACTGATTCCGGGCATCTGCCGTGCTGTGTTCTTCCTGCAGGGACAGAACTGCATGGCCGGTACCCGCCTGATCGTCCACAAAGATATTGCCGAAGCTGTTATCGAGGCTGTCGTTGGCGCATTGGCGTTCTGGAAAGTCGGCAACGGCTTTGAACCCGACTCATTGATGGGCCCGTTAATTTCCGAACAGCAGCGCGACCGCGTTCTGGCATACATCGAATCAGGTAAAGCTGAAGGTGCCCGCCTGGTTACCGGCGGCAATGCCATCGACGGTCCCGGTTACTTTGTTGAACCCACGATCTTTGCTGATTGCACCGAAGACATGAAAATCTGGCAGGAAGAAATTTTCGGCCCGGTTCTGTCGGTTTTGACTTTCGACACCGATGACCTCGACGAGGTTGCAGCTCTGGCTAACAACTCGCCCTACGGTCTTTCAGGCAGCGTCTGGACGCAGGATATTTCCCGTGCCCACAAACTGACCTACCTCATTGACTCCGGCCAGGTGAGCATCAACTGTCACGCTGCCGTTGACCCGGCCATTCCGTTTGGCGGCAACAAGATGTCGGGTTGGGGTCGCGAATTTGGTAAAGAAGGCCTCGATCCGTTCCTGAAGACCAAGGCGACGACTGTCGTTTTCTAAACCGTATAGCAAGTAAACAAAAGCCCGCCCCTGATTACTCAGGGGCGGGCTTTTTTGTTGTCTCGATATTAAGAGCGACTGCCTAAAGTTCTGCCATCGCCAACACGCTACTTTCGACAGCTTAAGCTCGTCGTGCGTCCATGCACTCCTCGCATCAAGGTCCGCGCCTTGCGGCGTCCTGCCTGCAGGCGCTCCCCATGACGCTGTCGCAAGCACCGTCTCAGCGACGGCTGCGGGTGCCTTTTCGCGACGCATTGCGCTAGCCCTAAGGAGGGAAAAGGTACCCGTTGACGGAGCAACCTGAAACGGCAACTCAGTGGGATAGACGCCGTCCGCCCATGGCGAACAAGCAGAACTTTACTTACCAGGGAATATCTTCACCGGTACGGTCGATAAACGTGCCCGAGTTTTCGATGTTGAGTTTACCGATGGTCTGTTGCTGGGAACGGACGCTTTCGGCGGTGTCGACTTCTGCATCCGGGCCGCCCAGATCCGTTTTGCACCAACCCGGAGCCATTGACACGACAATAACTTTGGGCCACTCGGCTGCCATACCCTTCGTCAGCATGTTCAGACCGGCCTTGGTCGTGCGATAGGCATACGACATGCCCTGCACGTTGTTTTCAACAGAAGCCAGACCACTCGACATGTTGATAATGACCGGCTGCTTGCTGCGGTCGAGATGGGGACGGAACGCGACGGACATATGAAAGGGCGCGACAGTATTCACCTCGAACATGTTTCGCCAGATACCGTAATCCATGAAGTACAGGCTCTGATATGACATACCTTCCGGTGCCCCTTTGGGCCCGAAAGTACCGGCATTATTGATCAACAAGTCGATGGTGCGATCGGAAAGACGCATGGCAAGGCTGGCGACAGCCTGTCTGCTGGTCACGTCCAACGGATAAATCTCTACAGTCTGCGAATACTCTTGCTGCAGCTTGTTGAGGTCGCCGGATTTAGCCGGGTTCCGGCAGCAGCCAATGACATTCCAGCCCTTGGCCGCGTATTGCCGGGCGTGTTCAAGCCCGATACCCCGGTTTGCACCGGTAATCAAAACGGTAGACATGCCTACTCCTGCTCGTCTTGCGGTGTGCCTGTCAGTTGAGCCCAGTGCGCACCATGCACCATCGTTTTATAGAACTCATTCGCCAACAGTGTATGTGGATAAGCGAGTTGCGGTTCGTTCAACGCGTCGAGCCTCGCAATCTGCTCTGCCGACAAACTTACATTCAGGCAAGCCATGTTATCGCTGAATTGCTCCATATTGCGTGCGCCAAGTATCGGAATCACCGATTGCTGCGGCCGCTGCAGCAGCCAGGCCAGCGCCACCTGCGCCGAACTGGCGCCGGCTTCAGCTGCCACCTCGGCCAATCCACGGGCAATATTCAGGCGTTCTTCAACCAGAAATTTGGCGCCCCACGGGCTGTTGTGCAGGCGCGTGTCGCTAAGGTCTGCAGACTGCGCGTCGGTGTTGAATTTGCCGCTAAGCAACCCGGCCGCCAGCGGGCTCCAGGCGAGGATCGCCATGTTTTGCATCGCCGCGACATCGAAGTAGTCCGCCTCAATGCCACGCTCGACCAAATTGTAGTGCACCTGAAACGCAGTAAACGGCGTCATGTTGCGCTCCTCCGCCAGCGTGTTGGCGGCGGTAACGTACCAGGCCGGTGCATTCGATACGCCGATGTGGAGGATCTTGCCGGCACGCACCAGATCGTCGAGGGCTCGCATAACTTCGCCCAGCGGCGTTACCTGGTCCCAGCCGTGCATCCAGTAGAGGTCAATGTAATCGGTATTCAAACGCCGCAGACTGCTCTCGACTGCCTGCACAAGGTTCTTGCGGTGATTCCCACCGGCATTCGGGTCGGCAGGCGATGTATTCATGCTGAACTTACTGGCAATGACCAGCCGTTCGCGATGCTCCGCCATAAAGCGGCCCAACATCGTCTCGCTGGTGCCCTGGGTGTAGATGTTCGCCGTATCGATGAAATTGCCGCCGGCATCCAGAAAACTGTTGTAAATCTCACGGCAAGCCGGCTCCGGTGCCCCGAAACCACTCTCCTCGCCAAAGGTCATCGCGCCGAGACACAGCTCTGAAACGCGCAGTGAACTTCTTCCTAAAGCTCTATATTTCATATGCTTATTAGACCTTCTTAAAAACTTATTCGATGTCTTTCATGCGTTCATCCGGCGGGGGTTCTGCCGCGCTTTATTCGCGCCTGTTTATTGGGCAAACTGGATGCTGCAAAACGCAACATAACACCAAAAACAATAACTATCTCAACAATTCCCGACTACCGTTTAAGGGGTAAATTATGGAAGAAACTGCGACTGACGCTGCGGCAGCAGCGACTGAATCCGCTTCGGCTATCGATATCGATGCTTTGGCTCAGGGCGACTTTTCAGGTGCTGCTGAAGTACTGCAGGCCTGGGTCATGACCACCGGGCTCGATCTTGGCAAAAACATTGTTGTCGCCATCGTCATTTTCCTTGTTGGTCGCTGGCTGGCCCATATGGTGGTGAATGCAGTTCGTAAAGCGCTGCTGAAAACAGACATGGAGGACACCCTCGAGAAGTTCCTCTGCAACATCCTGAATGCCGTACTCATGACGGTCGTGGTGATTGCCACAATAGGCGCGCTGGGCGTGCAAACAACGTCACTGCTCGCGATTCTCGGTGCTGCCGGCCTCGCCATTGGTCTTGCGCTACAGGGTTCTCTCTCTAACTTTGCCTCTGGCGTGCTGATCGTTGCCTTCCGCCCCTATAAGGTCGGAGACTTTATTGAAGGTGGCGGCGTCGCCGGTACCGTGGATGAAGTACAAATATTCACGACAGTACTTAAGACACCCGACAACAAGAAGATCGTTGTACCGAACAGTCAGATCATGAACGGCACGATCACGAACTTCTCAGCGAACGATACCCGCCGTGTGGACCTCGTATTCGGCTGCGGCTATAGCGACGACATCGACAAGGTCTATAACGTACTGAAAGAAATTGTCGACGGCCACGATCTGGTGCTCAAGGATCCCGCTCCGTCAATCGCACTGAACACACTGGCCGACAGCAGCGTCAACTTCAACGTGCGACCCTGGTGTAAAACGGCTGATTACTGGACGGTCTTCAACAGTATCACCGAACAGGTGAAACGCCGCTTTGACGAAGAAGGTCTGAATATCCCGTTCCCGCAGCAGGATGTGCATATCTACAACCACTAGGCCGCCATTCAAGCCAACAAAAAACCCGCCAACCGGCGGGTTTTTTGTTAGTTGCGTTTATGCAGATCAGCGAATGTAAACGATAATATCGTCGCCCACATCGTCTGACGACATGGCATCACGCCGCTGATTAGGCCCGAAGGAGTACAGAAACGTCGTCCGCTCTCCCGTTTGTGACTCGCAAATATCCCAGATCCAATAGGCGTAGTTCCAGGGGTCAAGAAAATACACCGCCCTGCTCTCAGGCAGCCCCTTTGCAGTCAGGGCCGCAAAATGCCCTTCGAGTAACCCCGGCTGATCATACTCCCGCATAAATGCGTACAACCGTTTATGCCGTCCGCAGCGGCTGTCGGCATTACCTCCGACAAAATCCTTACGCAACGCCGCGAGCTCCACCCGCGCGGTTTGCACTTTACCGGGCTCTCCTGCCATCAATAACTGAGCCGCAAGCGCACTGCCCCAGCCGACAACAAGCACGGCAGTGAGCACTGTCAGCGAGCGCCAGTTTTGCGAAAACAAACGCCGGGCGGAACTGTTAGCAGCACATGCTGCAAACAGAAAAGCCAATGCAAGCGCGAATTCGACCCACTCCTCATAAAAACGGAACGGCCGGAAAACATAATAAACGCCGATGGCGGCAAAGCCGGGCACCAGGTACATCGGTGGCACCACGACCCCCGCGCTGCGCAGCGGTTGCAGAGGTTTGAGATAGCGCAGCGCAAGCGGCGCAACCACGCCATACCCCACTGTGATCAGAACGACGGCCAACGTCCGGAACAGATCCGGCACGATGTTGTGGAGATTGAATTCCTGTTGGTAATTCCGCTCAAGGAAGTATTCGGGAGGCTGGTAACCGAGCAGCCTCTGTCCCCAGGAGATTTCCTCAAACGCCACGAACAGACAGAACGCAGCGAGCGCTAACAAGCACCACGATGAACGCGGCGCGAAGCCGTTCTCCGCAGCAGTGCGTAGGTAGATTATTCCGGCTGCCAGAAACGCCCAGAAAGTGCCCCACTCGAGGTACTCATCTTCCTGAACCGCTCTATAGAAGTGCTCGGGAAACAGGGCGTAAACCGCCAGAGAAGCGAGCAACACCAGCGCGATGGCTGCATTGCCACCCAATCTCTTCCCGGTGTCGACATTCATAGCGGCGCGCCTGCCAGCGTGCTACTTGGTCATGCGCAGCAGGTACTCGACAATCATGTCGTCCTTCTCTTCGCTCATCTCGTAACCGATCATGGGCGGATAGCGCATGCGGTTACCCGGCACCATCGTGTGAGGATCAGAGATAAAGGCCTTCATCAGCTCGGGAGTCCAGACAACGCCGGGCTTCTGGAATTCCAGAAAGGCATCCGAGTACGGGAAGTTGGAGACGACAGCTATAGGCTGACCGAATATACGATTCAGATTAGGCCCGACGCGATGGTCGCCGTCCTGGTCCAGCGTGTGACAAAAGCGGCACCACTGAAATGCTTCCTTCTGAGCAGCTAGTTCGTCTTCGGTTCTTTCCGGCAGCTGTTGGGCGTACCAGTCGGTATCGTCAGCGCCTACTTTGAGCGCTTCAATTTCATCACTGGATACAACGACATCAGTATGGAACGGGGTCACCCCGAACCACAGGTAAGGAAAGTACAGAGCCAATGCCAGAAACGCACCAAGAATAGCGACATGCAGCAGGCGGGCAGTAATAGATACTTGATTCACGTCAGTCTCCCCTACACCAACTCACCGGGGAATAGCCGACGCCATCCCGCTTTGTAACGAATTTGCTGCCAGATTCCGGCGGCAAGCCACAGACTGATCAACATCAGGTAGTAAAACGCCAGCGCGCTATGCGGGTAGCCCGTCATCAGGCGCATCGGTTCAGTGCCGTGCATCAAAGCAGGTATCTGCAAACCAAAGAGATTAATTTCCCGACCATGCTCGGACCAGGCATAAGGAACACCGATCAGAAACTCGAGCGCAAACGTCAGTATCAACATGAATAACACGGCACGGCCAAACGCGAACGAAGCCGCAGGTACACCTACCGGTGGCGTTGGCGCGGGGCCTTTAATGAACCAGTAGATGCGAATCCAGGCAAGGATACCGACGATCAGTCCGAGACTGTCGTGCATCATCTGCAGGAATGCACGCTCGCCGAGCGGTGTTCTGGGCAGATTGATAATGTTGAAGAACAGGATAAAAAACGTGATAAACAGCGCCCACCCCAGCTTCGTGGCGAACGGATCCTGCCGCCCCGGCTCCAGTTGATTGGTCATTCCCTACCTCATTGTTGTGCGGGTCATACCGGCGTCCTCTGCACGCCTGCTGCCCGTTATCAAGGAGTCGTAATGCTACCCCAGACGCCTCAGGTTTGCAGTCGCAATATGAGGCAAAGCGCTTTAAATCTCAGGGTTTCGGCCCGATTCGGGCAAGCGGATTTAGAATCGTAATAAACTGTAACAATTCGCAAAACAGGGTTGGCAAATCCACTGTGCGGTACTACTATTGTCCGCCTTGTGGACGAGTGAGTCCACGTCACGTTAATACACGGGAATCACTATAGCTCCGCCGGTGACTAACCTCGTGTACCTAACCCAAGACACAGCAGTATAAATTATGAGCTCCACACGCCCTATTCGTGCCCTGCTACGCGGCCTTGAAGTGTTGCATGTACTAAACCGCCACAATGGCGCTACGGTCTCGGAAGTTGCCACGGCAATCGACCTGCCGCGAACGACGACGTACCGGATACTGGAAACGCTTTGCACTGCCGGCTATGCCTACCGGGCTGCCAGTGATGATCGCTACCGACTGACAATAATGGTGCGCGGACTGAGCGACGGTTTCGATGATGAAGCCTGGGTCACACAGATTGCCCGGCCGTTTCTCTATGATCTTTGTCAGGAACTGGTCTGGCCTGTGGCGATCGCAACATTGTCGGGCAGCAGCATGCTTGTTCGTCAGACTACCGACCACACGAGCCCGCTAGCCGTTGAAAAGCGCGGCCCGGGATTCCGTGTATCGATTCTGAACTCGGCTTCGGGAATCTGTTATCTCGCTTTTTGTCCGAAGGAGCAGCGCGACAGCCTGCTCGATATTCTTGCCAAATCAAAACAGCCGGAAGATCAGGCTGCCAAGAACCGCAATAAGGTTTATGAGCTGTTGGTAGAAACCCGCAAACGCGGCTTCGCCGTCTGGCAACGCAGCCGCCGCGTTGCTGACGAAACCAGTGTTTCGGTACCGGTATTATCGGATGATCGCCTGCTCGCAGTATTGATCCTGCGCTTTGCCAGCACGGCAGTCAGCGAGAAAGAGGCTGTCGACAAGTTTGTACCGAAACTGCGCGCCGCGGCAGCAAAAATCGCTGCCGATTTCGTCAAACAGCAAGATGGTGAGCCGCTGCAAGTAAACAACTTCGGCGTCGAATAGACAACCTTAAGAGCACCCGTAAAAAAGGCCTGCATATAGCAGGCCTTTTTTGTTTTCTAACTTGTTGCTACTTACCGCAATTACTCGGCAGAAGATTCGGCGGGCGCAGCGGCCTTTTCTGCCGGCGGTTCATCTTTAGGCCGGAACTTATTGCCAAAACGCTTATACAACCGCGTCGTTTCGTAAGGCGCCTTCGGATCAACACGCTCACCGATACCCGCCTTGCTACCGAGCGCCTCTTCAACGTACGGCACGATCGTATCGTCAAACACCATCGCCTTATACTTGTTACCGTAATTGGTCATGTGAATGGAATCGTTGAACAGTCCGGGCCAACCCATTGTTGATTCCAGAAACGGTACCAACGGCACATTGTGGCGCTCTGCCAGTTCGCTAATTACTTCGTTGTGCTCAGCGATACCGAGCTCCCACAGATACATCGGAATGTAGTCGTTCCAGTGCCAGACATCAGGGTTAATCGCAAAGCTTGCCAACACAGGCTGAATGCCGCGCGCCTGCAGAACCTGAATAGCGGCCTCCAGGTTTAATTCAAAAGCAGATGCATCCGATGACAGGTAGTTCAGCGTCCGCTGAGTATCGGTTGGCGGCAGATTCCCGGTACGCCAAACCTTGTTGGCCAGATTGTAGTTCTCGTGGAACGCACTTGGACTGAAAACCCGCAGGAATAAGCGGTACAGCATAAAGCGGGTCAGGCCGGGCGGATTGGTCGGGTCACTATTACGGAAATGGTAGTAATCCGATTCGTAGTTATCGAAGACTCTCGGAAACAGGTCATTGTAGCCGTGGTAGATCACGACCATGTCCGGGTCAATTTCCAGAACCTGCGATAACAACCGGTGAAGCGTCTCGGCCGTAGTTGATCCGGTCAGGCCGCCATTAATAACTTCGATATTGTCCGTCTGGAACCGGTTACGCAGATCTTCCTGCATAAAGTACGGAGCACTTTCATTCCACGGCAGATAGACAGCAAACGTAGTCGACCCACCCATAACCACAATACGGTAGGTGTCTTCCGGCTTGTCCTTCTCGATCTCTTCGCCACGGAAACCCAACGAATTGATTCGCTCGGTAATACCTCGCTCATAGCCGGGCTTCAGCCGGTAAGCATTGTAGGGATGCATGTAATACATGCCGGCGCCATCTTTGGTATCCATCGGTGGCCGCGCCTGCCCCAGTAGCGCGAACGTCTTCTCGCCTATACCGAGGGCCTGCAAAGAGCGCAGCCCCAGCTCTGCAACCACCAGCATAAATATCACGGTAAAGACGACAACGATGGTCGCTTTGGCACCTGTACTCAACTTCTTAGCGGACATGCATTCACTCTGCTCAAAAAAGAAAACCCGGGCGATGCCCGGGCTTCAATACTACCAGTTAATAGTGCTGTGGCACTTGGTCTTTTTAACGAAATACCGGCTGCACAGGAGCTTGGAGGCCGGTTTCGGCTTCGCAACTGGCACGCAGCTCATCAATTGAAGGACCAAGATTAAAGGTCTCAATCGGAGCACGGCTAGCCCGCATCTCGTCACGTAGCTTGACGGTAGCCGCTTCGTCCACAGCGCCGTCAACAATGACAACACCGTAGTCTTTCGCACCTTCAACAGTAGCAAGGTTGCGGTTGACGTCAGCCAGTACCAAAGCAGCATCACGCTCGAGCGGGTCACCCCAGCCACCACCGCCCCAGGTGTTGAAGTACAGCAGGTCACCGACTTTTACATCGATGCCGTCGCACTTCGACGGCAGCCATTCTTCACTACCATCCGCACGCACCAGCTTCTTGGTCGAACGCATACCGACCTGACCGCCGAGCACACCCCACGGATATACGAGCCAGCGCTCGTCATGGATACCGATGTGACCGTCAGACAGGAAGCGGTAGGCGACGCTCAAGCCGTTACCGCCGCGATGCAGACCGGCACCACCTGAATCAGGAATCGTCTCGTAGCGCTCAATGCGCAGCGGGAAGTATGACTCGATGAACTCGTTCGGTACGTTGGTGAAACCCGGCCACAATGAGTGACCATCAGGGCCGTCACCGGCCGGCCGGCCAGGGATACCGCCGAAGCCGATCTGGAACAGCTGGAACCATTCACCGCTCTTGCCTTCGCGATTGTCGTAACCGGCATAGAACAAATGCGGCGAATCAGAGAAGCCTGCAGCGTTCAGCATCTGCTCAGGAGCACCGGAGCCC
>Ga0209692_10003036_pt1 | contig 16883 bp, 14 predicted proteins | sample tdDd472_FD_187129 | JGI IMG/M metagenome (GOLD analysis project Ga0209692, IMG submission 187129) | Marine sediment microbial communities from the Atlantic coast under amendment with organic carbon and nitrate - tdDd47.2 (SPAdes)... | ecosystem: Environmental > Aquatic > Marine > Coastal >...
GGCCACTCCGCAGGGATCGACCTCCATGACCAACCCTTACGGTCAGCTCGACAAGAGCTTCGATACCGTGGAGTTGGCCAAGGGTGCTGGCGCGAACTATGTCGCACGCGGCACCGTATTCCATGTGAACCGGCTGCAGAAGGTTATGACTGAGGCCATTGCGCGCCCCGGTTTCAACCTCGTGGAAGCCATCACTCCATGCCACACTCAGTTTGGCCGCAAAAATAAGTACAAGAACTCTGTCGAGATGTACAAATGGATGAAAAAATCCGCTGTCCCGGTTGAGCGGTATAACGAGATGCCTGAGGCCAAACGCGAAGATCGTTTCCCCATAGGTGTTTTTGTTGAAAGAGATCGCGACGGTTTTGAGGACCGGTATCAGGACTTGAAGGCGGAATTCCAAAAGAAAGACGCTAAGGGAGGCAAGTAAATGAAATCCCAGCAAGAACTTGATCGCTTCGAAATACGTTTCTCTGGCTTGGGTGGTCAGGGTATTATCACTTTGGGTAAAATCATGGGGCAAGGACTTGCCCTGGGCCATGGCTATAATGTTACCCAGACCCAGAGTTACGGCCCTGAGGCCCGTGGCGGTTCCAGCCGGTGCGATCTGGTTATTAGTTCAGGGTCCATTAGCTATCCCAAGGCCGAGAGCCTGGATTTGCTGGTGGCTCTGTCTCAGGAAGCCTGCAACACCTACTACCCGTATCTGAAACCAGGTGGGGTGCTGGTGCTGGAATCCGATCTGGTCACACAGCCCCCGACCAACAAGTTTCTGGGGCTTCCCTATACCAGTCTGGCCAAAGACAAGGTTGGTATCGCTCAGGCCATGAATACCGTGGTTCTGGGGTCGTTGTCTTTCCTGCTTCCTTATGTGAATCAGGGAACCATGCGCAAAAGCCTGGAATCAGTCCTTCCGCCCAAGATCAAGGCTGTCAATACCAAAGCGTTCAACCTCGGTTATCGCCTCGCCAAGAAAAATTGGGGTGAGAATGCGGGCGACGTTTGGCTCGATGAAGAGGCTTTGACTCGCAGATAGTTTGATTTGAGATGAGTTATAATAAGTAAAGGGCCGCCGGTTATCCGGCGGCCCTTTACTTTGGCTGACAGTCTGTTAATCAAATTTGGTTTTTACGGTTGGTTCAAGACCGTCATCGAGTTTGAGTTGGGGTAGCATCTGGCGGACGTTGTCGGAGATTGGGAGTGTCCAGTTATGGCCGGAGATCACAGCGCTATCCACAAGGCGGGTCACTTTTGCAGACATGTAAATATAGTTATCTCCGATAACATAGGAGCCGCTAAGTATCGCTGCCCTTGGAGGAAGCTTGTCGAGTTTGTTCTGGTTCATCGTTCGGTAATCATTGAGATTAATGTCTTTGGCATACTCGTAATCGGTTTCGTTGGGTTCACCTGCCGTGATCAGTACGCCACGCTGAACCAGGCGGTCGGAGACCTGCTCCATTGTGACGGGGCCGAATATGGATTTGTCACTCGGATCGTTCTGGTTGACGAAGGGGTGCACAAAAATGGCGGAGTGTTTGCTGAGTTCAAACTTGCCGACGTTGGAGTAAATGACATCGGCGGCCCGGTAGTTGATTTCAATGATGGGGATGGATGCCGTGTCATGGTATGAGCGGGCCGTTGGTGCGGTGTCGAACATGAAGTCGTATGTTTCGGAAGTCGTTTCCTTGGTGCTTTCCCACATGCGATTACCGCACCCGGATGTGAGGAGGGTGATGGAAATCACTATGAGAATCACTGCCGTTTTATTCATGAGATGCCGTCCCGATTTTTCATTTCAAACAATACACCAATCCAATGGTGAAAACCACTTATGCGCTTATTCGGTAGTTTACGCGATTTCCTTTAGGATTGCCCGGATAAGTTTGGTCATGGCGGCAGACGATTTCTCGGCCTGGGCGATAACGTCCTCAAGAGAGGCTTCCATCATGCAGTCCGGGAGGTTCTTGTTTGTCAGGCAGGATATACCGAGTAGTTTAATACCCATATGGTGTGCAGCGATGGCCTCCATGCAGGTGGACATGCCGATAGCATCTGCTCCCATGGCGCGGTACATGCGGGTTTCCGCCGGGGTTTCCATGTTCGGCCCCATGATCTGCATGAAGACACCGCGCTCCAGGCGGATGCCTAGTTCCAGAGCCTTTTCAGTAGCAAGTTTGCGCAGTTGGGAATCGTATACTTTACACATGTCAGGGAAACGGTCACCCCATTCATCGCAGTTCTCGCCGCGCAGTGGTGTTGTGCCGGTCAGATTGATGTGGTCCTCAATGAGCATGGGGGAGCCGGTTTCAAAGGATGGATTGAGGGCACCGACCGCATTGGTCAAGATCAGAGTTTTGATCCCGAGTTCTCCCAGAGTGCGGATGCCGTGTGTAACTTCAAGAGCGTCAAAGCCTTCATAGAGGTGGAATCTACCTTGAAGTGCCAGAACCGGTACTCCATCTATTTCGCCTTGGATGAGTCTTCCAGCATGGCTCTTGACTGTAGATACTGGAAAGTCCGGAATCTCTTCATAAGAGAGCGATTTCGGGTTGTCGATATCGTTGGTCAGGCTGCCCAAACCTGTACCTGTCATAATGGCAACAGTACCATTTTTAATTAGGTCTAGATTTTCTTGTATATATGCGGCAGAATGTTGTATCTTTTTGTGGTATTCCATGCTGGCTCCTTTATGAATTGTATGTGCTTGGGAGAGGGCCTGAATCACTAACGAACTGAATTAGAACTCAAGGATAGGCTCGTTTTATGGATATCGTGACACTACTTGGACTTGCCGTCGGTTTATCGCTCATTATTGGCGCTATCATTATTGGTGGCGCGGTGGATGTTTTCATCAACGTTCCCGGAATGATGATCGTGTTCGGAGGGACATTGGCCTCCATTATGGTGGCATTCCCATTTGAAGAAGTCATACAGGCCTTTAACGCAGCATTCAAGATGTTCATTCAACGAAAGAGCAAGGTTCGTGACGTCGTCAACATCATGGTCAAGGTAGCGGAGATCAGTCGTAGGGAAGGACTCATTGCCCTTGAGAATGTCCAGACCGAGAATATGGTGCTCAAAAAATCCTGCCAGCTTATTGCCGATAATGCCGACCCGGACCTTATCCGGTCCACTCTGACAATTGAAATCAGCTCCATGCGTCGCCGTCATCAGGTTGGGCAGGACGTTTTTAAACGGCTTGCCGCACTGGCCCCGTCCTTCGGAATGATGGGTACACTCATCGGTCTTGTTCAGATGTTGTCTTTGCTTGACGATCCCAAGGCCATTGGTCCTGCAATGGCGGTCGCACTGTTGACCACCTTCTATGGTTCGGCCATGGCCACGCTGCTCTTTATTCCCATTGCGGCAAAGCTCAAAGCACGGACCCTGCAGGAGCAGTTGCATCTGGAAGTTATTTTTGAGGGTGCCAAATCTATTCTTGAGAACAACAACCCCAGGCTGGTCTATGAGAAATTGTCGTCCTTCCTGGCTCCTAACGAACGAGAATCGCGCTAATGAGTGACCAATATCACGATACCTCACATGATTCAGAAGAAAATGAAGGTAGTGAATGGTTAACGACATTCGCTGATCTTTCCATGTTGCTTCTGGTTTTTTTTGTGTTGCTCTATTCCATGTCCACCCTGGATACCGAGAAGTTTTCCGAGACATTTTCTTCTGTGACCAAAGCGCTCCAGGGCAAGATGGATAAAATCTCCACCAGCAAGATCACCCGGGAAGAGGCTGGAGTTCTCGTTGATCAGGCTATGATGCGCCGTCAGATCATAGAGTCTCAGCGTAAAGTGTTTGCCGAAGTCAAGACTTTGCAGACCAAGAAAGGTGTGGAAGGACTTGTCAGCGCCCATTTCGAGGACGGTATCATTACCATTCGGGTCCCCGGGGATGTCATGTTCAAGTCCGGTCAGGTCAAGCTGACGCCCAAGGGTGTGCAGATGATCACGACCCTGAAGGATTTTTTCATTCAGCATAAAGATCAGAATATCAAAATCATCGGTTATACTGACAACGTTCGTCCCAGCAAGGGGTCGAGGTTCCATGATAATTGGGAGATATCAGCCTTGCGTGCCGTTAATGTCCTCCGGGAATTGCTCAAAATGGGGCTTGAATCCACCCGGTTGACAGCGACAGGCTTGGCGTACCTGAATCCGATTTATCCAAATACCACGGATGAATATAGGGCAAAGAATCGTAGAGTCGAGTTCGTGCTTGAAAAACGAGTTACCGGCAAGTAAACTTGGTGGTGCTGATTTATGAGTCTTGCATTTCAATTTTTTTGGGGGTGTTATGGGATTTGAAATTGATGTTCCTGACGATGATGATCAGCTGCGAAAAGCTTTTCGTACCAGGGTTCCCGGACTGACTGTCCGATTCCCCGCATTGAAGCGGGTCTTTGAGGTCAAGGACTTAAGCGCTTCGGGATTTGCTGTGCTTGATCCAGACAAAGGGTTCAAGGAAAACCAGCCGCTTGTAATCGAAATGTTGATCAGCAAGAAGCTATTTCTCGGCGAAGTCAACGCGATAGTTATGCGTGTCCTGGATAATGGCATCATTGGTATCAACTTTGTAGATCTTGAACGCCAGAAGCAGGTCAAGCTCGATAAGCTGGTGCTCGAAGTGCAAAAACGACTCATCGAATTGCGTAAAAAGCAACGCGAAGAGGGTTAATTGGGGCTTCCCATGAGTGTTGACCGGCATAAGGTCCTTATCGCTAACCGTGGTGAGATCGCCATGCGGGTCATGCGGAGCTGTCAGCGGCTCGGTCTTGATTTCGTTTGCGTCTGTACGGCCGAGGATAAAGAATCAGGTCATGTTCAACTTGCCCGGGAACTCGCCGGGGACGACTCCGTCTATACAATTATATCCTATTTGGATTCTAACGAATTATTCGCCGTTGCCGATGCTGCGGAAGCTACTGCCGTTCATCCGGGTTACGGTTTTTTTGCTGAGGATTTCCGGTTCGCCAGACGCGTGGTGAGGCGGGATCGACCGATGGAATACATCGGACCATCCTGGTGGGCTATTCGCGACCTTGGCGACAAGATTAATACCAAGCGCATCGCTCGTAGCCTGAATGTACCGACAGTGCCGGGATCGGACCGGCCAGTTTATAGTGAGATGGAGGCTGAGGAGATAGCATCCAGTCTTTTCGAGTTTCAGGCGAGCCAGGGAATCATTGATGGTGTGATTATGGTCAAGGCCTCGGCCGGAGGCGGCGGCATGGGGATCGAGGAGGTCGGAGATTTTAATGAATTTCGATCCGTCTTTCGTCGAATCCGCAATTATGCAAAGAGAAATTTCGGAGATGAAGGCGTGCTCATTGAGCAACGCATTTTTGATTTCAACCATCTGGAAGTCCAAATCGTTTCAGAGCGTGGGGGGCAGAACCACGTCCATTTCGGCACACGCAATTGCTCTGTGCAGAGTTCTGGCAAGCAGAAACGCATCGAAGTTGCACCGGGATTTGCGCCCGGCGTAGTGCCATATACGTTTGACGCTACCAGGGTGCTTGATGAGATTACGCAGCACTCCTTGTCCATGGCGCAAGAATCCGGCTACGACAACGTGGGTACTTGGGAGTGGATCATAACACCCAAGGGTGAACCCTTCCTCATGGAAGTAAACACGCGCATTCAGGTGGAGAATGGAGTTTCGGCGGTCATATCCCTAGCTGAAGGCAAGCCGGTGGACATTATCACCGAGCAGATTCGTCTCGCTCTGGGAGAACCTCTTGGCTACGAGCAGGAAGACATAGAATTCAATGGTGTCGGTATCGAGTACCGGATTGTGGCCGAGAATACGGATAATCGATTCACTCCATGTGCCGGGCGAATCACGCAGTTCGATTGGCAGGCACATGACTGGCTGGATGTTTACACGCAGGTTCCTACTGGTTGTGAATATGAGATTCCAATGGAGTTTGACCCGAATCTTGCCCTGGCCATCATTTGGGGCAAGGACCTGGCTGAGGTTAAGACTCGTGGTTTGCAGTTTTTGAATGAAGTGACGTTGGTGGGCGTTGTCGGTGGGAAACCTGAGGATTTTCATACCAATATCCGGTACTTGAAAGATAAGACCGGTAGCCTTTTGGAGTTCTGATATGGATGCTGACAGAAGAATCCAGGAACTAAAGCATCGGCTGACCTATATCCGTGACATATTTGCCGGCAAGGGAGACGACAATGTTCGTCTTTTGGCTGCCAAACTAAGTGAGCTACTTGACCGGGAATCGGGAATGCCTGGCAGTGTTTTGTCCGAAGAATTAAGCCGACTTGAAGACCTTTTCGATTTTTCAGAACGCAAGCTGGACACTGTTCTGTCTCCCATGGACCGCGTGCGTATCGTCCGGCATCCGCAACGTATTTGTCTCAAGGATATCCTCGAAAACGTCTACGATAATTATACCGAGATCGGAGGTCGTGGCGAGTTTAACATTGACCCATCCATGCTCATTGCTCGCGCTTATTTCACTCGTCGGGTCGGTGGCAAGGTTGTCAATCAGATGGTCATGGTCATCGGGCAGGAAAAAGGGCATGGAGAGGCTTTTCGCAATGGTGGATCGGTTAAGCCTTGGGGCAACGCAAAGGCGTTGCATTACATGAAGGTTGCTGAGACAGAAAATATTCCGATTCATACTTTCGTTTTCACGCCGGGTGCTTATCCCGTCGAGGATTGGCCGGGGGCCGCCCAGCAGATTGCACGCAATTTATACGAACTGGCAGCACTCAGGGTGCCGGTCGTATCAGTTTTTTCCGAAGGTGGTTCCGGTGGCGCTGAAGCCATCGGTTTGGCTGATCGTCGGATAATGCTCTCTCATGGCTATTATTCTGTCATATCACCTGAAGGTGCGGCGGCTATCGAGGGCGGATTGAAAGGTGGAGACAGGGCTACTCCAGAATTGATTGAGAAGTGCGCCACACAGTTGTGCATAACTGCTGAAGACAACTTGAGAAATGGCTATATAGATCGAGTCCTGCAGGAGCCTCCTCTTGGCGCGCGCCCCAATCATTACGAATTTTTCCGTGAGTTGCGCCGTGAGCTGATTCAGGCCACTAACGAGGCGGTCAGTGAAGTCAAGTCCATGAAGCTCTATCGGGCCATGGCTGTACGGGCGAGTAAGACCGACGATGCTGAATCAATCTTCATGCGGTGGACTTTATCATCGTCAGCATTGAACCGTCTGGTTGAATTGCGTCAGCGCAAGTTCAGGAATATGAGTCGCCATGCGCGGCTTGACGGTACAGGGATCCTGAAGCGTGCCGTTGCTTCTACAAAAGGAGCTGTTTGGGCTACGCATTCATTTTTCCGGTATGATTTGCTGGGACGTCAGAAAAAACGTCTGGATGCCATGTTCGAAGATTTCGGAGCCGAGGCGCATCTGGTTAGGCATAAGTTACTTTTGCCGCTCAAGAAGACTGTGGATAAGATTTTTCCCGGTAACAACGTGGAACAGGTTCGCAAAGGCGAGGAAGTCAGGGATAAGCTGACGAGGCTTTCCTGTCCTGAGGATGGGGCCTGCCTGGTAGGTAGCGAATGGGCTTGGACCAGCCCGCGCAGTCAGGAGGACAGGACCATTTCCTGCCCCAATGTTCGCACTCATCATTGTCCTGATTTGTGGGCTCCTGACCTTTTCGGTGATTTTGCAGGCGTCTGCCCAACCTGCGGGCATCATTTTCCCATGGAATATCGGTGGTATCTGGAAAATGTATTCGATTACCATGTCTCCAAGGAATTCAATCAGCAGCTTGAGTCCGTCAATCCTCTGAATTATGAGCAGTTCGAACTCAAGCTTGACAAAGCCAAGGAAAAAACAGGACTCAAGTCCGCCTGTATCACTTTCGAAACGGCTATAGAGAACGTGGATACGGTCGTTGCTGTTCTTTGTGCACCTTTTAGGGGGGGCAGCGTCGGAGCTGCCGAGGGTGAGAAATTCATCCGGGCAGCAGAGCGGGCCGGCCGTAAACGTCAGCCGTTCATCGCCTATGTTCACGGCACGGCTGGTATTCGCATCCAGGAGGGCGTTAATGGCGTTATCCAGATGCCGCGCTGTACCATCGCCGTGCGCCGTTACATCGACGCTGGTGGATTGTATCTCGTGCTGTATGACACCAATTCATATGCTGGGCCAGTGGCGAGCTTTCTGGGATGTTCGCCCTATCAATTTGCGGTGCAGTCCTCAAATATTGGATTTGCCGGACCGGGTGTCATTACCGAAACGACTGGAATGGCTATTGCGCCGGACTATCATCGCGCTTACCATGCTCTTTCTCGTGGCCACATTCACGGTATATGGGATCGGCGCGAGGCCAAAAAAAACTTGCATCAGTCCCTCTTGACCATGGGTGGTCGCAACCTTTACTATCGCTAGCCCGCACGTCGGGGTAGAAATCAATCTGACAGACATTCAGGGGAAATATAGTGCTTAATATTAAAGAATTACTAGATAAAGTTAAGGCGTCTCCCTATCGGGAAATCGTGATCCAGGCTCCGCACACCGGAGTAGTGGAGTTCGCAGGCCTGAAGCAGGGCGACAAGGTTTATGGCCCGGATGGCGATTACAAGGAAAAGCCGGGAACCCTTTTAGCCAATCTGACTCGTGAAAAGAACAAGAAACCTATTTCGACCCCTGAAAAAGGCGTTGTCGAAAGTGTTCGTACTGAACTTGAAGGTCAGTTTGTTGAGGCTGGTGAGCCGCTGGTTACCATCAAGCATTACATGACCCGCAAGGAAGTCATAGAGCTCATACTTCAGGAAGCCCTGCATCTCTTCCGTGCACCTGAGCGTGCCAAGTATTATTTCGTTCCTGAAGTGGATCAAAAGCTCAAGGTATCAGGCAAGCGTTCCGTAAAGGTGCATGAGGGCATGGAGTTCCTTATCGTTTCTCGTATGAAGCGTGAGACACCCCTGGCATACAGTGGGCCCGACGGCCTCATCTATTCCGTCTATTTTGGTCGAGGTGATAACGTGGATGAAGGAGAGCCTCTCATCGGTGTTTGTCCCGAGGATCAATTGACCGTCATTCAGGACGTAGTCGCCCGAGTTCAGAGCGAGTGGGAAGAAGAGTAAACTGTTGCGAAACAGTGCAGGGTAAACCTGCAAGGAGTCGTCATGGGTAAAGTGCTACAAGTCCGGGTGTCCGCGTGGACCTTCAGTGAAGACGAGGTTGAGAAAACCTGGCCAACGCTTTGGAAGCTTGTCTGGGGTGAAGGTGGTGACGCCATACCTAAAAAAGGCGTGATTGAACTCGCCCAGGCTTTATATGACGCTGTCCGTGCTGGTCTTATTCCTGACGATAAGGCAGATGTCTTACGCAATGGTGCTGAGAAAGTTGAAGATTTACGTTTCAAGATCGAGGCCGCGCTCACCTCATGGCAGCCGAAGGAAGCGGATAAACTCATTTATGAATTGGAAGATGGGCTTGATGCTTTAGAAGACATTACAGCGAAATTTTGATATCTGTTTTCATCAAATTTATACATATGTACGTAAGGAGTTGATATGGCTGGAAGCATGAATAAAGTGATCCTCATCGGCAGGCTTGGACGCGATCCTGAGTTGTCCTATACACCCAACGGACAGGCTCGGGCCAAGTTCTCCATCGCTACAGATGAGGGCTACCGGGACAAGCAGACCGGTCAAAAGGTTGAACGCACCGAGTGGCACAATATTGTCGCATGGCGTCAAACTGCTGAATTTTGTGGAAACTATCTTGGCAAGGGCCGTTTGGTGTTGGTCGAGGGCAAGCTTCAGACTCGCAAGTGGCAGGATCAGAATACCGGTCAGGATCGATATATGACCGAGATTGTGGCTGACAATGTTCAGGGCCTTGATCGTGCTCCCGAGGGGCAATTCAAGCAGGGCGGACAGCAGCAGGGCAGCTATCAGCAGCAAGGTCAGCCCGCTCAGCAGCAGGGCGGATATCAGAAGCAGGCTCCACAGCAGCAACAGCAGCAACAGCCGCAACAGAATCAGCAAGCACAGCAGAAGCAACAGCCGGAAGAAGATCTTGGACCGGCATTCCCGTCCGAGGCCAGCGGCATGGACGATGTGCCTTTCTAGATCAGTGCAGTATGCAATTTTAAAGGCGGAGCCAGTTGGCTCCGCCTTTTTTTATGTTCGTTTTTTATTGTACTTCGATGAACTCGAATAAAACGTGTTGTATACCAGCGTTAGCAGGCATGCGAAGATAGCTGCGCCGATGCCGATGGCGACGTTGTAGAATGGAGGAGCAGTCAAGGCCAGCCTGATGAGCAGTGTGGCCAGGGCAAAACCGGAGTTGCGGAAAACAGCCCTGAATTCCGGCAGGAATCGTTGTGCGATGAGCACAAGCATGATGTCGCTGAAGATCAGGACTGTATAGAAACTCTGGAAAAAGTTGAATGGTTTGAGTCCCTGAAGAACTAACAGACTGTTTTTGCAGCCCATTCCAAGGAAAATGACGAGCATGACAAGAGCCACGACTTTTTTTGCCGCCACGAATTTGAACAGGGTGGGCCCACCCTTGATAGTTTCATCCAGATGGCGTCGAAGCAGGGTGTAGACGCCAAGCAGTGCGAAGATGACAACTGCGCCGCCGCCATCGGTGAGAATGATCCACAACGGGTCCAGCAGTTCCTCGGTGATGGTAATCGGTTCGGGAAAATCTGCCAGGGTTTTGAACGCGCTACGCAGTAAAATGAGAGCCAGGATCTCGAACTGTTTGCCTACGGCCTTGGATATGGAACAGGGCAGCGTGAATATGAGGCTGACGACTTCCAGAATAAGCACCAATGTGAAGGCCAGATTGATTGCCATGTAATGGCTGGTGGGGATCATGTCAGCGATACTGCCGGTGATCCACCCCTGTCGCTTCATCTCGATGGTAGTAAGGGACAGAATGAAGACAACAATGAGTATCCCAGCAACAGCTCTTTGGGTTGAATCCTTCTCCCAGAAGTGGTGGAGGGGGTCAAAAATATATGTGGCCCAGTTATAGACCTTGATCATTGGATGTATCATTCTTGTATCCTAAATTTAATTCAGTAGAGTTGCTTGGTTACGAACACTCTGAATCGAACTAACAGGAACATATAAGTAAGTAGGAGCGGTTCCTATTTGCAGGTCTGGTTTCGTTATTCGCTAAATATCGAAGAGCATTTCGAGATCGTCGCGGCTGAGGCTCTTGAGAGCAGACTGGCCGGGAATGATCGCTTCTGCCATGCCTCGTTTCTGGTCTTGCAGCTTGAGGATTCGTTCTTCGACAGTATTCTGGCAAATCATCTTGTATGCGAAGACCTGGTGTTTCTGGCCGATGCGGTGCGTACGGTCAGTGGCCTGATTTTCTACGGCAGGGTTCCACCACGGGTCGTAGTGGATTACGTAGTTCGCGCTGGTCAGGTTGAGGCCGGTTCCGCCAGCCTTTAATGAGATCAGGAAAATCGGGATGTCCGGGCTATCGTTGAAGCGGTCGACCTGTTCAAAGCGGTCCTTGGAAGAGCCGTCAAGGTAGGTGAACGGGATTTCACGAATCTGGAGCCAGTTGCGGATGACATGCAGCATCTGCACGAACTGCGAGAAGACCAATACCTTGTGCCCGCCGTCGATGATGTCGACCACAAGATCCTTGAAGGCGTCAAACTTGCCAGATGGCAGATTGGTTGAAACGCCGGGCATGTCGAGTTTGAGCAGGCGCGGATGGCAGCAAATTTGCCTGAGTTTGAGCAAGGCGTCGAGGATGGACATCTGACTCTTGGCCATGCCCTTTTCTTCCACGTCCCTGAGAACCTGGTCCTTGAGCTTCTTGGCGAGTGCGTTGTAAAGTTCGCGCTGCTCTTCCACCAGTTCGCAGTAGTGGGTGGTCTCGATCTTGGGCGGCAGGTCCTTGGCAACCTCGGACTTGGTGCGGCGCAGGATGAACGGTTTCACTCTGGTGCGCAGGTAGTCGAGAGTTTCTTCGTCGCCGTCCTTGATGGGCTTGACGATACCGCGTTGGAAAGAGTGCTGGGATCCAAGGAAGCCGGGCATGAGAAATTCGAAGAGTGACCACAACTCGAAAAGGTTGTTTTCGATGGGCGTGCCGGACAGACAGAGCCTCAAGCCAGCTTCAAGTTTGCGCACTGACCTTGCTGTGATTGTATTGGGATTCTTGATGTTTTGTGCTTCATCAAGGATAACGCTGACATAGTCGTATTTGAGCAGTTCATCCAGGTCTCGGCGCAATAGGGCATATGTGGTGATGACCAGTTGCGAATCCTTGATATGTTGGAACAAGTCATCGCGCTTGGCACCGTAAATAGTCAACCGCTTGAGGTTGGGGACGAATTTTTCAGCTTCGCGTTCCCAGTTGGGCAGGACCGAGGTCGGCACGATAATCAGGTTCGGGCCATCTATGCCTCTGTCCGTAAGGGACTGGAGGTAGGACAGAGTCTGGATGGTTTTACCAAGTCCCATTTCATCGGCCAGGATACCACCGAATCCATACTCACGCAGAAAGTTGAGGTAGCTCAGTCCCTGGGCCTGATATGGCCTGAGGGTGGCCTGCAATTCCTTGGGTTGGGGAACAGCTTTGATCTCGTCGAAATTATTAATTTTCTCTCTGAGCTTGACGAAAAATGCATCTGTGTTGGCCTGCGGCAGGTCTTCCAGAATCTTTTCGAGTACCGGGGCTTCAAACTGGTTGAATTGGCTCTTGGGGGCCTTTTCCGGGTCGAAGCCAAGTGCTTTGAGCTTATGGCCCAACTTGTTAAGCCAGGACTCCGGCAGGCTTGTGTATGAGCCGTCCTTGAGCTGCACGTAGCGTTTGCCCTTGGTCCATGCTTCCCAGATGATCTCGATAGGAACACGTTGATCTTCGTATTCCACGGAGAGTTCGAGATTGAACCACTTGTCCTCTTCGTCTGTTTCGACCTCGGCGATGACAACTGGTTCGGTCGTGCGAACCTTGTAGCGAGTCAGGTTCTGTTCACCAAAGACGCGGTATGCCTCAACCAGCTGCGGGTAGAAGTCGAGCAGGAAGTTAATGGCCTCTTCTTGTTCCATAAACCAGATGTGGTTATTCCTGGCCTGGAAATTCATGTCCTGTAGTTCGGCGAAGAGTTGGGCTTCTTCATCCTGCGCACGACGAATGAGATAGCTTTTACCACCATCGTGGTAGCTGCCTGTTTGCAGGTCCGGGTTCGGGCCTGCCATGATGAATTCGCCGTGTTCGTTCTCGTAGATGTTCTGGATCTTGAGGACAAGCAGGCTGCCTTCCTCGTCCAGATAGAGCTTGGGATTGTATTCGGCGTCCTGAAAGATGGGGCCGACACGTTCCAGGAAGTCTTCCTGGCCGTACAGGTCGGAAACCGGAATCTTGGTCCAGACTCTGTCCAAAAACTCGGAAACATCGGCGTGAGGTACGATGGGCTTTTGCTCGACCATGCCTTGCACCAGTTTCGGGTCGAGGCCGGTCTGTACCGGGTAGAAAGAATTCTTGTAGTAGACCCACAGTGGCAAGCGGCCATAGAAATATATTTCCTCTTCGTCCGTGATGGAGAAGGGCATTTTGTCTTCGCGTGCCAGCAGGATGTCGAAGTTCAAGCCGTCTTCACTCAATGTGGGAGACATTTTAAGCTGCATGGTCTTGGATTCGATGGTGATAGGCTGGTCAGACTCGCGCAGGTACAGATAGTATTCGTTTTTTACAGCCCGGAAAAACCAGGAATGAAGGCCTGCCGGTATCTCTACTTTTTGCCCCCAATAATCGAGGTAATGGCCGATCTGTTCAGCAACACCGGGAAGGGCGGGAGAAGAATCACACCAGTCAGGGTTCTCGACGATCTGGGCTAGAGTGATCTCATTCTGAACCTGGGAGATGCCGGATTTGTTCTGGCGAGCACGGAAAAATGCTACCTGGAGTCGGCCAAGCTCGGGATAAATTCTATAGATAATATAGTGACGGCCGGATTCGGGCTCAAGCTCGGTGGCGAAGAACGGACGGAAGGTTTGCCGCCAGTCTGTACGCGGAGCAGGGACTTCTTCACTGGACTCTGTATCCAATGATTTCAAAAGCTTGACGGCTGTAGCTGCGACATGTCGGCAGACTCCGGAGAATGAATCCGGGCAATTGCAGTAGTAGTTGATGGACTTGTCAGTCAGATTCATGCCGACTTCGGACGTGTAGTTCTGGAAGTCGTCTCCCTGCACTTGGCCGTCAATGTCCCAGTACTGGTCCCTCTTCTTGAGGTCCAGTTTCACAACGCCATTGGCAGCGACGATTTCATTGGCGCCTTCCAGGATATACTCCGGAACACTATCTCCAATGAAATCCTGCAGTATGGATTTAACTATCTGCTCTTCGCCGTTCGTCATTCAAAACTCTTTGTGTCAGTTGCTTAATCTTAGTGAACAGCTCTCTTTACAGGTATCTATCAAGTTGGGCAAGTCTCATAAATTTAATCAATTGCCGTCAGTTGTCTTGGCTTTTTACTTTCATTGGTCCATAGTGACCACATTGGCTCCATGCTCTCATAATTATATGGTCCAACCACTCTATTATTGCAAGGAAAAATGAAGCTTCAAACACTAGTTATAATAGCTCTAGGTGTTCTCCTGCTCGCTGGCTGTAGCGATGGAGGCGGTCCGGCAACGCCCGTCAAGCCAGTCAATCAGGCTGATATGCCTGCTGTCCCGGAGTTCGGGGGGAGTATAATCGAGGCCATGCTTGGCGAGCCAAGCAACCTTATTTCCGCCCTTGCGACCGATGGTGCTTCACATGCCGTTGCAAGTCAGATCTTCGTTAGTCTGCTTAAGTATGACAAGGATATCAACTTGGTACCTTATGCAGCCGAATCCTTCGATGTCGAAAACGGAGGCAAGCTCCTCAAGTTCAAACTTCGCGAGGACATCTTCTGGTTCGATGGACGCCAACTCACCGCCGAGGACGTCGAGTTTACCTACAAACTCATGATTAATCCCGAGACTCCCACCGCCTATGCTGCGAATTTCAAGGTGGTCAAGGATTTCAGGCTGACTGGAAAGTTCAGCTTTGAGGTGGAGTACGAAGAGCCCTTTGCCAAGGCTCTTGTTACCTGGGCAATGGATATCCTGCCCAGGCACGCGTTGGAGAACGAAGATCTGTTGAATACCAAATACAGCCGTGAACCACTCGGGTCAGGTCCGTATAAACTCAAAGAGTGGGTGCCCGGCAGCCAGTTGATACTTGAAGCCAACCCCGACTTCTTCGAAGGCAAGCCATATATAGAGCAGGTCGTTTATCGCATGATCCCCGATCTCTCCACTCAGTTTCTGGAGTTGAAGGCCGGCAATCTGGATTCCATGGACCTGACGCCCCTTCAATATCTTTACCAGACGTCTGGCCCGGGCTGGGACGGTAGTTTCCAGAAGTTCGAATATCTTTCGTTTGGTTATACTTTCCTAGGTTTCAACTTCAAGCATCCGTTTTTCAAGGATGTCCGGGTGCGCAAGGCCATTGATCATGCCATTGACCGTCGCGAGATAGTCAAGGGCGTGCTCTACGGTTTGGGAGAGGCTGCCAACGGTCCGTATAAGCCGGGAACCTGGCAGTACAATGATTCCATCAAGGCGAGAACATATGATCTTGAGAAAGCTCGGGAACTGCTTGCCGAAGCCGGATGGACCGATACCGATGGTGACGGGTTGCTCGACAAGGACGGTGTGCCGTTTGAATTTTCCATTATCACGAATCAGGGCAACACCCAGCGGATCAAGACCGGTGTTATTATTCAACAGCGGTTGAGGGACATCGGTATTCAGGTAGACCTTAGGACTGTGGAGTGGGCGGCATTCATCAAGGAGTTTGTGGATAAGGGCAGATTCGATGCTATCATTCTTGGATGGAATATTTTGCAAGACCCTGATATCTATAATGTCTGGCATTCGTCTATGGCGGTAGAGGGCGGGTTAAATTTTACTCGATACATTAACCCGGAGTTGGACGATCTCTTGGTAAGGGGGCGAAGCCTGGTTGTACAGGAAGAGCGCAAGCCAATTTATGACGAGGTGCAGCGAATCCTGCATGACGACGTGCCGTATTGTTTTCTGTATGTCCCGAAATCCTTGCCAATCGTTCAGGCACGTGTTCAGAATATAAAAGCGGCCCCTGCGGGTATCGCCTATAATTCCACCAAGTGGTGGATACCGACCTCACTACAACGACAGCAGTAAATTTAGCAGGATATATGATTCGAATTAATCAGATCACCGACAAGGTGGCGCAATATATTGACAATCCTGACCTGGACCTGATCCAGCGGGCGTATGTCTTTTCTGCCCAGGCCCATGATGGTGTAGTGCGTCGTTCCGGTGAGCCTTATATTTCACATCCCATGAATGTGGCCAATCTGTTGGCCGACATGCAGCTTGATGAAGCTACTGTTGCGGCAGGCTTACTGCACGACACGGTTGAAGACACTGATACTACTGTGGACGAGATCGAGGAGTTGTTCGGCTCTGACGTGGCCGATATTGTGGATGGCGTTACCAAGATCAGCCAGATGGATTTCGAGTCAAAAGCTGTTCAGCAGGCGGAGAATATCCGCAAGTTGATCCTGGCAATGGCCGAGGATATCCGCGTGCTCATGGTCAAGCTGGCTGACAGGCTGCATAATATGCGCACTCTGGAGTTCATGAAGCCAGTCAAGCAGCGGCTTATCGCTCAGGAGACGCAGGATATCTATGCGCCGCTTGCCAACCGTCTCGGATTGCACCGGGTCAAGACCGAACTTGAGGATCTTTGTCTTAGGTACTTGAAGCCCGATGTCTTCGATCAGTTAAGCGAAGCCGTTTCCGAACACCGTGCTTCAGGTGAGCCGTACATTGAAAAGGTTATCGACCTGATCAATGATATGCTCAAGAAGAACAAGATC
>Ga0209692_10003038_pt1 | contig 16867 bp, 15 predicted proteins | sample tdDd472_FD_187129 | JGI IMG/M metagenome (GOLD analysis project Ga0209692, IMG submission 187129) | Marine sediment microbial communities from the Atlantic coast under amendment with organic carbon and nitrate - tdDd47.2 (SPAdes)... | ecosystem: Environmental > Aquatic > Marine > Coastal >...
TCAGGGTACGGCATATGATTCCGGCAGCGGCAGCACTATGGGAAAACAAAAAAGAAAGAAAGCTTATTCTAAATAACGCGGAAGAGCATGTACGGTTCCTCGCCGTTGAGCTTGGAGAGCGGACTCTTCGTGAATATGATCATCTGAATCAAGCGAAATACTATATAAAAGATTATTTTGCTCAATTCGGTCATGAAGCGATAGAGCAGAAATACATGGCCAACGGTATGGAAGTCGGTAATGTTATTGCGGAGATCCGGGGCTTTGACCAGCCTGATAACATTATTGTCATCGGTGCTCATTACGATACCGTAGAGGATACACCGGGGGCTGATGATAACGGCTCAGCCGTAGCGGGTCTTCTTGAAATTTACCGGCTTCTTTCTGAGTTTCAGTTTAAGAAAACAATACGCTTTGTAGCCTTTACGCTCGAAGAGCCGCCTTTCTTTTCTTCCGACCTGATGGGAAGCATGCAGTATGCTACCATGTGTAAAAAAAATAAAGACAACATCGAAATGATGATTTGCCTTGAGATGATTGGATACGCTGACAAAAAGTATGTCCAGGAATTTCCCTTCGAAGATATGAAACGGGACAAGCCTCCCCGGGGAGATTACCTGGGAGTTTTTTCTCTTCCTTCGTGCCGTCCCCTGGTAACCTTCTGGAAGGACATGTATAATGCCCACGCAAAGCGGAAAATATTTGATATTGTGGGGCCCGCGTCAATCCCGGGAATTGATTTGTCAGATCACCGCTCGTTCATCAAGAACGGTTATCCTTCCTTTATGCTTTCTGATTCAGGGTACTATAGAAACAAGAACTATCACCAGGAGAGTGATACCGCTGACAGCCTGAACTATAATTTTATCGCTGAAAATATTCACAATATTTATATTACACTTAAAGAGATGCTGAACATGGGGCCTCTCGATTTCAGGAATTAAATATAGCATGGAATGTAAAAAAGAACAGAATCTTGACCGCTGCAACTGCAGCTATGAACCCTGTTCCCGTAAAGGTGTCTGCTGTGACTGTATTGACTATCATCTCCGGTCACGGCAGCTTCCCGCCTGCGTCTTTCCCGCCGGGGCGGAAAAAACCTATGACCGTTCATTTGAGCATTTTGCCCGCCTGGTCAATGATGGCAAAATTTAATTTTTTATTGTGATGGAATAGTATATTGAACCCTCTGCTGCCTGTTAAAGAAACCCTGCGCAAAATGCGCCGCTCTGACTGTCTTCCTCATAAAAAAGTACTGATTCTTGAAGGGGGAGGCATGCGGGGGATTTTCCCTACGGGAGTTCTTCAGTCCTTCGCGGATCGAAACTATTATCCCTGGAAACTGGTTATCGGATCATCAGCCGGTGCCCTGACCGGCGCCGCCTATACTGCCCGGCAGATTTATCTTGCCCGCGATGCTTTTTTTACCCGGCTCCTGACGGGGAAGTTTATTCACCTTTCCAATATTCTCAATACGGATAAGCATATACTTGATCTTGACTGGATGATTGAAACGATTGTGCAGGGCTTTGATCCATTGAACACAGGGCGCCTCAAAAAAGAGATACCGGTAATTATAACTGCCACAAAGGTAAATGATAACCGTCTGCCTGAGACAGTCTATCTTTCATCAAAAAAGGATGATGTCATCACTGCTCTGAAGGCGACGGCGGCAATTCCCTATCTCTACCGGGGCTTTGTTCATTATAATGATATGCGGCTTCTCGACGGGGGACTTCTCGATCCGATACCCTTTGTAAAGGCCCTTGAAATGGGCTATCGGCAGGAAGATATTCTGGTTGTTCTGACCCGTCCGAAGGGTTATCGAAAAAAAGTTGAATCCTTCTGGATTCGGAGTCTTTATGAAAATTATTTCAGTGATGAAAAATTTTCTTCACTGGTTGCATCAATGGAAAACCGGTACCGAAAATACAACCGGATACTCGATGAGCTTGAGCAGCGATACACCGGCATCGATGTCATCTATCCTCCTGACGATTTTGATGTTGACCGTTTGACCCAGGACCCGAAAAAGATTCTTGAGGGTTTTGAGATGGGCATCTCTTCAGCTGCAGAATGGATGTTTCCCCGCTGTTTCGAAAAAACTACTTAAAGGCATCCTTAATCAGCAGGGCCACGGGAATCCCTCCCTGCTTAAAGGTTATTTTTCTGTCAAAGGCACAACCAAGTGCCTTCTCAGCTTCCGGACCGGGAACAATTATGGCAAAGCCGTAATCTTTATAGTGGGATGAAATCATTGTGCCGATGCGTCGGTAGAGCCCCTCGACATTTCCCGTTTCAAGGCGCTTCCCGTAGGGAGGATTTAAAAGAATGAGTGAAGGAAGTTTAAAGTCCCGGTCTGTTTCGGGTTCAAAGAAATCCTTCTGTGTTATTGAAACTTTTTCGCCCAGGTTGGCCCGGGAGAGATTTTCCTGCGCGGCTTCAAGGGACTTTTCGTCTATATCAGAAGCAAAAAATTGAGGAAGTTTAACGGTGCTGTCTACTGTTTCGGCGATACTTTTTTTCAGGTGCAGAAAGGCAGGCCTGCTGAATACGGGCCATTGCTCAAAGGTGAAATTTCTTGAAGCACCGGCTGCCTTTCCCCGGGCCATGTCGGCCCCTTCAATGGTAAAGGTTCCCGAGCCGCACATGGGATCGATAATGCTTTCATACTTTAAGAAGTGAGCCGCCTGAAGTATCGCCGCGGCTCTGGTTTCCCTCAGGGGGGCTTCGTTTACGTTCACCCTCTGGCCCCGGCGGTAAAGAAGCTCTCCACTTGAATCGAGGCTCACAGTGCACCGGTCGCGGTAGAGGCGTATAAATATCTGCTGGCGCGGGCCTGTCTCTCTGCCCTTGACCGGTTTGCTGAACTGCCTGAGGCGTTCGGCGAGACCGCTGCGAACTTCCTCTTCAACCCGGTCTGTATGGTAAAGCCGTGACTTGCGGGCCGTAATGGAAAATGAAAAGCTGGTCTCGGGGTTCAGGTAGAGCTCCCAGGGAATCTCGGCAATGAGATCTTTCAGGGTTGAAAAGTTCAGTACATTAAAAGACGTAACCCGAAGCAGAAGGCGTGTGACAGTGCGGGCCATGAGATTGACACGGTAGCAGTCTTCTATTTTTCCCTTAAAGAGAATGCCCCCGGTAGTGACTTCGAGAATTTCCTTTATGCCGAGGCTTTCAAGCTCAAGACGTGAGGTTTCTTCAAAGCCGGGATGACAGACGGCAAAAAAACGGTGCGATCTTCCTTTGATGTGCTGCTTGACCCGGCGTGCCAGGGCTCCCGGTTTTTGTGAAGGTTCACTCATGATTTTTTACATTCTCCCTGTGAGATAAAGGCAATGATTTCGTCAGCCATCGATTCGGGACTGAGATTATCTCCTGCAACAGTACAATCGGCCCATGCCCTGTAAAGGGGGGCCCGTTCATTGTAGAGTTCCGCCAGTGTCATGCCGGGCCGCCTGGCCATGCCCCGGGTATCAGCATTGTTGACCCGCTCTTCCAGGGCGGCCGGAGAAACATGAAGGTAAATAATAGTCCCGAGTCGGGCTAGATGCGACATGGCGTCCTGGGAATAAATGACACTCCCGCCGGTAGCGATAATGTGAGCTGAAAGATTCAGGGAGGCAACAACTTCCCCCTCAAAAATTTTAAAATCTTCTAAGCCCCGGGCTTCAAAAATTTTCTGCAGTGATGCCCCTTCGCGTTCTTCGATTACCTGGTCTGTATCGACAAAGGGCATCTTAAGGCGCCGGGAAAGTATAGTGCCCAGGGTGGTTTTTCCCGCCCCGGGCATGCCGATGAGAATTATGTTTTTCATTTTCTCTGAAGCACCGCGAGGGTCTCAATGTGGGGGGTCTGGGGAAACATATCCCAGGCCTCAAAGGAGAGGATCTCATAGTCAGTTAATTCAAGGACATCGTCTCTGAAGGTCGACGGATTACATGACATGTAGACGATGCGTTCGGGGGCCATTTCTGTAATAGACTTGCGCATTTTTGGGTGAATACCGCTTCGGGGCGGGTCCATGACCAGGGTGTCGTAGCTGTTTTTTTCTTCCCGCATATGAACCCGGGCGTCTTCGCAGACAAAGCTGACGTTTTTAATGCCATTGATCTCCCGGTTTATGTTGGCTGTGTCTACGGCCTCGCTGTTCAGCTCAACACCGGTAACCGATTCGGCCTTTTCGGCGATAAAGAGTGAAATGCTTCCTACGCCGGAGTAGAGGTCGAGAACCTTTCCGTTGACTTCCTCTTTAATTCGTCGGTACATCTCCCGGGCAACCGGGCTGTTTGACTGAAAAAAGCTGTTTGGTGTTATGCGGTATTTGATGCCGTCAAAATTTTCTTCGATGTAACCGGTCTTGAAATCTTTTATTACAGGGCCCATGCTGAGGTCGGCGAGGCCGTCGCTTAAAAGCTGCGAGGCGCTGTCGACTTCCTTTACTAAAAAATCAGTCACCGGATTAAGGTTGTCTTCACTGTTGGCGGTGACCAGGTTTATCATTACCTGTCCGGTAAAGTAGGCCTGGCGAAGAACCGCGTAACGGAGGTAGCCATGGTGGCTCAGGTAATTGTAGCCTTCGATCTGCTTCATCAGGGGAACCAGTTCTTTGAAAACTGATTCTGATTTTTCCTGCATCAGGGGGCATTCTTCCAGGTCGCAGACGAACTTGAAGCTTCCCCGCTCCCGAAGCCCCACCTTACCGAAGGCTGAAACAATATCCATCCGGTTACGGTAGCCGAAGGGCTCGGCGCCCGTGACTTTGTCGAGGCTTACGATTCCATCAAGGAGTTCATTGAGATATGCCTTTTTCAACTCGAGCTGATTTTCATAGGGGATGTCCTGAAAGAGGCAGCCCCCGCAGGTTCCGAAATGCCGACACTTTGGTTCGGCCCCGTCGCCCCTGAACTGGTCTGCAAGACGCTGAAATTGCTGTTTCTTTTTCTTTTTCATCAGTTGAATGTCCTTTTGAGTTGGTGGAGAGTCATGATGGAGATTTCTCTGGTGGTGTAAAGTGCAAAATTTTAAAAAGCCCTTGCATGCCGGGTGGTTTTGGTTAATAATTTAATATTCCGGTGGGGTGAGGCAGCTGCTGATAGAACTTTTGAATGCTTTATGTAACCGGAAAAGCTGATTGAGCAGTTGAATATATCTACTGGAGAGTATCATGTATGCATTAGCTATCAATGGAAGCCCCCGTAAAGGAGGAAACACCGAATTCCTCTTGAATGAAATATTGAGCGAACTGCAGACTGTCGGCTGGGAGACGGAACTGGTTAAAGTCGGCGGAACGGATATTCGCGGCTGCATCGCCTGTGAAAAATGTTTCGAAAACAAGGACAATAAATGTTCTATAAAAAATGATTCCTTTAATGAAATCTTTTCCAAAATGTTGAAAGCCGATGCCATGATTCTTGGTTCTCCAACTTATTTCGCCGCAGTCTCTGCCGATTTAAAGGCTTTAATAGAAAGAGCCGGTTATGTGGCCTATGCAAATGATCATGCATTTTCGGGAAAAATTGGAGCTGCTGTCGCTGCAGTCAGGCGGGGAGGCGCTACACATGTATATGATACGATCAACCATATGTTTCAGATGTCACGGATGGTTATACCATGTTCAACTTACTGGAATATGGGATTTGGACTTGGTAAAGCAGAAGTGAAAGATGATGAAGAGGGTTTAGCAAACATGCGTCACCTTGGGAAGTCCATTGACTGGCTGGGAAAAGCAATACAGCCAGTGCTTGCTGATTACCCAAAAGGCGAATAAGGTCAGGAACTAAAATTTTTAAAAGTATCAATATTTAACATTCCAGTGAAAAGATTCTTGTTCTATTAAAGAATTTTGATCCTTATGTGTCGGCTGATGCTGGAGGATTGTCCTGAATATCAATAATAAATTGCTTGAACGTCGGTGTTAAATGAGTATACTTTATTTAAGCACATCAATAATTAATTAGAAAAGAAACAATAATGAAAAGACTAATAGACTTTATTAAAAATCACCTCAATATCAAGGTGCTCATTGTATTTATGGGTACATCAGCAACTACTGTTTTTATCTTACTGGCAGTTTTGTTTTACATTGTTTATTCACAAGCATCATCCTTTGCTACAGAAGAACAAATATTTAATCTTTTAAAGCAGATGTCTATAGCAACAGTAATAATTGTACCGATAATCACTGTTGTAATGATTGCAATTTTTTTACGATTCCTTCAGTTCATAATTGTAAAGCCTGTTAATTTAGTGAAGAAGGTTACTCAAACTATTTCGAGTGGTGATTTTACCATCGAAGTCAGAGATGACATTAAATCAGAAGATGAAATTGGAATTATGATGCAATCTCTTGCATCAATGGTAAAGATACAAAGAAATATTGTTAAAACAGTTAATATGTATACAGATGGTCTGGCCTCATCTTCAGAGAACATGGAGAACATCAGTAATAAGATGGTAACCATGTCTCAAGATCAGGCTGCATCTATGGAACAGGCTTCAGCAGCTCTGGAAGAAACCCTTACTTCTATGGAACTTATCAATGAACGTTCAACTGAGCAGTTTAACAAGGTTGATAAAAATGCTGAGCGTATGGCTAATATGGCAACTGAAGCAAATGATTCATATGATGAGGCATTAAATGTCACGCAACTTATGGAACAAACTGTAGTAAAGGCCCGTAATGGAGAGGATGACCTCAATGATATGGTTAAGGAAATGCAGAATATCAAAGAGAGTACCTCAAAGATTGAAGAGATCATTGGTATTATCAGTGATATTTCAGATCAGGTTAATCTTTTATCTTTAAATGCAGCTATTGAGGCTGCACGTGCCGGTGATCATGGTAAGGGTTTTGCTGTTGTGGCAGATGAAATATCAAAGTTAGCTGAAGAAACAGCAAGCAGTGCAAAAACAATTAATGACCTAGTTAGTCAGGGTAATAATCAGGTTGATGCAGGAACCGAAATTGTAAATAGAACTGCAGGTACCTTTCATGATATAATAGAATCTATAGAAAATGTATCGCAGGTTGTAACCCGATTTTCAGAGACCTTAAAGCTTCTTGCTGACACTGCATCTGAGTCAAAGGAAAAGACCGGTGGTATTAAACAGATTTCCCGCAGCATCTCTGATGCAACTGATGAGCAGATGTCTACAAATAAAGAAATTTCATCAACAATAGATAAGGTAAATGCAGACTCTCAGGTGCTGGTTGATTATGCCGGTTCTATCTCCACAACCTCAGATGATATCAGGAAAATAGCACTTGAATTGAAGGATAACCTGGAAAATTTTAAGGTATAATATTTTGAAATTCCAGCGGTATGATCCAGATTCGTATAAGTGCCATTCTGTCTCATGTGCGGGCTGATGTTTGAAGACTTTCCTGAATATCAGTATCATTCCGGGGGAAGCTCAATAATCGGCGGCTCATTATCCTTTTGTTCAAGATGCCCCCGTATTTTTGCCAGCTCTCGTTCTATTTTTTCGATATCCTTTCCCTGAGAAAGGAGTGCGTCATTCAGATCTTCGATGGTATTTTCAAGGAATGAAATTTTTACTTCAAGTTCGGTAACTCGTTCTTCCATTTAAAAGTCTCCTCTTCCTTTGGTTGCTTTTTTTCTATATCATGTATTGCAATAACTGGCAATTATAATTTTTGCATCTGTAATACAAGTTTTGAAGCATTAGAAAGCAGTTAAGCGAAAGCTCTCATATATCAGGGGATTTTGGATCTTTTTCAGGTAGTATTTTAAAATAATCGTGAAATGCTGCATTGAAATAAAATTGACAAGGTCCCTGTTCCGGGATTATTATACATAATCAACAGGAGAGCAGGAGAGCAGGAGATATTGTTATGGTTCAGAAAAGGCCGATTAAGGTTGATGAACAGATTGATATATTTTTGAAAAATAACCCCATTGTTCAAAAATACTCATCAGCAGGTAAAGTTATTGAATACCGATTTTACTATGATCTGCAGGCTGATATAACTGATTTATGGCCCCGCCTTACTGATACCTCTGATATTAACCGGCGTCTTGGTTTTTCGAAAATGAAGTTTTACGAAAGGAAGGGAAGATTATTTGGAAGTAACCGTGTCCTCGGTATGCGCCAGGAGTGGGAAGAAATCCCCTGGCAGTGGGAAGAAGAGACCTTCCTGAGCACAGAAAGAATCTATAGTAAAGGCCCTGTCCTCTATGTTCGGGCAACTTACCTGGTAAGCATAATAGCCCCTGGAGAAACAAGGGTTGTTGTCTACTTTGCCTGGGTGCCCAGAGATGTTAGGGGGAAGATTGTTTTCAACCTGGCCCGTCCTTTTCTCGATAAAAAATATCGCAGGGTTATGGAAACCATCGCCGCTCAATCGGGAGCTGGAATCCAGTTCAACCTCCAGCCGGTCAATTATCTTCAAACCAGTGAAAGGAAAAAAGGCCCATCCAATGGAAAGGGTCTCCAGAAAATTCGTGATATTCTTTTACGGGAGGGCCTGGCCGATGACCTGATAAAAGACCTTGTTCATTTTGTCTCTTCGGCACCCGGGCATGAGCTTCACCGGATTCGTCCCCGTGTCCTGGTTCACAGTCTTAACCGGGAGCTTCGTCCCTTTCTTGAGTTAATGCTCTACAGTACCCGGGCGGGACTTTTGAATATGACCTGGGATGTCGTGTGTCCCCATTGCCGTGGTATCAGGGAGCGTGTCGATCATCTCTGGGAAATTCCAAAGCAAAGCAAATGCGACGTCTGTAAAATTGATTTTGATACCACTGGTATAAACGCCCTTGAGATAACGTTCCATGTTAATCCAGAGATAAGAAAGATTGAGGAAGTTTTCTACTGCAGCGCCGAGCCGGCAAAGAAAAACCATATTCGGTTTCAAAAAGAAGTTGAACAGGGCGATACGATGGTAACATTACTTCCTCTGGAAGAAGGAAGATACCGGCTCCGTGTACTTGGAGATAAAATTTTTAATCTTCTTGATGTGCAAAATGATAATCCTTCTCATGATATACTTTGGGAACCTGAAATGGTGAACAAATATTTTCAGACTACACCTGGAGTCAGTATTAGAATTGACAATACTGAAGGAGAACGGAATATTTTTATTATAGAAGAGAATGCTGAAGACGCCGATGCTCTGCGTCCTGCTGATCTTTTTAATTTTCAGGAATTCAGAGACATCTTCTCAGCCGAAGCACTTTCTCATGATCTTTCTATTGATGTGGGTATCCAGAATATTCTCTACATAGATATAGTCGGATCAACAGACCTATACCACCGTGAAGGGAATAGTGGTGCATTTTCTATTGTCAGGGAATATTTTAAAATTAATCATGATGTTGCAAAAAAATATAGCGGGGCTCTTATTAAAACCATGGGTGACGCGGTGATGATTTCCTTTGAGCGGTCTATTGATGCTGTGCGTGCCGCTGCTGCATTTATGTCTATTTTTAATGATCATCATGAACATTCTCCAGTAAAGGTTCGCATTACACTTAACCGGGGTCCCTGCCTTGCAGTAAATTTAAACAGCGGGATCGATTATTTCGGACAGCCGGTAAATGTTGTAGCAAAACTACAGGTCTATGCGGGAGCCGGGGATATTGTCATGACGGATGACTTTATTCGAGAGCCTTTGGTGACAGCTTATCTGAAAAAGAAGGGATTTTCCATGAAAAATCCCCGTGTTGGTACCGTGAAGGGATATGGTGATTTGTCATACTGGAAGATTAAACTTAAATTTCCAGAAAACATATGATATGTATACTGGCAGGAGTGTGAAATAATGAAAGAACAAATAATACATGATATAAACTGCATCGCCAGTACATGGCCCCCGGACCCGGAAAAAATAACCCTTCTTTTTATTCATGGTTCAGGAAACACCCGGCGTCTCTGGAAAAAGCAGGTTTCAGGACTTTCTGACGCCGCCAATGTAATTGCAATTGACCTTCCTGGTCACGGTAACTCCCCGGGGAATGGCTGTGACAGCATTACCGCCTATGCCGGGGTAGTTGAAAAATTTATAGCTGATGCGGGGCTTAACCGGGTTATCCCCTGCGGTCTCAGTCTCGGCGGTGCAATTGCCCTTCAGATTATTCTTGATGCTTCTGAGAAATATCCTGCCCTGGTTCTGGTTAATTCAGGGGCCCGGCTTCGGGTGCTGCCTGCAATATTTGAAACTATCCGCAATCATTACAGCGGCTACGTTTCATCCCTGGCGACCATGGCGGCTTCTGAAAAATGCGACAAAAAACTTCTCGATGATATTCTCGACGATGCCCGGGACTGTGCCCCTGATGTGGTGTTGAATGATTTCACCGCCTGTAATCATTTTGATGTCATGGAGCGTTTGAGAGAAATAGAGATGCCGGTTCTTGTTCTCTCTGCAGATGAAGATCGCCTCTCACCGATAAAATATGGGGCCTACCTTGCTGATAATATTTCAGCTGCAGTCCATGTCACCATTGAGGAGGCGGGGCACATGTCTCCCGTGGAAAAACCTGGCGCGGTTAATGATGCTATCAGAGGATTTTTGAAGTCACTGTAGCTGGATCTCATCGAGTCCCTAATCTTGTGCAGTCTCCCTTTTCATGAAAACCGTAAAAGTGTAGTCCTGCCCGTCGTCGATAATGGTTACGTCATTGCAAATCCGTAAGCACATCTTTTTGATTGATTCCGGGTCAGCATAATAAAAATTACCCGTATCAGGAAACAGGTCAGCACTTCGTGACGAGAGAAGATTGAAGGCACATCCTTTTTCTGCAAGGTGATAGAGCCGTGCGATGAAGGCAGCGATATACTCCTCCTGGGTAAAAAAGCGGTGGTTCGTAATAATGTTTAATGCCCCTGAGCAGAAGGTGTAATCGTAACTTCTGAAAAAAGAATACTTCAGAAAGTCTTCTTTTAGAAAAAGTTGATTTCGGTAAAGAACTCCGGCTTTTTGTATCATCTCTTCGACTATGTCAATGCCGGTATAGTCATAGGTGCAGTAGCCGAGACTGGCAAGATGCCCCGCAAGATGCCCCAGGCCGCATCCCACGTCAAGGACTGAAAAGTGATCATGGTCGTCAATAATCTCTATCAGGCAGTCAAAAAGCCGCTCCTGGAGATATTCGCTCCAGCCGACAGCCTCGGCTGATAATGACTGGTGACTGCTCAGCTTTTCAGAGTAGTAGTTGTAGAAATATGTGGTCCGGAGTCCCGGGGTATTCATAGCTGTAACCTGCTTTATATCTTTACTCAATATACTACATCCCATGGCCGCTGGCTACCTTGAATTATCTGTCCCGGGAAAAAAGAAGAAAAATATGAAAGGAAACTAATGCTTTCCCTATTGTTCTTCGTTTTCAAGGGCACTCTTTTTAAAAGAAAAAGTAATGTTTTGTGAAGGAAGAATAAGGCAGACATCGTCGCCCCCAAGGTATCGGTCCTGAAATATTTTTGTGGCCGGAAGAAAAATCACCGCGCGCCGCAGCTCTTCTGTGCTCCATGAAATCCCTGGTGGGGTGACGGCAAGCCGGGAATTTTCGTTCTGCAGGGTGAAGATGATCTCTTTTCTCGGGCCCGAGACAGTGCCGTCATCCAGAAGGGAGGGGAAGCGGTGTCTTTTTGTCAGGAGAATCCAGTCCCATCGGAGCGTATCTTTAAAAAATATTTTTTTTTGGGGAAAATGTTTTTCAGCAAAAGAGAGTAGAAGAGCGGCCCGGGTCTCCCATGAAGTCTCAGGGGTAGAGTCGGCCTTAACTTCCTTACCCATATCTGAGAGGGTCTCCCAGAGCAAAAATGGTTCAGGGAAACAGGCAGTCAGTTCATTGATAGTATTTTTATATTTATGGGAGTTGCCGTATATATCCAGGAGGCGCGCCATATCCTTGAGGCGGATAATTTCATCCCCTGTGAGCCAGCGGTTTTTCAGGATACCGTAGGGGGCCGCCGGTTCATGCTCAATGCCATAGGGCTCTGAGCATGCTGCCATGGCGGTTCCCGGGAGAACCTTGAGAAACCCGAGCTGCAGGTGTTCCGCCCCGAGGCGGGCGAGGGCGTTGAAAGAGGCTCTGACCCTATGGTAATCCTCGAAGGGGAGGCCGGCGATAAGATCGACGTGAACATGGATGGTGCCCATGGCAATGATACGCTGCACCTTCGCTTCGATGTCGCTCCATGAACCGGGGCGGGATATTTCTTTCAAGGTCTGATCATGTATTGACTGGATGCCGATCTCAAATTGAAAAAGGCCATCAGGTGTCTCAGAGAGAAGCGTGAAATCTTCTTCTTCAAGAAGTGAGGGGAAAACCTCGAAATGAAAGTGTGCTTCTTCGGGGGAGAAAGTCTCAATGCAGTAGCGCCAGATCTCCCGGCTGAATATTCTGTCAGCGTTAAAGGACCGGTCGACAAACTTGATGGTTCCGGCGCCTTCCTTAACGAGAAAGGCGATCTCTTTTTTTACCTGCGCCGTATCCCGGAGCTGGAGCTTCTGGTCTTTCCGTGAAGAGAGGCAGTAGCTGCACCTGAAGGGACAGCCGCGGCTTGATTCGTAATAGATGTAGCGGTTCTTCAGGTTTGCAAGGTCTTCTTTATGATAGGGGAAAGGCACCTTGTTGAAGGGGATACTCTCATCAGCCAGTATCCCCCCGGGGAGGGTGAAATCTGAGGCGGCAAGTTTTCGAAAGGCTCCTTCGCCGGGGCCGGTAATGATCCATGTGACTGCCGATGAAGCGGCGAGCCACTTTTCAGGATTGTAACTCACCTCGGGTCCCCCGCAGACCAGGGGAATTCTTTTCTTTTCAAGAAGAGTGATCAGATCTTTTACCATATCACTGTTCCAGATATAGACTGAAAGGGCGATGACATCAGGGGACTCTTCTTCGATAGAGTCGATGATCGTAGCGATCTTCTGGTTGATTGAGAATTCCTTCAGGATCACGTGATGGTCAAGGTCACTGACCGTTTCCCGCAGGTACCTGAGGGCCAGGTTCGAATGACTGTACCGGGCATTGATGGCGATGAGAAGAATTTTTTTCATGTATTTTTAGGTTACAGTTTTTGTTCCTATAAAAGATTGATATCTGCGATTCTAATTTTTCGCTCTTTCCCCGCCCAGAAGACAAATGCAGCCTTTTTCCCATCGTCACTGATTTGTGCAGAATGAAGATTGTTTATGTTTTCAAAGAGGTGAAGATCCTCTCCATCATGGAGAAAAAATGGATTGTTGCCAGCTTTATAACGGGGACACTGGTTTATGTAGAAAACTGTTTTATTGTTTTTTTGGTATATAGTCTTTAGCCCTACTGGTCCTTCATTGTAAGAATTGCGATATAGGAGTTTGGTTCTTCCCTGTTGATATTGAAAAATGTGGAATTTGTTTCCCTGAACTATTAAAAATATAGATTTTTCTTTTGAGTAGAAACCTGGATGCAGTCTGTCAGCGTTGTTTGGAAATTTAAACAAAACGTTTGATCGTTTTTTTATGAAATCAAAATATCTTACATAATCGTCATATCCCCATGCGGCCCATTGAAAAATCATCCCATTTTCAGAAGTTGAATATGACTGAACATTGAAGCTTGCCCTTAGAATTCCTTGAGAAATTCCAGGGAAATTTGAGAGTGTCTTCTTTTCTGCAAGAAGCAAATGTTTGGGATAATTTTCAATGTCGTCAGTAGTGTCAGTAATTTCCTTTGTTTTTTTTATTATCTTCTTAGCTATGTCAATAATCAGGTCTGTTCCTCCTACATCACCATCTGAAACATGTACCTTAAGTGTGTTTATGTCGATCCAATCAATTTGAGTTATTAAAGAAGAATAGACTTTATATTTTTTAATTATAGCATCATCAATAATTACAGAAGAGTAATTTTTATCAAGGTCTGTGATCATAAGTTTTGAGCTGTGGGATTTGCCATCAGAAGTTAATGAAACAAAGGCCATTTTTTTGCTGTCGGGTGAAAATGTTGGCAGGATAATATCATTGTCTTTTAGAATCAGTAATTCTTTATACGCCAATATTGATTTTTTATAGCGCAATGTTGTATGGGCAGTTAAATCTGAATAGTTTGTGTTATATTTTTTAAGAAATCCACTGAAAACCCAGCCTTTAACATATTCTGGTTCATCAAATGAATCTTCTGGTTGATATAATATTTGAGCCCAGGGAGCATTTTTATCGCCTATTGTTTCTGCATTTTTGCCGTATTTAATAATGGAAACCTGAGCATTAAGATTAAGAGAAGCAATTTTCTTGGAGTTTGTATCGGGAGTTTCTCGAATTATTAATCCTGTTCTCGCTGTTACATATGCAAGATGACCTTTTTTGTATAATGTGCTTTGTTGGTTACAGGCTGGAAGAATTAAAGAAATAAATGTAAGTAACAATAAAGTTTTTTTCATTTGGGTTGATCCCTGTGTTGTATTTGTTAGCTTTTTTAAAAACCAAAAATTAAAAAAATATCTTCGGTAATAGTACCATCATCTTCTTTGTATGGTTCACTGGATTCTGCCAGTAAAGAAAAGCCCAGGTCTTCAAGATGCTTTATTATCTCTGATTTATCAAAATAATTAAAAAAGATTTCTTTTTCTGAAAAGCTTGTTGTCTCGTATCCTGCTTTTTTCCCTGTCATGAAGCTGAGGTATAATTTTGAACCCTTAGATTTTATGAGAGAAGGAAGTCTGTCTAAAAATGAAAAAGCCTCTTCATCAGCTAAATGAACAATGATAAATGAAGCGCAGAGGGCGTCAAATTTTTCAGTTATTTTCAAGCTGGTGATGTCTCCAGTAATAAATACACCTTCGGGGCATTTCTGTTCTGCCAGTTTTGTCATCTCTTCTGAAAAGTCGATTCCCGTCACATTAAAACCATGGTCGAGAAAGGTACGTGAATTGATGCCGGGACCACAGCCGATATCAAGAACCTTTGCCTTTTCAGGAAGAAGCACAATGAATTTTGCAATTTGCTCGCGGTATGTTTCATAGCTTTCAAATCTAGCCTGGTATCGGAGAGCTGAATGGTTATATGATTCTTTCGTCTGTGTCATGATCAGTAAGGTTTTTTTTGAGAGATATACTCAAGACAAATGCCGGGACGCCCTGCCCTGATCGATTTCTTTTTTTCTTTTAGTTCATGTATCTCGTACATGTCTTTTATCTTTCGTCTAAAGTTCGGGGTAATGAGCTTTTCTCCCAGGATAATTTCATAGACCTGCTGAAGCTCACTCCAGGTGAACTGTTCAGGTACCAGCTGAAAGCCGATGGGGGTATATGAAATTTTTCCGATGAGGCGGCTGAGCAGATCGTCAAGTATTTCACCATGGTCAAAGGCCAGGGGTGCCGGGAGTTCCCTGAGGCTGAACCATTCTGTTTCAAGGGCGTCTTCTGTCGGGATTATCTTTTCATTTTTAATTTTTTCGAAGGGAACCAGGGCAAAATATGCCACGGTGATGACCCGTGTTCTCGGGTCCCGACCCGGTGCTCCGTAGGTTTTCAGCTGCTCGATGTAGACATTTTTTACATTGGTTTCACGGAGCAGCATGGCAGCGGCGCTTTTTTCGAGAGTTTCATTTTTGCTGATATCGACAAAGCCTCCCGGAAGAGCCCATTGACCTCTGCAGGGGGGGTGTTTTCTTGTTATCAGGAGCACTTTTACGTCATTGTCGATGATGGTGCAAAGGGCCACATCAACGGTAACACTGGGCTTCTGAAAAGCTTCATTGTCATAATTGGAAAGATCATCTTTTAATTCATTTTTTTTCATGGATACCACTATTCTGTATTGTTTCAGGCTGTAGACAGGGACCGGCTCAGAGCCCCGCCCTGCCTGCATGTTAATTCTTCATTCATCCTCAGGCGGTAGAGGCCCCGGTTCTGTATAAAATAGACCCCCGTGCCGTCATTGAAGAGTTGTGTCGAAGAATCTACAGGAGAATCTTCAAAAAGTTTTACAGTGCTGTTTTCGTAGAAGGCCTCAAGTGACCCATCAGCAGCAGCTACTGCCGTAAGGCCTGTAGAGAGAACCGTAATATTAATAGTATCGGATTCCCTGTTGTTGTCAATTCTAATTGAGTAGACACTGCATTCCCGGGAAATATCTCGAAAGATGGTTCGAAGACCTCACGGGCCTCCCTGGTTTTATGAAACATAGTTATATCAATATGATAAAAAGTAACGGTAGTGTGAAAAAAAGGCACCCTCAAGTGAGGGTGCCTTGAAAAACTTATTGCTGCATAAGGAGTTGAATGTATGAGGAAAGGCCTTTTACGTGAGACTGGTTCTTCCCGCCTCAAGGAGTACCGCGGCCCGTTTTTCGATTCGTCCCTTCAGGGGGGCTGATGGCCGGTAGAGTTCATTAAAGAGCTTCACGAGCAGGGAGTCTTCATCAAGGTCTGCTGTGTGGATAGACCACCTGCGGAGTATTTCCCGGGCTTTTTCGGGAGAGGTCTTGATCGACTTGTAGATGTTTCTACCTCCTTCTGAATCGGTGGTAAGGGGCCCGCAGGCAAGAGAAATCTCTGTCGCGTAAAGGGGAAGTCCCCGGTGCTGCCGCGCCTTGTGAATGTGGGGGGCAAATTCACCATGAGAGGCGGTAAAGATATAGCGAACATCCTCTCCCGTAAGTCCCGGGGTTAACACGTCAAAGAGTGTGTCAACACCATTGAGATTTGATCCGATGCACTGGGTTCCCGCGATGGTCATTACTTTTTTAAAGGTAACCCGCTTTTCAAAAAAATCGACAATGAATTTTCGTGCCCGGCCATAGCGCCGATAGAAAACAGAAGACCTTCCTTTCCCTTTTTTTTCGAGAGGAAGTTGGTCTGATATGCCCTCCAGATGTGTGCAGAGTTCCCGGTACAGGTCGTCTGAATCCATTTTT
>Ga0209692_10003039_pt1 | contig 16854 bp, 4 predicted proteins | sample tdDd472_FD_187129 | JGI IMG/M metagenome (GOLD analysis project Ga0209692, IMG submission 187129) | Marine sediment microbial communities from the Atlantic coast under amendment with organic carbon and nitrate - tdDd47.2 (SPAdes)... | ecosystem: Environmental > Aquatic > Marine > Coastal >...
CTTACGCACCTCCAACAATATGCAACTAATGTCAGGAACTGCTGGAGAAGCTGTAGAAAAATCAGGTAAAGAATTTATAGTTCAGGAAAAAGAAAGTGGAATTATTCGAACAGTTGTGTATGCAGCAAGTAATACAAATACGATTGAAGAAGGTGTTATTGGAACATATGTTTTTAGCTACACACCTGATGCAAAAAGATTGGTGGCAGAAATTTTAACAGATAAACCAATATTTGCACCTGAAGCTGCAAACGAAGGTTTATTGATATGCGAACCATTAGTGTTGAATATAAATTAGAAAACGTTTGAATTCTGAAAAATAAAGATCAGTTTCAAATGAAAGGGAACTTATGATGTCGAGACATCTATATCCAGTGGTGTTGTGTTTTGTTGTTTCTTCTATATTTATTTGTCTATTTGTATCAGCGAATTTACAAGCAGAAGATGGTGATATCGATGATAACAATAATGCTTACCATGAAAATCAGTGCGTAGCAGGCGGTATGGGAAAAAATTGCATAGTTTCAGAAGATTGTGCAAACAATTCCATGGCGACAATTTGCATAGAGACAGAAGAAAATACTACTTGTCAAATTCCTTGTGGAGGCCATAAAGATTGTTCAATTGGTGAAACATGTGTGAAAGGCACTGTGCCTGGTGAGAATTCTCATGGTTATTGCAGACCTTCTGCCTTTAGAATGGATTTGAATTTACTGGATAGTTGTATAACTCATTTTATTGATGGTTTACACCCGGATGTAAGCAGCACAGGAAGTTATTGTTCAATAGAGAGAAATCTTACAAGAATGCTGGATCAGAACAGCGATAATGTTTTTGATATATTTGATGTGGATAAGTGCATAAGAACTTTTATTGATGAAGAAGAAGATTGCATTTCTGAAGACGAGTGTTCTCCTGATAAAGTGTATTGCGAAGATAATCTTGATTGTGGTGAAGGTTTATATTGCAAATTTAATGGTATGTCAGATATTGACGGTAACGGATATATACCGCGAGATTGCATAGAGCGGTACAATGATGAAATCGCAAGTATTGATGTTGATGGTGATACAGAAGTTGAAGTTGATTATAAAGAGATTTTAGGTACTTGCTATAAATATTTAACTTATCTGGAAGATGATCAGAAAAGTGGATATTGCGAAAGAGAATGCGGTTTTATTGCTAATAGAGAGATAAATTCTATAGATAAACTGGATAGAGAATGTAGCGGGGCTTTAAAAGCATGTAATAGACTAGAAGGTAAATGTGTTAAGGTTAATATAGATGGAACAACTTGTCAGGTCGATAGAGAATGCCCAAATGGGTCTTATTGTTACCTGGGAACATGTGCAGAAAATTGTTACAGAGGAGTGGATTGTCCTGATAGTAACTGGTATTGCGAAAATAACAAATGCAAACCTAAGCCAAGAATTGGTATGGACGAAGGGGCTTTCGAACCGAAAAATTACAGTTTATCTTTGGCATATAAAGACATATATCTTAATGAGATAGATAGTGAAGTTGAAATTCCATTGGTAATAATGAATAGACAAACACGAAAACAGGAGTTTTCGAATTCTGCTCTAGTATTTGGGTATAGAATTACGTTGACGAATTATGCAAATCATGCAGAGAAATGTTTTGAAGAAGATTCTGATAGTGATTCTGATTGTGTGTTTTTACCTGAAGAGGAGTTTATAACTGCATTAAATCCGTTTGGTACTATTTATGGTGTAGGAAAATCTTCTATAGATCTAAGAATAGATCCGATTTTAGCAAAAGCACTTGCTCCGGGAAAATATTCTGCAAAGCTAAGAGTAGTTTTCAGTAATGGTACAGATGCAAGCGCAGTAATAAATTATACAAAAATGCCTTTAAGCGGAGGCTATAGTGGAAAAATAAATCTTTATGTAGATTTTGATGATTCTGATTCGATATATGGAACCAGTAGCGTTGATCTAGAGCTATTGATGGAAGAGAATGATGCAAATAACGAGCCACTATATGATGAGAATGGTTATGCTGATGATGAAAAATTGCTAGAGTGGGAAGAACTTGAGACCTTAAATAAAATAGTGGATGATGATGGTCTTGGCAACCTTATTGAAGATAACAATAAAGGAATGCCTGTCTATGGGTTCATAAATGGTAATACAAGTCTCATTTTTAACAATTCTGATGCTATTACAAGGGGAGAAAATAAAATACCGGTAAAGGGTATTTATTCACCAGAATCAGGCAAGCTAAGGTTGATTGCAGTTCTTGATTTGGAACAAGAATTTTGTAGAAATGAAGACGGTGAATGTAACAATACTGATGCCTGTAAAGACTTTCTATTAAAAGAAGAATATGACACAGATGAAGATAACATAACAACAATTTGCAATATGTTTAACAGGCGTGTAAGGCGGGTTGTGCAATTCTATGGGCCATTTGATTCTTTAACCAGAAGATATCATGGAATATATAGAGAAACCATAACTGGTATGGTGCCGAAACAAGTAACTATAGATGGTGATTTTAGTATGGTTCAAGTTTCTACAAAATTACCAACTGTTGCTGATGAAATTAAAAAAAATCCACTTGTTGATGACTATTCAAATCTTACCTATAATGTAGAGGATGTTAAAGACAATCTGGAAGACTATTTGCTTGATAGTTGTCCTGCATATTTTAGTGAACAGGAAGAAGAGGATGTGGACCCATGTTCAAAAGAATTAGTGGGAAATGATTCATTTGGAGATCCTAAATTAAAATCTTCTGATAGCTATTTGAACTATTTAGAATGTTTGAAAGAAAAAGAATGGGTGATGAAGACCGTTGTTGAGGATGATGTAGAAGTACAAAAATTGACAAATACATATCCAAGACTGTTTAGGCAATTGGTCACTTTTGAAAGTGAAATTGCAGGTGCATTGGAGTCTATAGATGGGTCAAATACGTCGGCTGAATTAACAATGAATGAGTTCTTAAGTGGGCAGATTACATACTGTACCGATAATACTTGTGATGATACTTGTATAGACCAAAACAAAGTGAAATGTGGTTTGGCATTGTATCAGTATGCTCTTTTGTCTGAATGGGTAAATAGAGATGAATTGGCGCTAACCTTGGGTGCTGATCCCGGTTGGCTAGAGGAATGCGATCCTGATGACACAGATTGTGACAATGGTGGAGGAAATGATTATATAAGTGGTTATAGCGTTTTCCCGTTGTTTGTTGAAAAAGATTACGATAGAGCACCTTTAGGAGGAGATCCTAAAATAGAAGCGCAACCGGCAAGATTTACGTATCAGGAATATGCAAGATTTTATAAAGAAAATACGCAGGCATTAAAATTTGAAGCAGGGAACGCATTAAGCGACGCGATGATGCAGTTGTATAAAAAAGCAAGTGGAGATGAAATAGATTCCTATGCTGCCTTTAATTATAAAGAAGATGCCTTAATGCTGTCTTATAGGGCATATACAGAGCTCTTAAAGAATGCGGTTTCTCCTGAATCGACAATGGTATTATTTGACTGGCAAATGCTTTTTTATAAAAATATAGGAAATCCAATAATAAGCCAATTAGAAAGTATTATGCAGGATCGTATGGATACGCTTGCTGGATTGGTTGATTTAAAGAGAAGAAAATTCATGAATAATGATTCAAAAGATTTTATTTTCATAAATCATGTTCTTCAACAAGAATATTTGTTGAGTCGTTATATAGTGGAGCTTCAGAAGCATTGGCAGAAAGAAAGATTTAAATATTCAGGTTCTGGTAGTGATTTAATGAAGTATGGGCAGCAGCTTGTGAATAGAATAAATGAAAACAGAAATCCTCTGGGAATATTTCCAGATGAAATTTATTTTGAAAATTCTAACTTAAATTTGTCAAATTGGGAAAATTATCAAAATACTTTAAATGAAAAATTACCTGTAATTGAACAAGATATAGAAACTGCAATTACCCAGACAAAAGCATTATGGCAGGATCAAGACAATTTAATAAACAACCTTCAAGCGCAAAGGCATGTTTTTGAAGAAAAAATTGCCAGTATATGTGGCTCTCCTGATGAAATATCGAGTGTTCCCGAAGAATGTATGCTGGATAGTGATGAGCTACAGGTTGAGCAGGAATGTCTTGATACTGTAGATGAAAACTGTATTTTTGAATTTGTTTGTGAGGAAAATGATGAAGAATGTAATGAATTAGCAAGTAAGTTCAAAAGTGAGACAGAAGGATTTGAGTGCAGAATAGATGATTTTAAGCCAACTATTGAAGATATAGACGAATCTGAAGAAAAATATGATCGTATTTGCAACAGAGGCATCATAGGAACTTTAATGCAGGAGAAAGTTTTGTTAGAACTTTCACAGAAGCAGGTTTATACAAAGTTGAATTCATACTTAAATCAACTTAAAAACCATATACAAATTTTACAAAATACGTATGCAAATGATGAAAAACTACTTACAACACTTGGTGTACTGCATGCAGCAATAACTTATGCTGATGTCGCTTTACTCGCTATAGGATACACGGAAAGAGTTGGGGCTATTGCTGCAGCCAATGCAAATTGTGGACCAACGTCCTGTCCTCAAGCAACTGGGGGGGCTAGCACGTATGCGACGCTGGCAGCGAATCTGGCTTTAATAGAAGCAGGTATAAAGGAAGGAAAGATACAAGCGGAATTCGGAATAACGATGGCTGAACTGCAATATCGTATGGACAGTAATGTAATGAGTCAGAAAATGACAATTGAGGATTTATCTACTCATGTTACAAACTACATTGCAGAATATAATATGCTAACCCAGCAAATTTTCAATACAAAAGTTAGAATACGAGATCAACTGTTTATGGCTGAGTTAGCTGTGAAGCATAAAAACGAAAACTTAACTACAGTTATTGATCATTTGTTAAATAAACAGACTGGTAATGCATTAACAAGAAATGAGTATGTACAAAAAGTTGATAGTGAATTTTATGAATTACTAATACTAACCTATAAAATGGCTCGTGCTTTTGTACATAGCTACAATCTAAAGAATATTGAGGAGGAAATTAATTCAAGAGTGTTCAGGATAATGACTCCAACCGATATTTATGATTTTATTACATTTCTTAAAGATATGGAGCGTGACTATTGCGGTAGCATGCAGTTTGCTGATTGTGATTATGTAAACAATGACAATTATTTCAAGTATTCTATGAGGAACCAGTTGTTTCCAGAATTAAATGATATAGTGGATACGAAAACAGGAAAAGTACTTACAAAAGGTCAGCAGTTTCACAATATTATAACCTCTACTGAATATATTAAGAAACGTGTTAGGGGGTTTGAGCTTATTGATCAGATAGAGATACCTTTTGCCATATGGTTAAACGATAGAGGTGAATTAGCATATCAAAGATGGATGTTACCAATAACAGAATGTAATCACATTATAATTGGCGATTCACAAGAAGGTACTTTTGCAGTAAATGTAATTGGAACAAATCTTGAAACAATACAATATGAATTATGGAGAGGTAATACTGACTATATAAGATCATGTAATGTTGAAAGTGTAATAGAAGAAGTCGGTATGGACCCAGTTGCACAGTATCCAATAAATTCATTTATAGTTGGTTATGCTCCACATAACTCTCTCACAAATAGTGAAGAAGTTCCTACTTTCTTAAGTACGTCAGGAAGTCAGTTCTCCTGCCTTAACAGGGTAGAAAACGATATGGGTTATATTAATGACAGTAGTTGCTATAACTATTTTGCAAGAGATCGTAGCTTGGCTGCACCGGATTATGTCTTAACCATTCCACTAGGAAACAGCAGTGGAAGTGGAGTCGGTTATGGCAATGAATGGATAGTTAATGAAGACAGAGAAAGTCAACCTATCATTGAAGATATAATTTTATATTTTAAATACAGAAAACTTCCATCAAACGAGTAGGAATAAATGTTTAAATGTTTTGCAGGCTAATTAAAATACTAGCCTTGCTACTGTTGTGCCTGAGCTTGTTGGGTGAGCAGTATTTATTGGCAGATGTACCAGAGGGACTCTCTCCACAAACATTGAAAGCACCTAATGGACCAACTGCGCTTAAAGGTCTTGGTGAGTCTTTCTCTCCAGATATTGCAACAGGTTCTGGAGGATACTCTATACCTATATCTACACCACCAGGTTTTTTACAACCTGCCGTTGTGCTTCAATACTCTCCCGGTAATGGTAAAACAGATATCGGTCTTGGCTTTAAGCTAAGTACCTCTTTTATATTTAGAACAACTGACAAGGGGTTACCTGAATTTACAAATGATGATCGATTTGCAGTTAGTGGTAGTTCGCTAAATGATGAACTAGTTCTTGTTGATGCTAAAAAACGTTGGTATCGATTGAAGAATGAAGGTACTTTTGCTCTATTTATTCATAATGCTGATGATAATTCATGGAAGGTTCGTTTGCCAAACGGACAAACCTTGTACTTTGGCAGTTCTAGTAATAGCCGACAAAGTAATAGCTATGGCACATATCGATGGTATTTACACAAACATGAAGACAGATTTACTCATTCTACTGAGTATGAATACACAGAAGATAAAAACCATTTTTACTTAAGTGAGATTGTATACCAACTTCATGCTTTAGAAGAATATCAAAATAGAATCATTTTCAATTATGAATCAAGACCTGATGTTTTTAACGATTATACATACGGGGAAGCAGAAACCTGTCGTCATAGACTTGAGAGAATTGATGTGCTTCATGGTTCAAGGCGTTTAAGACACTATGAGCTTGGATACATAGAAGAAGAACTCTTCAGTTTACTTCATACTGTCACAATGTCAGGTGAAAACAATTTAAAAATGCCCACGTTGACGTTAGAGTATGTTGAACATTCTAACGCAGGTTACTTTGTCGAAATGAACAGTGTAAATCATCTTGAAATTCTGGTCAATGGAACCGGAACTCTTGAGGATGTTAATGCTGATGGTTTGCCTGATATTTTGATAGGTCATAGCCTTGATTACAAGTACTATGAAAACATAGATGGGCAAAGTTGGAGTGACTCAGCTTATAATCTGAGTAGGTCTCCTGATAGAAATCTAACAGATGAAGGGGTTTTACTATTAGATGCCAATGGTGATGGTTTTAGGGATGTACTGTATCCGCATGATGGAAAATTCAGATACTATCCCGGAGGTAATATCAGAAATGGGAGGTTCATTGGGTTTGATGAATCTGTAGAACTATATACGTCTGTGGATTTGCATATAAATTGGAAGTCTCCGAATGTTAAAGTTGGCGATTTGAACCGTGATGGTCGTATTGATCTTTTCCATCAGAAAACCAACTCTGTAGCTGCTGTAATTAATCACAAAGATAATATACTAGAGGAGATTCAGGTCCAGCAGTTGCCAATGGATGTCATTTTAAGTGATCCTCGGTTTTCATATCAGGATTTCAATGGTGATGGACTTCAGGATTTTGTTTATAAATATATAACATGGGATGATAGTAAGGTACGTGTTTGGTTCGGTAAAGGTTGGGGAGAATTTACTGAGTTTGAGGAAATGTACAATGTCCCAAACGGTAACGATGCAGATTTTTATTTGCAAGATGTCAACCGTGATGGTCAGGCAGATCTTGTTCGTATTTCAAGCTCGCAGGTTAGTTATTATCTTAATAACGGAACCAATGCTTTTACAAATAGCAAAGGCGATTTCCCGTCTGCGCCTCCTATCTATGAAACGCAGAAGATTCTGTTTGCCGATATGAACGGTAACGGCTCGAACGACGCGGTCTGGATTACCAAAGATAATAAGATAAAATATCTGGATTTCACCGTTTCACCTGAATTTGGTTTATTATCTCGTGTTGACAACGGCATGGGTAGTGTTACAGAGATTAAATACCGTCCTTCTACTGAGTACATGATTGAAGCTAAAAAGCGTGGTGAGCCTTGGAAAACCACCATGCCGCATCCTATTCCGGTTGTTTCTGAATATTCTGTTTCTGATTCGTTCGATAAGATTGGCTTCGATGAAAACATTATCGTTGTTCAGTATGATTACCGTGATGGTTATTACGAAGGTAAAGAGAGCGAGTTTCGTGGGTTTGGCGAGGCAACTAGTCGCAAGCTCGGTGACGAATGGCGACCGGATGAGATTGTTCGCAGTTACTTCCATGTTGGTAAGAACTTCGAAACGGGCGTTGATGAAGAGATCCTCAAAGGTAAGATTTACCTGAAGTTGAATGAGGACGAGGACGGCAATATCTATAATAGTGTAGAGACCGAATACAAATACGGTTTCATGTGCCAGAATCAGCTAGATGCCTCATATCCCGATATCTTGCCGAATTGCTCGATGTACGGCGATCCTAATGATTATGAGGGGCTTGTTGAGCACAAAGACGAGCTTGTTTCATTTGCAAAAAGCAAAGGTGTGCTTACTGGTGTCTGGGAGGGTACCGATAATCCAAAGTGGACGTTTACCGAGCCTACCTATGACGCTTGGGGAAACGTTGTTGCCAGCGAGCAATTTGGTGAAGTTCGCATGCAGCCTCGCCAGCCGGGTGATTACTTCGACATCGGCATGATGAACACTGAAGTTGGTAATAATGAAGTTTTCACAGAGGCTGATTTTATCTACAATGTTAACGAATGGCTTCTTGCGTTGCCTTATGCAAGTCGTACCTATGCTGATGGAGAGCTTCAGGCGCAAGCTCGCAAGTATTACGATGATTTATCTGCGGGAAATGTTATAAACGGGCTTGTTACTAGTGAATCTGTCTGGCTTAAAAGTGAACACGAAGAAACAGAACGCTGGATAACTACCACTCATAATAAATATGACAAGCATGGAAATATTTCAGAAGTTCGTGATGCTAAAAATAATCTGCGGCGTTTCGAGTATGATATTCAGACCAATAATTTCCTTGTGGATGAGTTTGTCCAAGTCGAAATAGGTGAGTTGCAATATTCTGCAGAGGTGGACAGAGGTCTTGGTGCAATTACCAGCGTTACCGACTACAACGGTCATACATCCAGTTTTGGCTACGATGGCCTTGGGCGTTTGACTACTATTGTTGGCCCGCTGGATTCTTTTGCCAAACCACTGATGCGTTTTTCCTATGAATATGGCGATCCGTTTTCTACTACTATAACGGAAGCGTTGATTGACCGAGCTACTGGCGCAACTGCTAAAAGTTGGTCGTTTACCGATGGTCTTGGCAAAACTCGTTTGAGTATTCAGCAGGCGGAAGATCCGCATCGCCTTGTGGCATCTGGATGGAAAGATTATACATCATTGGGGCAAGATGCCCGTGTTTATCGTGGTTACACTGTTACTTCACCAACATTGCAGCAGCCTCCAAGTGGTACGCCATCTACTAGAACCTACTACGATCTTATGGGGAGACCGATAAAAGTCTACCCGCCGAAGGTTGAGGATGGTGCCAGCAAGGCGAGCGGTGCGTTTATCGAGCAACGCTATTATCCGTTTGAAACGCATGTTTTTAATGAAAAAGATGTTGCTGAAGGTAATTATAAGTATCCTGAGATTTCACGCACAGATGGTCTTGGGCGTGTGGTAGAGGTTATCAAGCATAACGACATTGATGGTAAATTTACCGAACTTAGCTGGAAATTTAATTACGATGCCTTTGGGAAAATTCTTGGTTTCAGCGATCCTTTGGGTAAAGACGTAAACAAGCGCGAATATACCTACGATTCTCTTTCTCGCATGACCAGCCTTACAGTCCCTGGTGTTGGCAGTATGCGTTTTGAGTATGACGACCTTGGTAACAACGTCCTGCAAGTGGATGCGATTAATAACCGGATTATCACCGAGTACGGCAAGGCTAATCGTATTGTCAGTAACCGTGCGGTTAGTGAAGACGGTCGCCACGACACCAGCTATTACTACAATTATGACGAAGCTGGAAACACCGACTCTAACGCCCGTAACTTGCTTGGGCGTGTATCTTACATTGATGGTCCCATCAGTTCTGCGGCGTTTTCTTATAACGAAATGGGTCAGGTGGAGCGGCAGGTGCGTGAGTTATGGGACCCTCGTATTTCCGGGTTTGACAATCAGATCCGTACCCGCTTTGAGCGCACTAATAAGTATAATGCGCTGAACGCGATTACGGATGATTATCTTCCCGGCGGTGTACACTTTAATATTGCCTATAACATTCGTGGTTTGGTGGACAATATCGGCGGTTCCATTGGCGAGCGGGACTTGAGTTTTGTTACAAACATTCGCTACGATGATATGGGGCTGGTGAAACAGCAGGACTTGGGCAATGGATTGTCGGATTGCTTCTGGCATGATGGCCGTGACCGTACTGTGGGGCTGATGACTGCTCCTACTACCGCAAATGTGTGCAGTAACAAAGATACTGAAAATCCTGATGCGATTCGTCATTTCGATTATGATCTTTCGCTGGACAACATGCTGCTTGCGGTGCGTGACAAAACTCACAATAGCATTATCCCCGACCAGACAGCCTTTTACACCTACGATCATTTGAATCAGCTTGTAGAGGCCGAAACTCCTCGTGGGCGTTTGAGTTATGATTACGATAGAATCCAGAATATCACCAGCAGAAGTTCTGACTTTGAAGACAATCGACTGATTTTCGGCCAGTTTAAATATGAAAATGAAGGTGCACCTAATCAGTTGACCAAAGCAGGCAATCGTACTTTCGAGTATGATGAAGCTGGCTACATGAAAGAGTACAACGGCTTTACGCTGGACTTCGATGCTTATGGTCGCCTGAGTGCTGCTGATGGTGAAGATACTATTATCAATTATTATTACGATTTTTCCGGTGAACGCCGTTTAATGGTCAAGCAGCGTGGGGGCGAGAAGCCGTCCGTTACCAGCTTCCCCTTTGAAGGATATCAAATTCGTGATGAGGCCGAAGTATGGACGCTTCAGGCTGGCGGCAAGGTTGCGGAGATTACCCGCAGCAAGCCACGCAGACCTGATCTTGAGATGCTGGATAAGATTATCGACTACTGGTTGAATCAGGGTTCCGTGCCACCAGTGGCCGATATGAAGATGATTGACTACAACGGCGACGGCACCTTTAACCTCTTGGATGTAGACTTAGCCATAGAAATATTCATGAGTGGTGCAGAATACGATACGTCCAGAAGTGCAGGAGCAGGGTTCCCACCCTGGTCCTCAAAATACTCGTGGCAGGATGACCTCGAACCAGTTATTACAACACTTTTCTACCATTCCGATTATCAGGGCGGGCCGCAGCTTTTAACCACCGAGCGTGGTGAGTTGGCCTCGCACACAGGATTTTTCCCATATGGCGAAAAACGTGATCAGCTAGGCCAGATGTCGGTTTCAGGCTTTGCAGGAAGTATTCGTGATGATAGCCCGCTGGGGTTGATCCGTTTTGGCGCTAGGTGGTATTCACCGCTTATTGGTCGCTGGGCCAGTGCTGATCCGCTGTTTGTTATGGAGCCTGGAAAGGTAAGGGCAGGTGTTTTACAGGCTAACTTATATATGTATGCAGGTGGAAATCCAATATCATTCGTAGATTTGTTAGGATTTGATTTGACTGAAGCACAATATCAAGAACTTGAAAAAGAATATGGTTGGAGTCGACCCTTAGCAAGAGCAATGACTGGAAATCATGAAGATGGGCTCACTGATGCAGAAAAACAACAGTTTTATCGAAGAACTGCAATAACTCTTTTAGCAGTAGGATTTTGTCTTACTGGACCTGGAGCTGCTGCTTTTGGTGGGGAGATAGAAGTTGCATGGTTGACTGCAACAACTGCTAAAGCTTGGACAATTGAAGGTATACTTAGCGCATTTACAGCGGGAGGTGCAACAAGTGTTGTTGTCTATGACTTATCACTATTATACAAATGTTCACAAGGAGATGAAATATCATCATATGATGCTCTTAAAGGTGCGGTAACTGCTTTTGCAACAGCGGGTACAGGTTCAGTATTTGGTTTTGGAGGACCTTCGTATGACAAAGATAGCAATATTAAAAAGTTTGGAAAGGCAGGTTATGATTTTCTTGTTGGTGCAAGTATTGCTTATGGTTTGCAGTCAGCAACAAAAAATGAAAATGAAGAGTATGATTGGAAAGTTATAATAACGGCCGGATTCATTAATATGGCCACAGGTGTTATAATAGACAGAGTTGATATGGGATCGGAATTTTCTCAAGCAACACTTCAGAGCGTAATTCTATCTAGCGGAATAGAAAATATTGATGATATTACTGAATTTATGCAAAATATTGTGAATGGGATTGTTGAAACAGGTGGAAATAATGAAGAAGGAGAAAAGTAATTATAAAAACATGGGGGAGAGAGATAAGCTATTTATGTCTATTTTAAAATCTTTACCATTGTTTCTTTTAGAGTGGTCTATCTTTTTATATTATCTTACAATGTTATGTATAGTCAGTACATGTATAGATAACTACGCTATGTATTATCATGTGATATGTAAAGCAAGTGGTGTTGGCCTAATAACTGTGCTCATATTCAATCTTAAAATTGTGTTGGGACGTCTTGTGCTTTTTATAGTTATTCCAGTTATCTTGGGGTTAGTATTCTTGTTACAATGGCCATTGTCTGAAGATATCGTATGTGAAAATGTAGCAAGAAATTTATTTGTTTCTGTATTGGGACTGACAATATTTATAAGTTATTGGATTGTTGAAAAATGTAGAGATAGGTAGCTAAGCAAAGCAAAGTGACGTAGTTGTGTCGGGTAAACTTTCCGCGTTGGAGCAGGGTTCCGACCCTGGTCCTGAACAGGTGGAGACGATGACAGTGATGGTGAGTGAAGGAATATGTGGAGCAAGGTAGGAACCGTTGCTCCAACGCAGGCAAGGTAGGAACCGTTGCTCCAACGCAGTGACCATTGCTCCAACCCATCAAGAAAATAGACGAAAGGTAAGGAATAAACAGAAATGCCATCGGTAAGAATCAACAAGGAGCTAAACGATCAAATGTACTTTCTCACCATTACGGTGAAGAGATGGTACTATATTCTTGATCGCTACAACCGATGGGGAATCCTTGCAGACTGCCTGCGATTCATGATCGAGAACAGACAACTGAAAATATATGGCTATGTCTTCATGATAAACCACATCCACATGATAGTTCAATCACCGGATGTAAGCGGCTTTGTGCGTGACTTCAAGCAATTTACAACAAAAGAAATAAAGAAAAACCTAAAAAAGACAGAACCAAAAGCTGTAGAGCTTTTTGAAAATAATGGAAAATTCGAACTGTGGAAAAAGACCAACATGCCGGAATTAATAGAGAGCGAGAAGTTCTTCTTGCAAAAGCTGAACTATATTCACATGAATCCTGTTAAACGTGAATATGTAAGAGAGGCCAAGGATTGGTTGTGGTCTTCTGCCATGGATTATGAAAGTGATGAGAAGGGTATGTTGCCTGTGAGTATTGGACCAGGGTAGGAACCCTGCTCCAACGATTAATAGCTAAGAAGTGATTGGAGCAAGGTAGGAACGGTTGCTCCAACCTAAGTTACCCGACACAATGACGGCGAACGAAATGATGGAAACGAATGAAATATGAAAAATTATCAATATGAATTAACCACTTAATAAATGTGTTTAAAATATACGGAAATATTTATTTGTTTGTAAACTGGAAAGAGAGTTGAGGGGACTATGATGTTAAAAAAACTGATTGATGTAATTGCTTTATCCATGCTGGCCGTATTTACAGCATCGCTTATTTCGGGTTGTGATATGTCGGTGGGATGGGACGGTGAAAATGGATCCATCAATATTGAGCGAAATATGACTGTTTTGGTTAAGGATCAAAACGGAGCAGGTGTTCAAAGTGTAGACATCGCAATATATGATATGGCTAACCTTGCAATCGGTCGTGAAGGCACAACTGACTCCAACGGTAGAGTCGTCCTTGCTGTTCCAACAGGTCAATATTATGCAATGGCTAGTTATCAGCTTAAGGAAATAAAATCTACAGATTTTACTGTAAGCACACTTGGAGATGTTACGGTGGTGCCAATTGAATACGAGATAGACGATTTCACTCTCAAAACAAATCCGGTTGTTGAAGGTGCAATGATTTCGGTGGAACTTAGAGAGCAAACAGGTGGTATTGCATTTTGGGGAAACTCCAGAAGAACAGATCATGATGGAATTGTTAAGTTTAAATTTGTTTCAAGTATCCAAATTGTGTTCAAATCTAGCTACCAGAAGCAAACAACTTTCAGTAATCAAATTGATTCGACCCTTGGTTTCTTTCGATTTGATATAAATTATGAATGCACTGTTGATTCTCAATGTAATGCAGGTTCCGATCTGTGTTCGGCATCACCATTTTGTGACGGGCTTTCAGGTTGTACTACTAAACCAATTGAATGTGTACAGGAGCAGGATGCTTGTTTAACATCGACATGTTCTGAAGGTCAGTGCACTGTACAAGTGCTGGAGGATATGTGCTATGTTGGAGGCCAAACTGGAGATAACAATGAAGTGTTTGGTGGAGTATGCATTTTAGATGGAAGTATCACATCAGATGGCATAAGTCAGTGTATGGAGTGTGTGCCAGATGAAGATCAGTGGGCTTTGACAAGTATTATAGACGATAATATAGATTGCACAGTTGATGAATGCATTGATGGAGTAAAAACAAACAACCCAAGCGGTTGCCTTTGTCACGAAGATAAATTATGTGAAAATGATAATCCATGTAAAACTGTTCAATGTGTAAACTACGATTGTATTTATGAAAACAAACAAGATGGGTCATTATGTGAAGATGATAATGCTTGTGATGGTAGTGAAACATGTAACTCAGGTGAGTGTATTGATGAAATTGGCTTTACTTGCAATGATAATAATGCTTGTACAACTGATAAATGTGATATAGAAACTGGCTGTTATACTGAAAATTTAGAAACACCTTATCCGGGAACATGTGCACAAGCTTCAACTTGTGACCCTGCAACAGGATTATGGACATTAGTTTTACAGGAAAATTACTGTTATATTAGTGGTGTTTGCTATTTTGATGGTATCAGGAGGGATGGTAATACAAGCGAATGCTATAAGTGTGATACTGAACTAAACACGAGTGAATGGACATCTTTGTTAAACGATGGAAATGATTGTACAATAGATTCCTGTATAATAAACAGAACTGGTAATGAAGTTATGCAACACTTGTTGGATACAAGTAATCCTGTTTGCGAATGTATGCAACATACAGATTGCGATGACAGCATAGAATGCACTCAAGACACTTGTGATGCGAATAACCAATGTGTCAATCAACCCATTTATGATGATTGTGATTGTATGGAAGGCAAACCTTGTTTGGAAAAAACATGTACAAATGTAGCTTGTGAAAATTATGTTTGTGTTGAAGAAAACCAAGCCAGCGGAACGGTTTGTGATGATAAAAACGACTGTACACATACTGATGTATGCGATAGTGGAGGTGGGTGTTCTGGAGAACAATATACCTGCGAAGATAATAATGTCTGCACAATAGATGAATGCACTGGTGATGGTGGATGTAATCATACATCAGGAAATGAAGGCGGAGTTTGTGATGATGAAAACAGCTGCACATATGATGATGAATGTAATGATGGAACATGTGGAGGAACTAGCTATACCTGCGAAGATAATAATGTCTGTACAACCAATGAATGCACTGGTGATGGTGGATGTAATTATCTTGCTGGGAATAACGGCGGAGTTTGTGATGATAGTGATCCATGTACATATGATGATGAATGTAATGGTGGAACATGTGCAGGGACAAATTATACCTGCGAAGATAATAATGTATGTACAACCAATGAATGTGATGGTTTAGGTGATTGCAATTACACCGTTGGGAATGAAGGCGGAGTTTGTGATGATTTAGACCCATGCACAAAGGATGATGAATGTACAGGTGGAACATGTGGAGGGACAGATTATACTTGCGAAGATAATAATGATTGCACAATAGATGAATGCACTGGTGATGGTGGATGTAATCATTCCCCAGGAAATGAAGGTAGTTATTGTGATGATCAAGATCTATGCACATATGATACGCTATGCGATGATAGCGGTAATTGTCTTGGTGGAAATACAATAAATTGCAATAATACAACTGAATGTACGATGGAAGTCTGTAATAATACATCAGTATGTGCAATAGAAAATGTTGCAGATGGAACTGAATGTGATGATAGTAATGAAGGAACCGACAGTTCTGCTTGTTACTCTGGTGTATGTACTGCTTGTACATGTGATGAAGAAAATGAATGTTGCGACGGATGCATTACAGTTGCAAATAGTGAAGGATTAAGTTGTACTCCGGAAGAGTTTTGTGTTGTAAGCGCCACTTGTAGTAATGGTTCATGTGAAGGTAGTCATAGAAACTGTGATGGAGCAAATCTGGATACATGTAAAGCAGATGCATCGGCAATATGGACTGATTCAAGTGCCATGATAGATGTGGAAGCTGTGCTAAGCGAACTTTACAAGTGTGATGATTTACCTCAAAGCTCGTCAAATATTGACAATGAAATAACATCTTGCTTAATGTATAGCAAGTTGTATGAAACTAGAGTAGATAATCCTGGATATTTTACTCTTGTTGCAAGTTGCATTGGTACAATAACAAATGGGACAGATACAAAGTGTGATATTGATCCAGAAAGCGGACTAAACTCAATCTTGAATTGTTTGGAGAATATTTGCTATAACGGTGCGAATTCAGGTGTTACTTGTGACGATAATAATGCTTGTACAGGAGATGATGGTACTTGTGATGGTTTGAATGCTTGTACAGGTGCAACTGTGACTGTAACAT
>Ga0209692_10003040_pt1 | contig 16850 bp, 11 predicted proteins | sample tdDd472_FD_187129 | JGI IMG/M metagenome (GOLD analysis project Ga0209692, IMG submission 187129) | Marine sediment microbial communities from the Atlantic coast under amendment with organic carbon and nitrate - tdDd47.2 (SPAdes)... | ecosystem: Environmental > Aquatic > Marine > Coastal >...
CGTATTCACCTCAACGCCAAAATGCTGCAGCATATTCTCTGTACAATCGCGCGTAGGCTTACTCTCGATCACAGTCGTACGACCCGCAGCATTTAACCCCGCGAGCATCACAGCCGACTTCACCTGCGCCGAAGCTACAGGCAGCTTATATTCAATCGGAAGCGCGTCTTGTGCACCTTTCACAGTAAGCGGTAAACGCCCACCTGAGCGGCACATAAACTCCGCCCCCATCATCTCCAGAGGAGTAACAACACGCTTCATCGGGCGCTTAACCAACGATGCATCTCCGGTAAATGTTGCGGTAATATTGTGCCCTCCAACAAGCCCCATCAAAAGACGAGTAGAAGTTCCGCTATTGCCCATATCCAGCACCTGATCAGGCTCATGCAGTCCACCAACACCAACACCATTAATTCGCCACAAACCATCATCACCCTGCACTACTTTTGCCCCCATCGCCCGCATAGCCATGGCAGTACAAAGGACATCCTCCCCTTCAAGCAACCCACTAACGATAGTCTCACCAATCGCCAGCGCGCCCAACATAATCGAGCGGTGCGATATTGATTTATCACCGGGGATAAGCGGGAAACCTTTCAGAGGTTCGCTTTTACGGGAAACAACGGATTGGGAAAGATTGATATCGGTCATATTAAATTGGCCTTTTTAATGCTCAAATTATGATAGGCGAGAATAATCCCGCCTAAAATCTAACTACACTATCAAGACCAAAACATAAAGACGTAATTGGTGGAAAATCGTAGAGACAATAACGTGCTTAGGCAAAAGCAGGCTCTAACACAACCTCTGTATTATCACCGTTAAGAGCATCATCAACATCTTCAAAAGCAGGCGCTTCACCATCAACAATAGCTATTGCCCGACGCACAGCCACACCAATACGTTCATCCATAACTTCTGAAATATCTAAAACAGCTTTACCTGTTTGAGTGGAATCACTGATAGCATAATCCAGATGATCCCAGATTTGCTCGGCCATGCTATCGACCATAACTCGTCCCAAAAACTCAGTCTCGTTTTCCAGACGATCCAGCCTCTCCACAGCAAAAGCAAAACTTGCCTGACGCGCAAGCCGTTCAATGTACCCAGCCTTTTCACCTGATGTACCCTCAAACACAAAGCCTTCTTCACGGGCTTCAACCAAATTCATAATTCTTTTTACAATGGGATCTTCCATTTTTGGATTATAGCCAATATATTCTCCGGTTTCGGGGGCAAAACTATGTCCATGTTTCTTTACATTTTCTTCCCTTAATCCTGCATCTTTTTTTCTTAACTCAGAAGCAATATGCTTTCTGCAATCGACAACAAAATCACCTCTTTTCTTAATTTGATCAACGCGCGCAGCCAGCATATCATTCTCTGGTTTAGACAGATCAACTCCAGCCTCACTAAATCGGTTCCTGATTTCTTTGTCAGCAGCGCGAACCATACCTTTATTATAAAAGTCCGTCGTGTTTTCAAAATGATAAAGCCGTTTATGCGCTGCTTGAATATTAGCGCCTTGCGCGCCACCATGTTCAGCAATTATTACATCGTTTTCGGCGGAGACTCCTGCCACTTTATTGACCTCGCCGTTAATTACCCCAGGGGAAAAAGTATTTTTACTCAAAAGGTCGAATAACTCACTAACCACTTCTCTTTGGACAGCATTATCAGCCACAATTCTTCTCCACGCTTATTATCAAACAACAATAGATACTTTAAAGATGTAGTTTTATACTATTTTCATATCGTTCGTCAAATTTTGCAGTGCAAAAAACAAAAAAAAACTGGCCCGGTTAAAAAAGCCTGCCTCACACGGAAGAACACGCGCAACCACAGACTTAAACTAACAGCCAGCTTAAAGATATTAACTCAGACTATACTTCTTTCATCATAGTCTAGTTAAGCACCAAAACTACTCAAGTCACCATTATAGTTTTCGGCAAATTTAATAAATTCCTCAGGCGGCACAGGCTTGGAATAACGGAAGCCTTGCACTTCGTCACACCCCTCCGCAATAAGGAAGTCTTCATGCGCTTTTGTTTCCACCCCTTCAGCGATCACATTCAGATTGAGAGAGTGTCCGAGATTAATGATCGTACGCGCAATAGAGGCATTGTCCTTATCATTGAGAGCGTTACGGATAAAGGACTGGTCGATCTTCAATCGATCGATAGGAAACTGACTTAGGTAGGACAAAGAGGAATACCCGGTACCAAAATCGTCAATAGCCAGCTCTACACCCTGAGAATGTAAAGCATTAAGAATACCAACAGTATGTTCAATATCATCCATGAACACACTTTCTGTGACTTCAAGCTCAATACGATTAGGCTTCACACCTGTATCTCTCAATGCTCGAACAAGATCTCCGCAAATATCCCCATGAACAAACTGATTACCCGATACATTTATGGCAAAACGAATATCCAGACCATGCTCGTAATGACATTTACCTGCAAATTCACAAGCCTTTTGCAACACCCATTGTCCAATTGGCACAATCAATCCTGACTGTTCAGCCACAGGCACGAATATCGCTGGAGACACAAAGGCACCACCTTCTTTACTGCCATCAGGCCGCCACCACCGAAGCAACGCTTCCGCCCCAATAACACGGCCTGTCTTAAGGCATAGCTGCGGCTGGAAGTAAACTTCAAGCTTATCGTTTTCAAGTGCATCACGCAAATCACGCAACATTTGAAAACGCTCCTGCACAAGACGATCAAAGTCCTCGGAATATTCTTTGATTGTATCGCGGCCTTCTTCCTTGGCTCCATTTAGCGCAATATCTGCGTTCTTCAGAACTTGCTCTGGTTCAGAACCATCATCTGGAAAGGTTGAAACACCCATTGAAGCACGCACTTGAAATGACTCATTAAACACGCGGAACGGTTCCGCGCGGATCACCCCTATAATACGTTCAGAAACATCTCTGGCAGTGACGCTGTCGCCAACCAACTGCATCATAACAGCGAATTCATCCTCACCAGTACGCGAAATCATCGCAGAATCAGGCAAAGACACCTGCAATCTCCGTCCTACCGAGCGCAAAATCGCGTCCCCGACATTATGTCCCATGGAATCGTTAATATCTTTAAAGTGGTCAAGATCAAGCGTAATAACAGCAAAGCGGCTAACATTGCCATTTTCATCGACCCGCCCTCTCTCTGTAAGCTGTTGCAAAAACAACGCACGATTTGGCAAACTAGTGAGGGTGTCATAATAAGCCAGTTTATGGATTTTGTCTTCTGCAGTACTTTTAATATGAACAATGTTTTCTGCATTTTGCCGGATCAGCTTCTGAGCCAGATCAATCGCAGCGCCAATCTCATCAGAAACATCATATGGAGAAGATTGAATATTCGGTGCCTCAGGACTTTTAAATGCAGCGACCAGATTTGAGCGCATAAAAAGCATCGGCTCTAAAAGCCAACGCCCAAGCGCAATCATCAAAACTGTGGTCACCAACATAGAAAGAATAACCATGATCTTTATATAATCAACAACGTAATCATACACATTGCGCTCTACAGCACTAGAATCCACCTGAACAACTAAGGTAAAAACACTTCGGACATCCTTACTACTCAGAATAAATTCATATTCGTTTCCATCCGAACTACGTTGAGTTTTGCCAAGATCACCAAGCTTAGCAGTCAGATTAACATCCTGACCGTAGCCTTTAATAAAGTCCAACGTATAAGAGTAAACAGAAAATCCAGTTATATGCGTTGATCCCATGATACGCGCAACCTGCTTATCATCATAAGGAGAAACATTCGTTCCTTGCCTATTGGTATTAATAGTAGAAGCAATAGCAACACGAGCCTCATCCCTAAGCGTATCTAGATGCCCTCTGCGACGTTGTTCAATACCCCCAAGATTCAAAACCAAGGTCTGAACAAGTAAAATAGTCATAAAAGCAGTAAGAGCGATGCGCCAGCTGATTCTGCTGCGCCATATTTTTTGCGGAGAAGACACAAATATACTTTTCAAAGCAAAAGCAGCTCTACCATCAGCGCCCCTATCGACGTAATCTTCTTTAACCCTTCTAATATTAGACACAGACGGAATACCCATAAACCACTTAAAACTGCTTACAACCTAGCTAATTTAGTTAATTACACTCTCATTAGATATTATAAGTGTGAAAGTTTAATAAGGTCTTTAAGATTCAACAAATTATTGCAAGTTATCCCGAACAACTATTACGAATCACCACACTTGTCACAAAGTATTAAGCAATGCTTATCATCATAAGTTGTCGTTGCATAAAGCCTGTTTTCACCCCCATCTTGCAGCCTCAACCTCTTTTTTAGAGCCACTACCGATTGCGAAAAATTACGCACAGCCAAATCAGCGCGCTTCACTGGCAAAACTTTGGATTTCAAAGGAAATATACCAATTATTTTATACCTTTTACCGGAAAAATTATCCCTTTTTTCCTTACATACATACAAGTGAGTATGTGTATGGAGTTTGACCATACAATAGTAATGCGATATGTATTTAAAACAGCCTGCTTTTTGGAATGCAGGACCAGGTTCATAAATATAATCACCAACTTCCGGCATAGCATAATGAACCCTAACGTTACGCTCAGCATCTCTATTAAAAGAAAAACCGCATTTTATCTCACCGGTATCCGCCAGATCAACCACTGTAATAAGGGCGCCTTCTTTATGCGCCACAGCATAAAAATCCAAAAAATACAGGACCTCCTTACAATCACCACGCCACTGCAAAACATGGACGTCTATTCGCGGGACTTGCGGTAAACACCCACCAAGCTGCTCTACAGCCTTATCAATATCCAAGAACGGTGCGGTTTTAATCAAAACTGCTTTCGATATCTTTGCTAAATCTGGTAGTAACTCCAAAATGTTCGGTGAACACAACTCAAAATCAAACAGCCCTTTCTTACCACCAACATCGTCTCTACGCTGCGGATCAATATAGACAAGACTAACTTTATCTCCCTTTGCTAATAGCTGCTCATAAACGTACGCTTCCGCCTCCCCTTCATGAACATCGAGCCTTCCCCCGTCCACATCCAGCCCCCCGATCAAGCTCGTATTATGCAAAAGAATGGCGGCGTTCTGAGAATTTTTCTCAACCAACGTTCCGTGTTTAAAATTTTCAGCCAAAGCAAATGAATCCACGCCGACGCCCGCCGTTAAATCAACGAAACCATCTCCTATACCCCGCGCAATCTGCGCCTTATAGGATGCACACGCTTCCGACGAAGCCTGCTCGTACAGAAAATTGGCAGGAAAAACAAAACCTTTCGTATCGCGTAATTTTGGGGTTTTTAAGCGTGCTTTTTGCCTTACCTTAATCTGATCAAGAATAATCGGGTACGGCCAATCTTTACTCGGCGGCTTCTTCAACGCCAAAGCTACGACATCATCCTCTTCATGTTCAAGGATGAATGCCTGTACGTCTTTATCGAGGATAATTTCCCAAGTCATGATTATAACTTTATAGACCAATTCAATACTGGCTCATTAATACCCAGCGGCAATGGAATAACACTTCCCTCCGGCGTATCAATCAGATCAACATTACTCGGCTCTTTAACCAACGTGAAAGTCTCGGACGACGGCTCAAGCCCATAAAAACGCGCGCCATTATCACAAAGGAAAGTTTTAAACGCGGCCTGCCCGCTCGCACTCGCCATATCCACACCAGCAAGCTCAAAGCCATGCGCATAAAGCTGCGGCGCCACACCGCCAGTATAACATCCCCCCGCACAACCACATTTCGTAGCCTTTTTAGTATGAGGAGCACAATCAGTTCCGGCAAAGAACTTTGTATTACCAACATCCGTAACCGCAGCCTGCAAGGCCGCCCGATCTTCCTCAAATTTCACAACAGGCAAGCAATACAGGTGATATTTCAACCCTTGAAGCATATCTCCCATAGTATAAAGCAAATGCTGCGGCGTAACTGTAGCAGCTATATTCGCCCCACTTCCCTTCACAAAATCCACAGCAACTTTAGTCGTTGCATGCTCACACACAATTTTCAAATTCGGGAAAGCATCACGTACACGCCCCATACATTCACGATAAAAAATCTCTTCCGCGTTGGTTTTACGATCAAAATATTCAGCTCCCGGCAAAGCATGCTCTTCGCCATGCACACACAGCACCAATCCCGCCTCTTCTATAGCAGCCAATATGCCATTATCAATATATTCGGTAATTGGCCTACCGAACTCCGCCCCCGTAGTTCCGTGCGGCGGGAAATATTTACATGCCTTAAGCACACCACTTTCAGCGCCTTTCAAAATCATCTCGGGCGTTGTATGCTGCGTCAAATATAGTGGCACAATCAAGTGATCAAACTCTTCGGCTCCGGCCTCGCGCAGATCGCGCTCATAGCGCTCAATACTCCAATAATCGCTTGCATCTTCCCCGGCTTCAAACACCACAGCCACAGGCGGCTTAGTATTAGGCATAGCCAAAACCCCTGCACATCCCATAGCCTTATGGTCGGCAATATAAGCCTTCGTCGGCTCACCCTGACGAAAATGCGTGTGTAAATCATACCATTTGGGAAGTGTAAATTCTGTGGTCATAGCCGCGCGCCTCTTACTTATTTACATACAAGCTTATTGATAAGCTGTTCTCCTTATTCAATCAAGCTTCTCATAACGTTTTGTCATCGTTCAATAATGATCTGCTTTCAAAGATATACATTCGAAAGCAAAAAAATTATGGGAACATATGGACTAGCCAAACTTTTTAAGGAATAGTATGACCCACGATCATATTCAGATCTTCTAATATTACCACTTCCAAATTATAACCACACATTTAAGGCTCCAAAGCATCATGCAAACACTTATTATCGTCGGTATTTATCTTTTTGCTGTTTTAATTATTGGTCTTCTTGCTGGACGAGGAATTAAAAACCTTGAAGAATACGCAACAGCCGGAAAAGCATTCGGCACATTCGCAATCTTCGCAACCTTGTCAGCATCCTTCATCGGCGGAGGCTTTTCCACGGGAAATGCAGAAAAAGTTTTCCTCTTCGGTGTTGTGAATATTGTTGCCTTGTGGGGCTTTAGCCTTAAAGAAATTATAGTCGCCAAATATATTGCACCACGCATGGCAAATTATCCAAAAGCTCTATCTGTCGGTGATATTATGGAGCCTCATTACGGCAAAGAAGCTCGGATATTTAGTGGCATATTTGGAGTTCTTCTCTGCGCTGGTATTCTTGGTGCACAAGTCGGCGCTATGGGATACGTCTTCAATTCATTCCTAGGGATAGAGCAGAGCTACGGCATCCTTCTTGGCTGCTCCATCGTTATTTTGTATTCAACAATTGGCGGTATGCGTTCCGTCGTTTGGACAGATATCTTCCAGTTCATTGTTCTGGCTATCGGACTACCGATTACCCTTTATTTCGGCATAGAAAAAGTTGGCGGCATAGACGTTATGATGCAAAACATTCCGCAATCGCACCTTTCTTTAGACGCACTACCGGGTGGTTATTTTGGTTTAGCCGCCATGTTTGTCGCCTTTTTCCTTGGGGAAACACTGGTCCCCCCTTATGTGCAACGTCTTCTAATCGGAAAAACTTCAAAAAAAGTACAACGAGGCACACTTTTAAGCGGACTTTTTTCTATACCGTTCTTTGCTGTAACCGGATCAATCGGCCTTGTTGCCCTGACAATGGACCCTACGCTTAATGCAAACCTTGCCATGCCTTACGTTATTCAACATGCTCTGCCCATCCTTCCTCAAGCCATAGTTATCGCCGCCATCATATCAATTATCATGTCTTCAGCAGACTCATTCCTGAACGGGGCTTCAATCGCATTTAGCAACGATATTATCCGCCCGCTAGTCAAAAATAAGATGGAAGCAAAAAAAGAGCTCCTCATCGCACGTATCATTACTTTAGCCGTCGGTGTGCTCGCTGTTATCTTTGCCATGTCAATCGAGAGCGTTCTGGATATGCTGCTTTATGCATACAATTTCTGGGCACCAACCGTTCTTATACCACTAAGCTTAGCAATATTAGGTGCAAACGTCAGCAAACGCCGTTTTATCGCTGGTGCTATTGCGGGAATTATCGCCGCCGTCGCTTGGAATATCGGTGACTTCCAAAGCACATACCACATCGGCGGCCTCGTCATCGGCGCGATAGGAAACTTACTGGCATTTTTTGCTGTTCCAGTGAAAGCTAAATAATACAAAAGCAATAGCAAGAAGCGGTAGCTGGGGCAACCACGCCCCCTAATTTCTAAAGCGCCCCCTGTGACCTCTATATAATGATCTAAACGAATTTTCATGCGCACTGTGTGCCGCTGTTTTTCCAATTTTGGCTTCATAGAGCTTCATGTATAACCTATGAGCATCTCTAGATTGACCTACATACTGTTCGGCCATCTCAAAATCACCCACTTTCATGAAATACGGAACCACTGCATTATAAAAGAAAGATCCCCTATTTATAATTCCCCGATCTATCTCTTCTTTTTTCTCCATCTGACCTGCCAAATCATAATGAATATAAAGCGCGCCATACGCTTCACTGTAAGAAGATATCCACGGCAGAGGAGGCTTTGTCCCATCAAGCCAAACAGGCCCAGGCCCGGAAGTAGATGCTTGCAAAAGAGGCAAAGCTTCATTTATTTCACCCACCCGCACAAGCGCAGGAAGAAAATGTGCCATAAACGATCTCTTATAACGTATGTCTCTTATAGTTTTTTGATCAGATATCTTGGCCACCTTAATCATTTCATCTGCTTCGCTCTTGTCACCAAGTTCATATAAGGCAACAAACACCTCTGAATAATAAGGCCAATGCATAGCGTCCCCATCAACCACCCCTTCTCTGGTAGCACTCTTTTCCAGTGCTAATTTAGCCTCCAACAGGAATTTGTAATACTCCGCCTTTGGTAATTGAGCCTTAGCCTCAATCAGTAAAACAGGAGTCACCCTATCTTCCATCAAACCAATGGCCTTTTTGATCTCACCATTAATAGCCAATTCATTCACAAGTAATTGATTTAAATAATATGCTAGGTGCTCCGGGTAAGATCTCTTGAGTTTTTTGTATAGATCGTATGCTTTCTCCAAATCCCCAACTGCAAGATGCCCAAATATTTGATTAAAATATATAGCTCGTGGCTCTTTCGTTCTTTCATCTTTAAGCAAAGCACCAACAAGCTTCAAAAAACGCCTCGCTTCATCTTTTTGTCCGGCATCATTAAGTGTTAGCGCATAATTTCTGTAGACATCAACCAACCCCTTAACATAAGCAATCTTTACAGGATCATACTTCTCATAAAGCTCAAAAGCACTTACATAATTGTCACATAACAAAGTAGATTCAGACCAGTTTTCAATGGCCGACTTTACTCGCAACACATTACGGAAGCTTTTTCCTCTACGTATTACCCAATCATTTAATGCAAAGACCTCCTCTAACTTTTTATTATAATCCATGGCAATCTGACATTGGCCATTCTGAGCATAAAAAAGTGCAAAAAGAGAATTTCCAGAAGCTCTTACTTTTTCAGTTTCTAAAGATGCTAACAGCTGTTTTGCATACTCAACATCACCATTTCTTAAAAAGAACGATAATGCCCAATACCTCTGCATTTCAGCATTACTTTCTTTGTTGCTTTCGATGCTATCTTTCAACTTCGTAATGAGTTGTCTCTCAGCAATATACTCGAGTGGAGACTGGATAGTTGCCTTAGTCAGCCCTTTCAGACGTCTCTTCCACCCCAAATCCCATTTAAATTTCTTCACAGCCAATGCGGCAAGCTCAGAATCAACAGCATGCAGGTCTTCCACCTCATTATGATCCGAAGCCTCTAACGTTGCTATCTCGACACGTCGAACAAAATCTGGAAAGGACAAAAGGCCCACAATCAAGACAACTAAAACAGGAATTGCAAAATAGAGTTTTTTAGGCAGCTTTTTCATTGATTAAGAACCTCCAAGTACAGTCAGTAACTTATCAATACTAAGAAGATACTTCTAGAATTCAACCCTTAATCATATCCAAAAAACGGCGCTGAACATCCCTATCTTCCTTAAAGATACCACTAAACATAGTAGTAACCGTTGATGCACAGGCTTTATTAATCCCGCGCGTAGACATGCATTGATGGTTTGCATCGATATAGACAGCCACACCTTTAGGCGCAAGCGTCTCGTCAATAGATTGCAGAATATTACGCGTCAGATTTTCCTGCGACACGAGACGGCGGGCAAAGATATCAACTACGCGCGCTAGCTTTGAAATCCCAACAATTTGTTCATTCGGCCAATACGCCACATGAGCTTTACCCAAAATAGGCACAAGATGGTGCTCACAGTGCGATACAAACTCTATATCGCGCACAACGACCATATCATCAAACCCCTGAATATCTTCAAAAGTCTTATTCAATACAGCTGCCGCATCTTTCTTATAACCAGCGAAAAACTCTTCATACGCCGTAACAACGCGCTTTGGCGTCTCCAGCAAACCTTCTCGCGCCGGATCTTCTCCCGCCCACAATATCAGGGTTTCAACTGCCTTCATTGCTTCTTCACGGCTAGGGCGGTTATCTTGTTTTATAGCCTCGGCTACACCTTTTTCGATTTCAACTGTATTGGTCATACTCTGCTTTTCATTCTTTCTAACGATAGCTTACGCTACAAGCCCCTATACCCTATAAAACAACGAAATGGGACAAAAAGTGAAATTAATGGTTGGTCTTAGCGCGTCTTTGCCGTATTTTCCAGTAAAAAGCGAAAAAACATATAATTAAGAGGACACATAAGCACATGACAACCCTCAAACTACATAATTCCCTAACCCGCAAAAAAGAGGACTTCGTCCCCATAGACTCAAGTCACGTGCGGATTTACGCTTGTGGGCCAACGGTATACAGTTACGCACATATCGGCAACGCCCGCATGGCCGTAGCCTTTGATGTCCTTGCTAATGTACTTCGCGCGCTTTACCCAAAGGTAACGTACGTATCAAACATCACCGATGTTGATGATAAAATCATTGCTGCCTCAAAGAAAACCCGCGAACCAATTAACATGATCACCCGTAAATACACGGAGATTTATAACGATGACATGCGCTTTTTAGGCGTAGATCGCCCGGACATACAGCCCCTCGCCACAGACCACATTGATCACATGATCGCTATCATCGAAGAATTAGTAGAAGCTGATCACGCCTACGAAGCAGATGGCCACGTCCTGTTTAGCGTTCCCTCTTTTGCCAAATATGGCGGACTATCCGGCCGCAACCGAGATGAACAAATCGCCGGAGCGCGCGTCGAAGTGGCCACTTACAAAAAAGACCCCGCCGATTTTGTCCTCTGGAAACCCAGCGACGAAGACGATGAGACCGAGCCGGGCTGGTATTCCCCTTGGGGCTATGGCCGCCCGGGCTGGCATATTGAATGCTCGGCCATGGCACAAGAACATCTTGGCCTTCCTTTTGATATTCATGGCGGCGGCGCAGATCTAAAATTCCCACACCACGAAAATGAAATTGCTCAAAGCTGCTGCGCGTCCCACGGTGATGAAAACGATCTATCCTCTTTCTGCAAATACTGGGTACATAACGGTTTTGTCACCGTCGAGGGCGAGAAAATGTCTAAATCTTTAGGCAACGTGACCCTTGCACATGACCTAATTGACGACTATGAAGGCGAGACTTTGCGCCTAACTTTAATGTCCGCCCACTACCGCCAACCACTCGATTGGCGAAAAGACGCCATAGAGCAATCCAAGAATACACTCGATGGCATTTATCAAAATTTACGCGAGATAGAAGGCATTGAAGCCACCGAAGACGCTCCACTTCCAGAAAAGTTTATGGACGCGCTGTGTGATGATCTAAACACGCCTAAAGCCATAGCTGAACTGGGTGCCCTAGCCAAAAAAGCGGCTACTGAGAAAACGCCGGAAAGCAAAGGCGCAGTATTAGCCGCAGCTAAGCTTCTTAACGTCGCGCAAGAAAATCCGTCCGAATGGCTGGGTTACGGCGAAGGCAAAAGCAAAGATAAAGAAGCCATCAACGCTCTGATCGAGCAACGCAATCAAGCTCGCGCCAATAAAGATTTCGCCCTTTCCGATGAAATCCGCGACAAACTAGCCGCTATGGGCATTGCAATTGAAGATACGGCTGAAGGTACAGTATGGAGAAAAATGTAAAGCCTTAGATCACCACAAACAAACTCTCCTGATATGTAACGTCACTTGCAATTTCAGGTGTGGACTGTGGCTGCTCATCCGGGTTTGCTGCCTTATCTGTGAAGCTATCTTTGGCTGTTCCCTTCATATCAGCAAGCATTTGCGAATCGTAATTCTTTTCCCACTGCGCATCATCAATATTACTGGAAGCAATTTGCCCCGTATCTTCTGTGGGTGTGGTATCAGGTTCAGGAGGAAAGTACTTAAATCCACGGCTTGGATTGTTAGGTGAATCCATATCCACAGCATAAGGACTATCAATGGGCGCTACTTCCATATATGGGAGTCCTTCTTTTCCTGCTCGAACCAGATAATATTGACCATCAACCTGAACGATAAGAGGGTCTCCTTCTTCACATTCTCCCGATTCTATTGCTGTAATGTATTGTGCCCCGACTCCACTAGTTTCAGGGCTGACTACTCTTCTAGAGAAAGCATGGTCGATAGTTATAGACGGAACGATAGGAAATCCCTGATTTGGGATATTTGGTGAATCAAAATCTACAGAATATCGATTTTCAATGGGCACTATTTCTACGTTTGGTAGACCATCTTTTCCGGAACGCACCAGATAAAAACGGTCATCAACTTCAACGATGTGGGGTTTTCCTTCTTCACACTCACCGCGTCCTATGGCCTCAGCATATAGTGATCCAGCCTCGGAAAAATCTTTATGTTCCGGATCGATGGCTTTTTTGCTAAAAATGTCATCAATGGCCATGCGTTGATGATTGGTTGTAAGTTTATCAGGGGACATCTTAGCAAACCAAACGTGCCGTGGGTTACTGGGTGAATCAAAATCCACAGAATATTGGTTGTCACGGAGGGATGCGACTTCTAAATATGGAAATCCTTCTGGTCCAGAACGTACCAGAAAATACTGGTTATTAACGTGAACCAGAAAGGGTTCTCCTTCTTCACACTTACCGGAATCTAAGGCTTCTTTATATAGTAATCCAGCCATATCAAAATCTTCGTTAATATATTGTCCTTTATTAAAGAGTTCGTCGATGGTTATGCGATGCCGGTTATCAGGAGGAATTTCATATCCATATCCTGGATTGTTAGGTAAATTCATATCTATGGAATAATGATTGTAAACTGGCGCCACTTCAATTTGTGGAAACCCATCTTTCCCAGGTCGTACCAAATAGTGCTGATCATCAACTTTAACAATAAAAGGCTTTCCTTCTTCACAGGCTCCTGTTTTTACGGCTGCATTGTATAAATATCCAGCCCTACCGAAATCTTCGTGTCCGGGACCAAGTGCTTCTTTGTAAAAGACATCATCGATACTCATGCGTTGCCTGTTGGCGACAACATGTTTTTTATCTCTGTCGTAATCAAGTTCTTTCCCGACTTCAGATTGATCAAAAGCAAAAGCATGCATAAGGACATAATACGGATCATCGGGTGATAGTTGGCCTTCTTCTTTCACCGAAATGAAAAAACGCATTTGTTCAATTGCGAGATCTTCAGAATATTCTCCTGTATCTGGATCTATACCAAGCTGGAAAGTTCGTTTATTTCCAATAATATCAATATAGTCGACTTTTTGTTGTATGAGCTTGTCGTATTCCTCTAAAAATTCTTTTATATCCTGATCGGATGTATTTTCGTTTGTAATGTTTTTAAGTTCATTTTTAAGATTAACAATACCAACTCCTCCAATCGCGATTGTTTCAGGAAAATTACGAGACATTATTTCGTTAAATTCGTCAATTATGTCTTCTTTTCCTTGTCTTCTTAGAGACTCGGCTGTGTCCGTTGGGTTATGTACTTTATTGGCAATTTGAAAAAAGAATTCGGGGGCGGTGACCTCTGTTGTTCCATCCATCAATTTTCCCGATTGGTGTTGAAAAAAGAATTTACTGCTACGTGTTGAATAACCTAGAGTGTCTTTTGCCCATTCGGGGAAAAATATTGTGCCTTTCGGTAAGTACTTTACAGCATCTTCTACGTTTATTTCTCCGAAGCAACTACCAGCGACAATAGTGTTAAAATTTTCGGGTACAATTTTAAACAGGTCTGCGCCATCTACTCTATTAGCATCAAAGTACCAAAATTTGTCTATAACTCCGTCAAGCCCGGTATTTTCTTTTGTAATTCCGCCGACCTCTCCGTTTTCTCCACCGTGAGCGGCAATATAAAGGCTAGCAGGACCTTCAACCTTTTTTAGCTCTTTTTCTATCTCTTCAAGGGTTAATTCACGTTTTCCATCCCCAATCAAGACAACAGCAATGCCTTTTTCACGCAATCTTTCAACCATTTCCGGTATTGAAGAAAGAGCGTTGTTATGGTCTTGCGGATAAACAATTACGACTGTGTTGTCATTTTTTTGGAAATCGTGCATAGAAAAACCACCCAGCTTTTTATTAACATAATATCACACACGCGATAGTTAGGTCTAGTTTTTTAAGAGAGAGTGATTTTTTGGCTAAAATTGGATTATGTTTAATTAGTGTACGTATCATATCCCACTGAAATACCTATATAAAAGCACATTGCATTATGGTAATAGGAATAGTTTCATGTGAAACATAAAAAGAACATACAGAGAAGTTATAGCAAACAAATTTTTATTTAAACTCGGCATGAGACGCGCAGCGTAGTAAACTACAAATAACGACGATCAAATGAAAATATGGACGCTAGCGCGCAATCAGCACCTTAAAGAAATGATAACTCCCTGAAACAGGAGCGGCGCCCGCGCCTGAGCTTTTAGTGCACCCCGCGCTATAAGATGAGAAAAGCTCATCTTGTCCTGCTGTGTTATCTCCAGCCACGTAAAAATCCGGCACGTCGTTATACGACCCATCAAATTTTGCAGCTGTTTCAAAAGGCCCGTTCTTCTCCGAAGGTATATCATCCGTATCTAAAGGAATGCTCAGCGCATCATTAATCGCTATACATACGGATTTTTTCAAGTAAGGAATAAACAAAATCAAATCATCCTTAGTGTCACTTCCCTTACCAAGCCCCATAGCGCTACCATTAAAATACAGCTCCTTATAGCGCGGCTCACTGCTATACTTGCTCTCGAGCCAATCTTCTTTGGGCACAGCGTAAACAATTCCACCACCATCAAGATCAAATATTTTGCAGCTATCATCAATGCAATTTGCATTCTCATAGCCTGTAACTTCTTCATTTTCAAAACTGATCTTATTAACACTAACCCCGCGCAAACGAAGCTGGGATACAGCATTACCAACAATATCGGCATAGCCTATAACCTCTGAAGCCACAATACCGGCTTTTTCCTTGCTCACACTCTGCGCACCGCCACGGTTGGTCTGCGCCACTGTATAAGACAGCGCTGCCAAAAGTGTGACACCGATTAAAATATAAAAAAGAACATTTCCAGATTGATTACGTATCATGGTAACCACTCTATCTTTTTTTATGCATAATTAACAGCCTCTAGCCTCTTGTCATCACAAATAAAATAACATTAAATACCCCTTATGAACGCGAACAACCAAACAATAGCGCTACCTAAAAAAGGCGCAAAGAAGAAAAAACAAGAGACCATTACAGTGCCAGCCGATACTGACGGCATATCGTGTGATGGCGGTCATGGCGCTTTAGGGCACCCAAAAGTATGGTATAACTTTGGCAATGGTAACTTCGCCGCATGCCATTATTGCAGCCGCATCTTTATCAGAAAAGATAATTAATCAACCGCGCAGTAATTGACCTCGTGCCCTAAATCCTCTTGAAAACCCCAACACATCTGCGCTATTGTCGTAATCTAGGCTACAAACGGTGCTGCTATAGTAGGCTGTTTAGAGTAAAATATTAATCTCGCTCATATGCTTAAGAGGAGAAAAAACATGACACGACTATCTTTATTCGACAGCCCGTTATTTCTGGGCTTTGATGATTTTGAAAAGACTATAGACCGCCTGCGCAAAAGCGGAGCGGAAGGATATCCCCCTTATAATATCGAACAACTTGGCGAATATGGCCTGCGCATTACGTTAGCCGTCGCAGGATTTTCAATGGATGATCTCGATGTAGAAATCGATCAAAATCAACTCACCATTCGCGGCAAGCAAACCGAGGATAAGCAATGCACTTATCTACACCGGGGCATAGCCTCGCGCCAATTCCAGCGTTCCTTCGTACTTGCCGATGGTATTGAAGTCGCAGGCGCAGATCTGGATAACGGCCTGCTTCATATCAATTTGGAACGCCTTATTCCTGAATCCAACGCCGTAAAAATCAAGATACGTCAGAAGAAACAGAAGAAAAATGAGCTAAAAGCTATTGATGTGGACAGTTCCAAGTAAATATGTAAAAAGAATTTTGACAAACACCCCCATTTCATGTTTTATAGTGACAACAATTTATTTAAGGATTGGAAAAACAATGCCCGGCAAGATGCAAATAGAAAACGCAAAAGTACGCGATGTACTAAAAGCCCTTTCTACCAGTGACTTCAAAAACTTTGGTCTCCGGCAAATTGCCTATATCCGCCCCGTCGAAACAAAGGGCGCCTCATACTTCCAAATCTGCGGCGCTGATGGTGAGGAATTAGTAAGCGTTGAATCACTTGAACTAGCCAAAGTTCTCGCTCGCCAGGAAGATTTAGAGCCTGTCGTG
>Ga0209692_10003041_pt1 | contig 16844 bp, 5 predicted proteins | sample tdDd472_FD_187129 | JGI IMG/M metagenome (GOLD analysis project Ga0209692, IMG submission 187129) | Marine sediment microbial communities from the Atlantic coast under amendment with organic carbon and nitrate - tdDd47.2 (SPAdes)... | ecosystem: Environmental > Aquatic > Marine > Coastal >...
ACGCGGGTTCAACTGCGTGCTGGCGGCAGCATTGTTTGATTTGCCCTGGCGACCGACGAAGGCGTTCACGTTCAGGGTCGGAAAATAGGCGCCCCAAGCTTCGCGAACCCGCTCGTCCGCCGCTTCGAGATCCAGTCGCGCAACCTCGACCAGGTTATGTTCCTGCAGCAGCGCAGCCAGATTTTCCTTGAAGCCCTGCGCATTGGCAAGACCAGGCCAAGACACGGAGGCAAATAAAGCAGCGGCAACCAACAGTCTGGCCGGTTTCGTTTTCAAGAAAACTCCCCTTTTACTTAAAAGCGCTAAGAAATCTGACCAGGCGGCAAGTAATCAACTGAATTTGATCACGACTCTTGCGCGGCATCAATACGGCAATATCGACACCACGGCGAATCTTATGGCTCGATAGCACTAAATCGCCGATTTTGCTACCTCTCAAGCAATGCTCGGCGCCCTTCGCTGACCAGCGGCGCAGTTATGTAATCCATCACCGTGCGCTCGCCGGTTTGAATGTTCGCGATCACCTGCGTGCCGGGGAACAATTCGTAGCGGGTGTCCTTGGATTCAAAGAAGGACCGCTCGGCGCTTATCCGAACGCGGAAGTAAGGTTCCCCGTCTTCCGATGTCAGCCGGTCCGGGCTGATCTCCTCGACCTTTCCCTCCATATTGCCGAACCGGGCAAGCTCTGCGGAGTTCAAGCGGATCACCGCTCTCTGGCCGGGCCGGACATAGCCCGCCTCGTGCGGGGCCAACCTGGCCTCGACGACCAGGACGTCCCCCTCCGGTACAATCGTGAAGACCGTTTCCCCGGCCTGAACCACGCCGCCGACCGTCGCGACGGCCATTTCCTTGACCGTGCCGGCGACCGGCGCGCGTATGGTGGTGCGGTCCAGCGTATCCTCGAACTTGCGCAGCCGTTCGCCAAGTTCGGACAGTTCCGTCTCGACCGCGGCAAGTTCGATCCGGGTCCCTTCGAGCCGGTTCAACCGCGCCTCTTCCAATCCGCTTTCGGCGGAGGCAAGAGCGGCCTTCGCCCCTTTGATCGCTTCCCGGTCCTGCGCGATCTCGCCCTTGATGCGCTGGACCTCCCGCTGAAGTTCCAAGTGGCTGTATCGGTTGGTGATCCCTTTGGCCAACAGGTCCGAGCTGATTTGAAACTGTTCGTCGACCAGGGCGAGGCTTTCCTTGGCGCTCGCATAATGCGTTTCGATCGCCCGGATTTCCTGCTGGCGTTGCTGAACCTGTTTCGAGAGCCGTCCGGCTTCCGCGGCGGCCTGCTGCCGGCGTGTTTCGAACATGGCGCGCGCATTGTCCGTGAGCTGCGGCGCCTCCTCCTCCAGGTCAGGCGGGAAGGTAACCGTTTCCGCGCCTTCGATTTCCGCGATCAGCCTGATGCGATCGACGCGCCGGGTCCGCAGACGGGCATTCAATTCCGCAAGGTCGGCGTCGTTCCGCGTCGTGGAAAGGGTCATCAGAGGCTGCCCTTGGGTCACCTCCTGCCCTTCCCGGACCAGGATTTCCTCGACGATCCCGCCCTCCAGATGCTGGATCTGCTTCACCCGGCTGCTCGGTTTGACCTCCCCCACCGCGACGCTGACGATTGCCAGAGAGGAGTTGTTGGCCCAAAGCACGAAGGCCACCACCAAAAGCGTCAGCAGCGCGATCAACAGGGCGACGCCCTTCGACATGCTCTCTTCCGCTTGCGGCGGCAGCGGTTTGGTCCAGGAAACGGCCATCTCAGACCTGCCCTCCCTGTGATGCGGCGGGTGATGCGGCGGGCGATGCGGCGGGCGATGCGGCGGGTGCTTCCGCCTCGGCCAAGGCAAGTTTGGCGCGCGTGTCGCGGCCCTTACGGCCGGGGCCTTTTTCCAAACGGGGCCTGGGTTTCTGATCCAGATCCAGAAGCCAGTCGGCTTCGCGGATGATCGACGGATCGCTGGAACAGACGATGATCGTGCGGCCGCTCGAAGCGAAGGATTTCAGCAGACTGCCGATTGCCGCCTTGCCCGCCGCGTCCAGGCTCTCGAGGGGTTCGTCGAACAGAACGAGTTTCCCCTGCGAGGTCATCGCGCGGGCAAGCGCCAGGCGTTTCCTTTCACCCGGCGCAAGATGCCGGCCGTTATCCTCGATCGGCGTCTCCAGCCCGGCCGGCAGCCGGGCCACCAGATCTCTCGCATCCGCCGCCTGGATCGCCCGGTTCAAGGCGGCGCCGTCCAGATCCGGGCTGAGGATGCGAAGGTTGTCGGAAATCGACGTGTTCAACAGCGTGGTGTCCTGCGGCAGATAGCATAACTGGGTTCGCCACCAGGGCATGGCGACTTGCCGAAGGTCGACCCCGTCAACCAGGATGGCACCGCGCAACGGGTCGCGCAGGCCGCTGACGAGTTCCGCGAAACTGGTCTTGCCTGTCCCGTTGGCGCCATGAACGATCAGGATGTCGCCGGCGTCCAGCGTGAAGGTGACGCCTTCGAAAAGCGGCGCCGACGTCCCGCCATAGGCGAAGGTCACGTCGTCGAAAGTGAGCCGGCCGGCGAAATCCCCCAGCATGGCGCCGGACCGCGCCTCCCGCGGCAATTTCTCCACTTGGCGCAGCCGCTGCAGCGTCTGGGTTGCGCGTGCGAATGTTCCGGCCACCAGGGCGGCGCGCGAAAAACCAGCGACGGCGCGCGCCGACAATATGTTCGCCGCGATCAGAACGCCGACATCGATGTCGCGCCTGACGACCAGGATCGCGCCGATCCCGACCACGGCGATGGTGGTCACGGCGGTGGTGGCGTTGCTGATGGCGCCGACCAGGCCCCGGTTATGGGCAAGCTTCCGCGCCATCGCCTGCTGGGCCCGCACCGCCGTGCGCCAGCCATGCAGCACGAAGGGCCGCCCGGTAAAGGCGCGAACCACCGCCGGGGCGGACACGATGTCGTCCTGGATGGGGCCGATGGCCGGCCGGTCGGCGCTGCTTCTGTCGCGGGCGGCATGTTTCTCGGCGGCGGCGGACGCGATCGCGCAGAACAGAAGAAACAGACAGGCGGCGATGGCGATGCCGGCCAATATCGGATCGATGAACAACAGGGCGATGATCAGGATCGCGGTGAATGGAACGTCCAGGACCGTGTTTATGGACGGCGCGCTATAGGCGCTCTGAACGACGTCCAGATCCATCATCAAACGCCGTTTTATCGCGGTCTTGACGGTTTCGGAATGGCCGAGGCGGATATCGGTGAACCCCTCCCCCAGTTTCCGCGCCAAGTCGTCGTCCGCGCGCACCGACACGCTGTTCGCGATGCGCAGGCGCGCCCATCTGAGAAGAAATTCGATCGCAACGGCCAGCAATGCGCCAGATGCCAGGGTGAAAAGCGTGCCGTCGACGCCGAATGCGACATACCGGTTCAACACCTGCATGACGAAAATCGGCGGAACGAGCATCAAGGTGCTGATGACGAAGGAAGACACCAACAGCAATGCGGCGACGCCCGGTCGAGACAGCAGTCTGGCAATCAGTTCGGTCATTTATCTCGACATGGTGGTTATCGGCTTCGGACAGGGCTATCTGCATACCACAATCGGCGCAGTCCCGCCCAGCCCGGCAAGGCACGGATGCTAAAACAGGAAATCGCCCGACGTGAGCGTCGCATCGGTCACACCGTTCATGACGACTTCCAGATCCGCCGTGGAATTGCCGTCGACATCGATTTGCAGCGTCTCATTGGCGGTGTCGAACGTGGCGGAAGCCGTGCCGCCGCCGCTGAAGGCGCCCGCGCCATTGTAGAAGAAGTTGCCGAGGGCAAAGGATGTGATGTCGATGAAATCGAAACCGACTTCGAAATTGGTGATGGTTTCCGCCCCGTTGCCGATGCCGTCCGCGAAAGCGTCCGAGGTCGAGGTGAAGCGGTAGACTTCCGTTACTCCGGCCGCACCCGTTGACGTGTCATCGCCCAATCCGAGTTCGATGACGGCAGAGGTGGTATCGACGATATTGATGGTGTCGTTACCGGACGAGCCGAAGATATTCTCGACATCGGCGAAATTGACCGCCTCCCCGCCTGCGAGCAGCGTCACGGCGTCCGACCCGGCGGAGCCGCCGGTGAAGTTCTCTACCCCCTGGAGCCCGATGGTATTGGTTCCCCCGGTCAGGGACACGAAGTCGATCCCGCTGCCGGTGAAGATGATATCGCCGAAGAAATCGTTGATGTTTTCGAAGGTCAGTGAAAGGCCGGACGTGGTGTTCGCGGTGACTTCCTCAAAATCCTCAATATTGGCAAAATTGGTCGTGCCATCCTGCAGGATCAGTTGATCGAAGTCTCCGCTGAATCCTCCGCCTTGGTAGTCGGATCCGGAAGCTAGGTTGCCCTGCACGGTGACGATGTCGTCACCGATCCCGCCGGTGAACTGGTTGAGATCCCGGACGTTGACGATATTCCCGCCATCGGCCAACGTCAGACTGTCGAAGTCGCCGGAAAGTCCGAGGTCGAACAGCGTATTTGTCGCGATCGTCGTTTCCAGAAGCAGGGTCTCGCTGGTGCCGTCAATCCCCAGCACTTCCTCGAAATCGAGAATGGTGCCCTGATTGATGCCCCCTCCCAGAAGCGTCAGCGTATCGACACTGCCATTCCCGATATAGCTGCTTCCAGAGACCATGTCGGAGCCGAGGACAATGAAGTCGTTCGCGCTGCCGCCGTTGAGTATCTCCACATTCGTGGCAATGAGTGAGTTGTTCGAATTGAACAGATTCAGTGTATCGAAACCGGCTCCAAGATCGATGGTCGTGTTGAAGTTGACCGCGATCGCGCCCTCCAAGGTCAACGTATCGGCGGCGGCGCCGCCCAAAATAGTCTCGAACTGGGAGATATCCGCGAAGTTCACGCCATCCAACAATTGGATGATGTCGCCGTCGCCGTCCCCTCCTCCACTGTATTGCGATCCGCTTACAAGGGTCGATCCCAGGGTGATGTCGTCGGTAAAAGTCGATCCGACGAAAAATTCGACATCGATCAAGGTGTTGATGACCGATCCGGTAACGGAACTTGCATCCACGACATCCGTGCCGCCGCCGAGGGTGAGCAGGCCGGCATTGGTCGTGCCCAATACCACGGTATCGTTTGCCGTGCCGCCGATCAGGTTATTCAAATCGAAAATGCGGACAGAGTTGGCGACCCCGTTTGCAAGGGTGACCTGGTCGCCGTCTCCGAACAGGCCCAAGTCGATATCCAGGCCGTTTTGGGCGTCGTTGAAAGTGACGATTTCGAAAGGACCGCCTTCGACGCCGGTCAGCAATTCAACATTGGCGAATACGGAGAAATTATAGGTTCCCCCGTTCTGGTTCAGTGCGACCTCGTCAGTCCCTGCGCCGAGGTCGATATCCGTGGCGGCGGTGTCGTCGAGGAAAACCTGGTCGTTGCCGATTCCGCCGAAAATGATTTCCGTACCAAGGAAGTTGGCGACGTTACCGCCGTCGGCCAGGGTTACGTCGTCGATGCCGGCGCCCATGTCGATCAGAATGGGCAGGCCGCCGACCGGCGCCTCGAAGGTCAGGGATTCGTTGCTGAATCCACCCGACACCTGATCGAAATTGACGATCGTGGCGCTGTTGAAGGACCCCGCCGCCAATGTCAGTTGGCCGCCGCCGCTGCCGCCATCATAGACCGATCCCGTCAAGAGGCCCGACGAAAGCGTCACGTCGTCGAAGGAGAATCCGCCCGTGAACTGTTCGATAAAGTCCAGGGTAAAGAAACCGGTGTCATCATCATCGTTGATCACATGGTCGAAATCGCCCGAGTCGGTATCGGAGATCGTGACACCCAAGGAGGAAGTCTGGACCTTGATGATGTCGCTGCCAATGCCGCCGTCGGTGAACTCCACATCGCTGATCGTCAGTTCGTTGCCGCCGTCGGCAAGGTTCAGGATGTCCGACCCCACTCCCAGATCGATCAGCGTGTTGAAGGACGCCAGGATGGTGTCTTCCAGGGTCAGATTATCCGCCGCCGCACTACCGAAGATAAATTCGAAATGGGCGATATCGCCGAAGTTCGAACCGTCGAAGAGCTGAAGCGTGTCGTTGTCGCCATCGGCACCACCGCTGTATTGCGATCCGGACACAAGGGTCGTCCCCAGCGTGATGAAGTCATCTCCCGACGAGCCGAGGAAGGTTTCGACTTCGCTCAAATTGTCGATGGTCGAGCCTACGACGGAACTGGCGTCGACGGAATCGAATCCCGCTCCAAGGATGATCTGACCGGCATTAGAAGTGCCGAGCACGACATTGTCGTTGCCCGTTCCGCCGAACAGGTTGTTGAGATCGAAAATCCGGACGTCGTTCGACGCGCCGTTGAACAGGGTCACGACGTCGCCATCACCAAAAAGCCCCAGATCGATGTCCAGACCGATCTGGGCGTCATTGAAGGTGACGGATTCGGATGGGCCGCCGTCGACGCCGACGATGGATTCCACACCGGTGAACGTGGCGAAGTTGTAAGCGCCGCCATTCTGGTTCAACACGACCTGATCGGTACCGGCGCCGAGGTCGATATCCGTCGTGACCGTATCGTCGAGGATAACCTGATCGTCGCCGGCACCGGCGAATATCTGTTCCGTATTCAGGAAAGTCGCGACGTTGCCGCCGATCGCCAAGTTCACGTTGTCGAAGCCGGCGCTCATGTCGATCAAGACCGGCGAACCGCCGACCGGCGCCTCGAACGTCAAGGACTCGTTCCCGGCGGAACCGAAAATCTGCTCGAAATTCACGATCGTGGCGCTGTTGATGGAACCACCGAAAAGTGTGAGCACATCCGCGCCGGTGTTCCCGTCATAAACCGACCCTGCCGTGAGGCCGGACCCCAGGGTGACGGAATCAACACCGAGAGACCCCTGATAGGTCTCGATGTTGGTCGCCTGGAAGATGGTGAAATTCGCAGCGCCGCTGGCGTCCAGAATGTCGACGCCCGCGCCGAGGTCGAACGTGTTGGCCGTGTCGGACAAGACGCCGACATCGTCGTTGCCCGTGCCGCCGAACAAGGTGTCCAAATCCTGCACGCGCAAAATGTTGGACCCGCCATCCGCCAAACGAAGAATGTCACCATCGGCGAACAAGCCAAGGTCGAACAGTTCGTCGTTCGCCACCGTGTTTTCCAGAGTCAGGTCGTCGAATATCCCGTCCGTGCCGTTAACGGTCTCAAAATTCGTGATGGTTGCGACGTTGGTGCCGCTGAACAGGTTCAGCGTGTCCGCCCCCCCGACATCCGTACCGTCATAGACAGCCCCTGCCAGAAGGTTGTCGAACAGCGTCACCGTGTCGACCCCGATGGAGCCTAAGAAATTCTCGACTCCCGTGACGGACGTGGCCGTGAATTGCGTTTGCGAGGTCGCATCGACGGTGTCGATTCCGGCGCCCAAACTGACGGAACCAAGCGTCTGCGATTGCACGGTGATGACGTCCGCGCCCGCGCCGCCGACTAGGTTCGTGAGATCGGCCACCTGAACGGTGTTGCCGCCGTCAGCCAAGGTCAGCGAGTCGCCATCGGTTTCCAGCCCGAAGTCGAAGAGCGTGTTCGTCCCGATCGTGTTTTCAAGCGTTAGGGATTCAACGGTGCCCTCCGTCCCGAGGACCTGCTCGAAATCCGTTATCGTCCCTGTATTGACGGATGTGACCTGCAGCTTAAGCGTATCGTTTCCAAGATTTCCGGAAAAGTTGCTGAAACTGGCGACCAGGGAGGAGTTGAGAGTAATGAAGTCGTCACCGGTTCCGCCGTTGATCACTTCCACCGCTGCCGCGGTAAACGTGTTGTTGCCGTTGAACAGGTTCAAGGTATCGATCCCGGCGTCGAGATCGATTGACGTCTGGAAGGAAGCGTCCAGCACGCCTTCGAGCGTCAGAGTATCCGTCGTCGCGCTGCCTACGATTTGCTCGAAATTCGAGATCGTCGCTGAATGCGCGCCGCCGGCGGAAAGGTTCAAGACATCCGCGCCGCCGATATCGGTGCCGTCATAGTTGGACCCGGCAAGAAGGTTGTCGATAACAGTGATGTTGTCCGCACCCGTCGCGCCAATGAAATTATCGACACTGATAAACGTACTGGCGGTAAAGAGCGTCTGCGAGGACGCATCCACCGTGTCGGTTCCACCCTGCAGATTGACGGTGCCGAGCTGTTGCGACTCGACAATGACGGTGTCCGATCCGGCATTGCCGGTCAGATTGTCAAGGTCGGCCACTTTGATCTGATTGGTGCCGTTCGCCAGGTTCAGGCTGTCGCCGTCGCCAAAATTCCCAAGGTCGAAGAACTGGTTTTCCGCCGTGGCCGTTTGCAGAGTCACGCTGTCAGCGTTCCCACCGACGCCGTTTACCGTTTCAAAGCCGAGAATGGTGCCAAGATGCGTGCCGCCGACCAGGTTCAAAACGTCGCCGTCCGCGGTGCCGCCGCCGTCATAGACATCGCCCGTGACCAGCGCGTCGAGCAGGTTGACGATATCCGCGCCGGCGCCGCCGCTGACGGTTTCGATATTCTCGACAGTCAGGTCGTTTCCGCCGTCGGCCAGGTCCAGGATATCCACCCCGGCGCCGAGGTCCACCTTGGTACCGAACGCCGCGAGTAGATTGTTCTCGAGTGTCAGGTCATCCGCCGACACGGTCCCGTTGATGAATTCGAAATTCGCGATGCTGGCGGTATTCACTCCGTCGAACAGATTCAAAACGTCGGCGCCGCCCACATCCGTTCCGTCGAAATTGCTGCCCGTGGTCAGCAGATCGAACAAAGTGACGGTGTCCACGCCCGTGGACCCGACAAAGTTTTCGACTCCGGTCATCGATGCGACGGTGAGCGTGCCCAGCGAAGTCGCGTCGACGCTGTCGAACCCGGCCCCGAGCGCGATCGTGTCCGCCCCGGAGAGGAGTGCTAAGGATTCGTTGCCGGTATTGCCGTTGATCGTCTCCGTATTCGTGACCGTAACGACGTTGCCGCCGGCGGCCAGATTCAGGATATCGACGCCGACATCCATGTCGATGATCGTGCTTTCGCCCGCCGTTATGGCGTTCTCCAGCGTCAGCACATCGGCCGCGCTGCTGCCGACGATATCGGTGAAATTGGAAATGCTGGCGGTGTTCGTGCCCGCAGCCAGGAAAATCGCATCGACCTCGACCGAACCGCCGCCGTCGAACGTGGATCCGGAGACCTGAATATCGGTCACCGTGACGCTGTCGTCGTCTGTCCCGCCGACGAAATGCTCCACACCGGTCAGTGTAATGGTGCTTATCGCGTCCAGACCGTTGATGTTTACCGTATCGTCGCCGCCCTGAAGGTCGATATTGGCTTCGAAAGTGTCGCCGCTACCGTTGGGGAAGACCAGGTCGGTCAGGAAAGTCTCGATCCCGCTGCCGTCATTGATGATCAGCGTGTTGTTCGATGCATCGCCGGTGACGATCCCGTTGAAGCTGCCGCCGAGCGCATCGAAGTTTACCGCCGTGCTGCCGACGACCGTGATGTCGTGGACATTCGCGCTGCTGAGCGTGTGATTGAAAAACACGTTCTCGACGCCATTGACCGAGAAGGTATGCGCGACGTTGTCGTTCAGCACCACGAATTGCGGGGATGCCGCACCGATATCGACGAATGAATCGCCGGCCTCGGCCGTTCCGGTCACCCGGATGATTTCGGTGCCGACCGTGAATTCGATCGTATCCACCGTGGCGGACACCAGAGTCACGTCGCTCACGGTCGCGCCGTTAATCAGCTCGGTTGTGTCCTCCGGCGGCGGAGGCGGGGGCTCCTCCTCAGGCGGCGGGGGTTCCTCCTCAGGAGCCGGCGGCGGAGGTGGCGGCGGAGTGGAGGTTTTCAGCGCGTCTGTTGCCTTCGGCGGATTAACATTGGTCGATGGCGGCGGAGGTGGGGGCGCAGGAGGCGGCACAAGTTTTGGCGTGGATGTCGGAGCGGGGCCAGGCGCCGGGCCATTCGGCGCTTGCTGCCCGTCTCCCCCATCGCCGGCATCTCCACCGTCATCCGGTCCGCCATCATTTGGTCCACCGTCGCCAGGGGCGCCATCATTAGCCCCCCCGTCGTCAGGTCCACCGCTGTCAGGTCCGCCATCGTCAGGACCACCGTCATCTGGTCCGCCGTCGGCTGTTCCACCGTCACTAGGGCCGCCTTCGGCAGGTCCGCCGTCCGCAAAACCACCGCCATCAGGACCTTCACCCTCGGCTCCATCACCGTCAGCGCCTTCGCCGTCCGGCCCCTCACCTTCGGCACCCTCGCCGTCCGGTCCGGCGTCTTCCGGGCCTTGCTCGCCCTCTAAGCCTTCGTCGCCCTCAACCCCTTCATCCCCCTCCAGGACCTCTTCCCCTTCGGGGTTGTCTCCTTCGCCGCCGGCGTCGCCGCCGTCATCCCCCTCGGCGCCTTCATCGGCGATGTCGGGTTCGCCGTCGCCGGCATCGCCGGTTTCGCCGCCGGTATTGCCGGCCGGGGCACTTCCGGAACTGCCTTGAGGCAGGTTCTGGTTGGCGGGCAGGCTGACGGGAAGGTCGCGCAGCGCAGCGCCGAACCTGGATTGGATGTCGCCGAGATTCTGGGTGACCGGCGTCGTCGGCGGCGCGAAGGGGTTCGACGTGTTGGTGTAGGAGTTCGGCGTGGTGAGAGAGACCGTGCCGCCCGGTGTCGTGACCGTCAGTTCGCCGGTCTGCTGGCCGGGTTCCTGCAGCAGAACGACTTCGTCATCATCCCCCGCGCCGGCCGTGCCGCGGATACCGATCGTCGCCGTGGGCGTTACGATCGTCATGTTGTTGTCGCCTGATTTCGCGACCTGGCCGCTGACGAAGGAGAAGGCCCCCTGCGCCAGGTTCATCACCATGCTGCTGTCGGCGCCGCCCGCGTCGTAGACGAAACTGTCGATCGTGAGGCGCGCATCCGCGCCGAGCGAGAAGGAACTGCCGTCCTGGAATGACAGGCCGACGCCGGCCCCGGCGCCCGTTTCGAATGTATCGTCCTGGAAAACCGGGGTGCCGATTTCAGCCTGAACCGTTTCGCCGGTGGCGCGGATGATCGTCGCCTGCCCGGTCAGCTTCGAGACGCTGCCGATGCTGGCCGCGCCCTGGGCGATTTGCACAGGGGCACTATCCGAATAGGTGTCCGTGGATTGAAGGGCTTGGGCAATCTGGACCTGTTCGTTCTGAACCTGGTCGGATTGCGCGGGCGCCCCTCGGTCTTCCCCAAGAATTATGTCAGGCATTCTACCTTCAACTCCGCACGACTATCCGGTACGCAATTCCCGCAACATTGCTCTCCGAAAGAGCGCACGGCGCGCGGTTCGCTATTCCCACGATAGTATCGATGCCCCTACTCCCCATCGGATCATACGTGGTACGGTTCTTCATTAGCAAATAAAGAGCCCAGTTCCAGGTCAATTTTTGTTAAAATTCGCAAGTCCACACACAGGAACACCGCAATCTTGGTAAATTGGTACAATAAAACAGGGCGCCATTTCATGGCATGGAATCTTGTCCCGGCCGCCCGACCTCAGCGCGAGACCGATTTCCCACGCCAAGGCCGCGGCACAGACTATCCTCAAATTCGTTAATTGAAGTTTAAAGTTCCGCTATTCGCGGCATGAAGAGACCGCCGTCAGGCGGACACGACCACATCGTTGAAGTCGGCGGAGGTCAGGCTTCCCGCAACGCCGTTGCTGAGCGTTATCTCCATATCCGCCACGCCGTCGTCGTTCACGTCGAACTCGACCGTGTTGGCGTCCGCGAACCGCCCTTCCATTGAGCCGCTGGCATTGGTGAAGGCGGCGCCGCCGATAAAGCTGAAATTTCCGGCGGCAATGGCCGCTACGTCTATGATGTCGGTCCCGATCTCGAAATTGGTGATCGTCTCGCCTTCCGCGATATTCGCGTCGGTCTGAGCGGAGTAGAAAAACGTATCCGTAACCCCGACGGCGCCGGTGGCCGTGTCCCCGCCGTCGCCCAGGGTGAACTTGACGCCCGTCGTATCGTTGACCGTGACGAAATCGTTTCCGGCGCCGCCAAACACTTCCTCGACGCCGTTGAGGGACGCGAAGCTGCCCCCGTCGTTGAAATGGAGGATGTCGGTCCCGGCACCGGTAAAGGTGAAGGTGGTGTTGACCTGGCTGCCGGCCTCGAAGGTCAGGTTGATCCCGGTCGTCGAATTCCCCGAGATCGCCTCGAAATCGTTGATCACCGCGGAATTGGTGGAATCGTCCAGCAAAATAAGCTCGTCGCTGTCGTCGCCGCTGCCGCCGCCGTCATAGGCGGATCCTGTCACCAGAGCGGACAGCATTGTGACCGTGTCGTTGCCGAGATTGCCGGTGACATTGGCGATGTCTCTGACGGAAAGCGCGTTTCCTCCAGACGCCAGGATCAAGGTGTCGTTGTCGGAGAAATCACCGAAGTCGAACGTCGCCGGGCCCGTCAAAATCGCCTCCAGCGTCAGCGATTCCGTCGTTCCCGCCCCGCCGCCGGCCACATTGACGAAGTCGAAATTGGAAACCGTGCCGAGATTCGTACTCCCGGCGAGCAGGTTCAGCGTGTCCGTGCCACCGGCCCCGCCGCTATATTGCGCGCCCGTCAGCAGGGCGGTCCCCATGAACACGGTGTCGTTCCCGGTTCCGCCGTTCAGGAACTCGATATTCGATACGGTCACCGTGTTGGCCGCGTTGAACAGGTTCAAGGTGTCCAACCCGCCGCCGAGATCCAATTGGACAGTCGTGATACCGATCGCGCTTTCCAGTGTCAGGTCGTCATTGCTGGCCGTACCGTTGATGAATTCGAAGAAGGTGATCGACGCGGCATTCACCCCGGCCGCCAGGTTGAGGACATCCGTATCCCCTGCAGAACCGCCGGAAAACACCGCGCCGGACACCAAGGCCGTTTGGGACGTCACATGGTCGTTTGCCGAGCTTCCGCCAACGAATTGTTCGATATTGTTGAACGTGAAAAACGACACCGTGTCGCTCGAATTGGTGACGGTATCCGTCCCGCCGCCGCCGTCGATATTCACGTTGCTGGACGCATTGTTGAAGGCGATCGTATCGTTGCTCGCCCCGCCCGTGATGCTCGCGATATCGAAGGCGACAAGAACGTTGGTCCCGTTCGAAAGCTGCAGCGAATCCCCGTCCGACAAATTGCCGAAATCGAAAATCGTCCCGTTGACGGAATTTTCGAGGATCAGCGATTCCGTGGTCCCGGCAACGCCGTTGATGAATTCGACCGAGAAGAAGGACGCCGTGTTGGAACTGCCGGATTGCAGGGTCACGGTATCGATTCCGCTGCTTCCGTCGATTTCGTCGCCGCTGACCAGCGCGGCATTCATGATGATCGTATCGTTGCCGAGCCCGCCGCTCAGGGTTTCGACATTGGCAACGGTGAGGTTATTCGTGGCGTCGGCCAGGAAAAGGGAATCGAAACCCGCGCCCAAGTCGACGGACAAGCCCGACACGCCGTTCTCGAGCACGATTTCCTGCGAGCCGCCGAGGCTGTTGGTCATGTGCTCCGTATTGTTCAGGGTCAGGAAGACCGTCGCGGAGGTATTCACGTCAACAGTGTCGGTCCCGGCCCCCAGATTGACGCCAATCGTTGACGAGGCGCCGATCTGTTGGCCGATCTTGATCGTGTTGTCATCGCCATCGCCGGTGATATCGGCGTCGAACGGACCGCTGGAGGTGTTGAACGCAACCGCCGTGGTGCCGCCGACCGAGATCGTGTGCGACTCGCTGCCGGTCATGGCGCCGAATTGTACATTCTCGATCCCGTTCACCGAAAAGCTATGCGACACGATATCGGTGATCGTCAGGGATTGGCCGGAATCATTGGTGACATCGATGATGCTGTCGCCGCTTTGCAGCGTGCCGAGGACCGTCACCGCGATACCCGGCCCGGACACTTCGATCTGGTCGCTCGCACCCGTCAGCGTGACGGTCGAATTGGCGTTCACGGGTATGACATTGGCCGCTTCGCCGCCGCCTCCACCGCCACCCCCGCCGGGAATGGGATCGACCGGGTCGCCCGGCGGCGGCGGCCCCGGCGGCTTGGGTGTGTCAGGCGCTTTGGGCGGCGGTGCCACAACCGGTGGCGGTGGGGGGGGCGGCGGCGGCGGCGCCAATTTTTGCCCTGCCGATGGCAGCGTCAGCGGCGCGGTCGGATTCTCTGCGCCCTGCTCTCCTTCGCCGCCCTCTCCGCCTTCGCCCTCTCCGCCTTCGCCTTCTTCGCCTTCTTCGCCGTCGCCTTCTTCGCCTTCGCCCTCGCCTTCTTCGCCCTCTTCGCCTTCGCCCTCTTGGCCCTCACCTTCGCCGGCGTCGCCTTCCGCTCCCTCGCCGCCCTCGCCGTTCTCACCCTCGCCGGCTTCGCCTTGTTCGCCTTCCTGGCCGGCGCCGTCCTGACCGGACTCGCCGGTTCCACCAGTTCCACCGGTGCCGCCATCGCCGGCGGGCAGGTTCTGATTGGCGGGCAGCTGGACCGGCAATTGCCGGAGCGCACCGCCGAACAGCGACTGGATATCGCCCAGCGACCGGGGGGCCGGCGGTGACGGCGGGGCGAAGGGATTGGATGTGCTGGTGTAGGAGTTCGGCGTGGTGAGCGAAACCGTGCCGCCCTGGGTGGTGACCGTCAATTCGCCGGTCTGCTGGCCGGGTTCCTGCAGCAGGACGATTTCGTCATCATCCCCGGCGCCCGCCGTGCCGCGGATACCGATCGTCGCCGTGGGCGTGACGATCGTCATGTTGTTGTCGCCTGATTTCGCGACCTGGCCGCTGACGAAGGAGAAGGCCCCCTGCGCCAGGTTCATCACCATATTGCTGTCGGCGCCGCCGGCATCATAGACGAAACTGTCGATCGTGAGGCGCGCGTCGGGACCGAGCGAGAAGGAACTGCCGTCGTCGAAGGTCAGGCCGACGCCGCCTCCGGACCCTGTTTCGAACGTATCGTCCTGGAAAACCGCGGTGCCGATTTCGGCCTGAACCGTTTCGCCGGTGGCGCGGATGATCGTCGCCTGACCGGTCAGGCTCGACACACTGCCGATACCGGCCGCGCCCTGGGCCAACTGAGTTTGGGCCATCTGAATTTGGGCGACTTGAATCGGGGACGATAGCTGGTCGGACGAAACCTGTGCCAACTGAACTGTTTCGGCATCCCTGTCGGACGTATAGTCGGTCGGCATCCCGCTTCTCCGCGCATGGTATAGGATCGCATGCATAACGCGTCCCCCGCCTTACGGCGCGGAACACATCACCTGCCACAGCACGGGTTCCCCCTAGCCCCCTATCCAAGTACGATCATACTGCTTCCGCCCCCCCGAATGCAAACGCTCGGAGTCACCGGAGAGGAACTAAATTCTGGGCGCGCGAAAGCCGGATGGCGCATCAGTTCTTGAGCACCGGGAGAATCGGCGGAAACTCGTCAAATACCTTTATTTTCATTCGTTACTCAGCAAAGTTGGCATTTTGCTTTAGGCACATTCTTGGTCTAGCGCAGATGCAGGGGCCGTCAGATGTCACGACAGATTTGTTTCCCGGAAGATAGAACACTGATCGTCGCCGAAGTCGGCAACAACCACGAAGGATCGGCGGAAGTGGCCGCCCGTCTCGTACGGGAAGCCGCCAAGGCCGGCGTCGACGCGGTAAAGTTCCAGACCTTCCGGACCGAGGAATTCGTCAGCCCCCGACAGGCCGAGCGTTTCGCGCGCATGAAGCGGTTCGAACTGACGCAGGAGGAGTTCTCCGGCCTGGCCGACCTCGCGCGCTCCTGCGGTCTGATCTTCATGTCGACACCGCTCGATCATTCCAGCGCCCGTTTCCTGGGCGGCATCGTCGACATCATGAAACTCGCTTCCGGGGACATCACGCATCTCCCCCTGATCCGGGAGATCGCCGCGCAGGGCCTGCCGATGGTCATTTCCACGGGAAACGCCACCGTGCCGGAAATCGACTTGGCCCTGGAAACGGCCCGTTTAGCGCGGCCGGCGGGAAAGACCGGGGCCGAAATCGCGCTTCTGCATTGCGTATCCGCCTATCCGACCCCCGCGGAACAGGCGAACCTCGCCGCCATGGCGACATTGCGGGACCGGTACGATTGCCCGATCGGCTATTCCGACCACACATCCGGCAATAAGGTGGCGGTCCTCGCCGTCGCGGCCGGCGCCCGGATCATCGAAAAGCACTTCACGCTCGACAACAACTATTCCGACTTCCGGGACCATCAATTGTCGGCCGACCCTGTGGCCATGGCCGATCTGGTCCGGGAAATCAGGATGGCGGAGACCATCCTCGGGACCGGAGAGAAGATCCCGCAGCCCTGCGAGGTACCCGCTCGGATCGAAATCCGTCGATCCATCGCGATCGGAACGCCCCTTCCCGCCGGCGCCGTGTTGACCGAGGCGCATCTGGTCTGGCTGCGCCCCGGCGACGGCATGCAGCCCGGCCATGAAGCCCGTATCCTGGGCCGGAAAGCCAAGCGGAGCCTTGAGGCGGGGTTCTTTCCCACGGAAGACGATTTCGATTGATCGGGCCGAACTTTACGACCCCACATGTCAACTATCGTTAAAATTTTAGACAAACATCGATAATATTTTAATTATATCCTGCTCATATTTTCTTTTTCCGATAGGATTAGACCTCCAATAACCGTATCCTACTATAGCGTTCATGCTCAAATTGGCGGACGTTTTAGTGAATTGATAAGATGTCCAAGGGCGAGATTTCGATCAGCCGATGGATCCACACCGGGATTGTTGGTCGCAAACCTCACGAAGAACCTTGAATTGCGGTGAATTTCAGCCGAATTCAGCATGTGACCGACATCACGGCGTATTTATCGAAAATGATTACTATTGGTTAATGGGTCTATAGAGACAGAA
>Ga0209692_10003043_pt1 | contig 16819 bp, 6 predicted proteins | sample tdDd472_FD_187129 | JGI IMG/M metagenome (GOLD analysis project Ga0209692, IMG submission 187129) | Marine sediment microbial communities from the Atlantic coast under amendment with organic carbon and nitrate - tdDd47.2 (SPAdes)... | ecosystem: Environmental > Aquatic > Marine > Coastal >...
GGCAATCACTTCAAAGTTTTCATTATCATCAGAAGTTTCAATTTTTAATCCTATGGCAGGAAAAATCCAGACTTTCATATCATCAAGAACACCTATAGAAAGATTTGAAATTTTCCGACTTTCACCTAAATCAATAACCGCCACCATATCACTTCCTAAAAATCCAGTATATTTACCATCACTAAACACCAGTGAACCAATTTTGCCATCAATCAGCATAGAGCCATCATTGTTTCCATAATTATGATTAGGAGTGAGTAATTTTATTTTGGGATATTCATTTTTTCCATCTGCCAGACTAGGAAAATATTCCTTCTTGAAAATTGGACTAGGCTTCAAATCCTTTGCAATGGCAATAGCTTTTAAGTTAGTATATTTATCTAATTGCAATGGTTTTGTATACAGATTTGATTTTTCAGATGGACTTGTACCGTCGGTTGTAAAATAGATTTTAACATCATTAGTATTGCAGTGCAACTCAACAATTCTGGATTCAGCAAAACAATTCCCTATTTCAGTTTCAAAGGGCATAAAGGCGGAAGGTGATTTCACAATAATTTTCCCCTGAACTTTACTCTGGTCTTTGTAGTCAGGATAGTCTTTTTTCTTTGATCCATATTTATATTTTGGTTTGTCACCCATTACAAATTCCAGCAAACCGCCTGTCATGATATCATCATGTGATATATAGGTTTTTGTATACTTTTTTCCATTCAAATTCACAGATTGAATGTATTGATTTTTCTTTGAATTATTTTTGGTAATTATCTTGAAGGTTTTACCATTTTCCAGATTTATCTCAGCATCATTCACTAATGGAGACCCAAGGATATATTTTCCATCTCCCGGACATACTGGATAAAAACCCAGGGCACTAAATAAATACCAGGAGGACATCTGCCCTAAATCTTCATTATTCTCAAAACCTTTTGGTGTATCAAAATACATTTTTTCCATAACTTCGCGGATAAGTTTCTGGGATTTCCAAGGTTGCCCGACATAGTTATATAAATATGCCAAGTGATGTCCAGGTTCATCGCCATGTCCATATTTTCCAATAAAGCCTGAAATATCGACGTGAGCATTGCCACCTAGAGATGTTGTATCGGCAATTATTCCATCAAGAAATTCAGCAAATTTCTGTTCATTTCCATGAAGTTTGATTAATGCAGGAATTCCATGAGGTACAAAAGTACTATAGGCCCAAATATTTCCAGAAACATAATTTCGTATTAATCCATCATCCCAAACAGTGAGATCCATTTTTTTCAACCAGTCGCCAGTAGAGGATTTTGGCCATAAATAGCCATTTTCTTTGTAAAAATGACTGGCAAAATATTTTGCTCTATCATCGAACATTTTTTGTTCTTTTGTTTTACCCAGTTTTTCAGCGACACGGGCGATACACCAATCATAATAACAATATTCTGTAGTTTTGGATATTGAAGAACCAATTTCCATTGGGACATAGCCAAGTGCAATGTATTCATCAATGCCGTTGACATCGTAATTGGGACTACTTTTGGTATTATTGAAGGCAGCATTATAGATTGCAGTAAAAGCGGCTTCCTTGTCAATTCCAGGTATATCTTTCAAAATCGCATCAGCAATTACCGGAACAGTAGAATATCCGGGCATACATCTATTATCATAACCATATAATTCCCATAAAGGCAAGCCAACCTCATTCACAGCATCTCGATCAACCATTGAGTTCACCATATCAGTGGTAATTTTTTGATTAATTATTGTATAAAGTGGATGCGTCGCTCGAAATGTATCCCATGTGGAAAACATGCTGTATTGAGGATGATTTGAAGAATATACTTTTCCATTAATTTTATATTTACCATCTACGTCCATATAGAGATTTGGCGACATGGAAGAATGATATAATCCTGTATAAAAAATGGTTTTATCTTTTTCAGAAAGCATATTTACATCAATTTTTGATAGTTGTTTAGTCCATATTGTTTTAGCCTCAGCAACGACTTTGTCAAAGTTTTTATTTTTCGTTTCAGCAATTAGGTTTTTCTCAGCCCCTTCAAAACTCACATGAGAAATGGCCACATGAACTTCAATTTCTTCATCCTGTTCTGTAGAGAATTGGACAAATCCTTTGACTTTTTTCCCACTTGAAGATTTTTTATTTACGATTTTTCCATTACTTGTTATACCAATCTTTTTGGGCTTTTTGGAAAATTGTGCGATGAAATATACTTTGCGTGTTCCAGCCTCACCTTTTGATTCTTTATATCCACGTATTTTATTTTCCGATACAAATTCAATGTTTGCATCAAAAATACTTTCAGCAATATGATGCGTTGGATCGAAAATGATATTGGCTTCATCAGATTTTGGAAAACGATAACGATGAAATCCCACTCTTTCTGTACAGGTCAATTCCACATTTACATCATAATCTACCAATAAAACCTGATAGTATCCTGGAGATGCTGTTTCATTTTCATGAGAAAATCTACTTCTGTATCCGTTTTCTGGATTTTGTTCTGTACCTGGATCAGTGAGAATTTTCCCAACTGTCGGCATTAATAAAATATCGCCAAGTCCAGCCAAGCCAGGACCGCTTATATGCGTATGTGCAAAACCTTTCAGTACGGAATCACTGTAATGATAACCGCTACACCAATCCCAGGCTTTGAAATCATTTGACGGGCTTAGTTGCACCATTCCAAATGGTAATGTGGCTCCGGGAAATGTATGTCCATGACCATCAGTTCCAATAAAGGGATCAACATAATCCAATGGATTTTTTCCAAAACATAGTGTAGTTAAAATCAATAGTGCAAGTAAATATTTTCTCATTTCTTCCCCAAGAATTGTTTATCTAAAAATGTCTAATGATAATAGTATTTTACCGGGATTTCTGTTCTTTGAATTGTACTGCTTTCCCATCCCAATTTCAGAGTTTCTCCACCCCATCCTTCGAAGTATTTTAGCAAGAATTCATGTTTACCTTTTTTCAATGCTAATTTTTTGGGTGCTGTCAATTCAGAATGTCCACCATCCAGATCGATTTGCTCTTTGCCATCAATCCACAGTTTGCTACCATCATCAGAAGTCAAATAGATAGTGTACAGATCATCAGTCGGCACTTCAATGTAGCCTGAAAATATGTACCCAAACTGATTTTCTACTTTTGCACCAGATATATCAAGAAATTTGACCTTACCTTCTTTCACCGGATTTTTCATATCCTCAACACTGGAAACACCACCTTCAAAATATTGAAATTTCAATCCTTTGGTAGGTTTTTTATCCAGTTTTAATGCTGGCAGAAATTGTGCTTTTTCAAAAGCAGCAGATGTTATCGGACTAGGTTCCATTCCTTCTACAAAATTTCTGAATTTCAGGGTAGTTGATTCAGTTAATATAATTTTGCCTTCATATATTATTGAATCTTTTGTGGGTTCACTTCCATCCGTTGTGTATCGGATTTCGGAATTTTTTATTTTTGAAGCTAATTCCACTTCGCTTTTTTCCAGGAAAACTCCTTCGCCGGATTTGAGATATGGTGGTGGAGCAAAGGCGGTTTTGCTCATTGAATATGGAGCATCTGTTTTACCTGTTCCCCATTTTTTATTGGGTTTGTCAGACATTTGGAATTCAAAGTCCCCACCTTTCATGATATCGAAGTGATTCAGAAAAGTTTTTGTATATTTCTTGCCATTGAATTTTGCTGATTGCACATAGAAATTTTCTTTGGAATTATTATTTCCAATAATCTCAAATTTCTTTCCATTTTCCAAAGATAGGGTAATCTTATCAAAGATTGGTGCTCCGAGAACATATTCATCGGAACCGGGACAAACCGGATACATTCCCATGGCAGAAAATACATACCAGGCAGAAGTCTGACCATTATCTTCATCCCCGCAAAGACCATCAGGCATATCAGTGTAAAGCCTGTCCATAACTTCGCGAACATACTTTTGAGTTTTCCAAGGCTGTCCTATGTAATTGTAAAGATAAATACCGTGCTGGATCGGCTGATTTCCATGGGCATATTGTCCCATGTCAGCAATCAGCATTTCAGTGATTTCATGGATCTGTTGTCCATAATAGGAATAATCAAAGGTCGGTGGTGCAATGAATACTGAATCCAGTTTTTCGATAAAATTATCTCTTCCACCCATTAGATTTACAAGTCCCTGAACATCATGAAATACTGACCATGTATAGTGCCAGGAACAACCCTCTGTAAATGCATCACCCCATTTTTCAGGAACAAAGGGTGATTGAAAATTCCCATCTTTATTTTTTCCACGCATAAAATTGGTTGTAGGATCAAAAACATTCTGATAATAATGTGCTTGTTCATAAAATCGATTGATTATTTCATCGCTTTTTCCCAGGGCTTTTGCCAATCTCCAGATGGTGAAATCATCATAACTATATTCTAATGTTCTGGCAACATTTTCATTCACACCAACATTGTAAGGAATATATCCTAAAGTATTATAATATTCTACACCTGCACGTCCAACTGATGTCAATGGACCTGCATTATTAGAGTTTTTTAGTAACGCTTCAAAAAGCGTCTCAATATCAAATCCACGAATTCCTTTGAGATAGGAATCAGCAATCAATGATGCAGAATTTGACCCAACCATACAATCTCTATGTCCCGGACTTGCCCATTCCGGCAGCCATCCGCTTTCTTTGTAAGTATTTGCCAGTCCGTCCATAATGTTGCTATTCAATTCAGGATACATTAGTGTAAAAAATGGAAATACAGCCCGAAAGGTGTCCCAAAATCCATTGTCTGTAAACATATATCCGGGAAGGACTTCGCCGTTATATGGTGAGTAATGAACAATGTTGTTATCTTTGTCAAATTCATAAAATTTTCGTGGAAAAAGTAATGTTCTATATAGCGATGTATAGAATACACGTTTCTGGTCAACAGTCCCACCTTCAACATCCAGTTTGTTCAATTCCTTGTTCCATACTGATATTGCTTTATCTTTTGTGGTATCAAAATCATCTGTTCCAATTTCTCGATCCAGATTCAATTCCGCTTGCTCAAAACTGATGAATGAAGAAGCAACCTTCAGGTTTACATGTTCATCAGATTCAGTTGAGAATTTAAGGATCAACTGGACATGTTTACCTTTAGCGTCTGATTTTTCAGAAATGATTTTTCCATTTTTCCAGAAAGTAATTTCATCAATTTCCTTCTCATATTTTACAATGAAATAATTCTTAAAATTATGAGGAACTCCGCCACTATTATTGCTGGTGTAACCGATGATCTTTTTTTCATCTGGAAAAATTTTCAGATAATTCCCACCACCATAACCATCAATAATTAAATAGGAATTTTCTTTCTCAGGATAAGTGATACGAAATTGTGAACTTCGATCAGTAGGCGTAATTTCTGTGGTCAGATCATAATCGGCAAGATATATTGAATAGTAGTGAGGCTTAGCGATTTCTGCTTTGTGTGAAAACCAGGATCCTCTTTCATCTGTGTCTGCTTTTAATTCACCAGTAATCGGCATAATCGCGAAAGCACCATAATCATTAATCCAGGGAGAAGGTTGGTGTGTTTGCTTGAAACCAGTTATTTTATAAGCATCATATTGATATGCCCAACCACTTCTACGATCTGTGTTTGTTACCGGAGTCCAAAAATTCATTCCCCAGGGTAATGCTATGGCAGGATAAGTATTGCCATTTGATAATTTGAATTCTGAATCAGAACCAACCAATGTTGTTACATATTGCAACTTATCTTTTTTTGCAATTCCAGCAAAAATTATGGAATTCAAAACAATCATTAAAAATACAAATTTGGATAAATTACTATTTTTCATAATCTTTCCTTTTATGAATATTAAAAATTAAAAAAAAGCGAGAACAAACCTTTACAGAGTTTGTTTTCGCTAAATATAAACAATTTATTTAAATTAAATGTAGTTTTTCCTGAGTCTTTTCCTGGCTTCCACAACTACCACGAACTATCAGTTTTACAGGCAAGGTTGTCATCTGAGGAATATGGTCTTTTTCATCAATAGAAGCGATCAGTTTATTAACTGCTTTTACTCCCATTTCTTTGATTGGGATACGAATTGTGGTCAATTTTGGAGTAATCTGGGAAGCAGCAGCGATATCATCACAACCAACAATTGCGACATCTTCCGGTACTTTAATGCCATTTTCAGTAAGGGCTTCAATACACCCAATTGCCATTGAATCATTTGTTGCAAATACTGCAGTAACATCAATTTCTTTTTTGGCTATTTTTACACCAACTTCATATCCGTAATTGTGTGGATGGTAGGTCTGTGATCTACAAAGCAATGCTTCGGGCAATTGGATATTATTTTCCTGAAGAATTTTCTCATAACCTCTAATACGTTCTTCAATAGAAGGATGATCACACATATCGGCAATGCATGCGATTTTTTTATGTCCTAAATCAGCCAAATGTTTTGTAGCGATGTATCCGGCCATGTAATTATTAGCCATGATAAAATTTGCATTTTCTAAATCAGGTGAATAATAATCCACAACTGCCATTGGAATTTTTTTATTAGCTAATTCCTTCAAATATTGGATTGGAATATCACCCATGGTTATAATTCCTGCTATAGTTTTATCATTGACAAAATTAGGTAGTTGGATATCATCATTTTGACAATCTTTTTCACGCACAAGGCTTAATAGAAGATGTTTATTTTGTTTATCAGTTTCTACAATTGCAGAAAGATATATTTTTGTATAAAATGGTTCGTCCATTGAGAAGTGCTGTTCCATAATAATCGCACCAATTAAATTACTTGATTTTAATGCCAAATTTTTCGCTAATCTGCTTGGGTGATAATCGTGTTTTTTAATTAAATCCTGAATTTTTTTTCGGGTTTTTTTAGAAACATTACTCTTATTATTGAGTACCGAAGAAACGGTTCCAATTGATACACCAGCCATTTTTGCAATTTCTGTTATTGTAATCTTTGACATTTTTTTACCTTTTTCTATATCGATAACTTAATTTAATATTTACAAGTTTTTATAAAAACTTAAAATTCAACCTATTTATTATTTTATTTATTCCCATAATTCAATGAGTGTAAATCAGTTACTACAGGAAAACCGGGAACAACTTTGGGATAAGCTTCACTTGGTTGGATGACTTCCAAATTGATATTAGTGAGATCAATTTTATCTAATTCCTCAATGTTCAACTCTATTTCATCTGCAAATTTTTTCTGCAAATTTTCAACAATGGGATTCATGATGGAAAAAATCTCATTCATTTTACCTGATTTCAAATTGCCACTTATCTTTTTGGATTGAAGAATTTTATTTCGTTGATAAACAAAATTTAGATTGTCTTTCCAAATATTATATTCTCGTTTTACAACATTTACCTGGTCATATCCACGCTGATAAGCTTCCTGAGTTACATAATAATCAGTCACCAAATCAATAATTGCTTTTTGGAATTCATGACCAAACTCTTCGTTTTTCATCTTCTTCCTGCGAAAAACCAAAGGATGTTTATTGATGTAATTGCTGACATCTTTTACAGTCCAGACATTGCCATCAATTTCAAACAATTTCTCTTCTTTGATCAACTCCATCTTTTCTTTATTTGTTTTAGGTAAATCACCTCTCTCTTCACTCCCCCAATATAAATTTTTCACCATATTTTCTTTATTAGATTGATTTTTTAAGTATACTGGCCCTAAAACTTCTACAAGCTGATAAAACACTTCATCATTGAATTCAAGTGATTTTTCCTTCATCAGATCAACAATAAAATGATCATAGTATTCTGATGCTTTTGTTAACCTAACTTTATCAACGATTTCATTCCGTCTTCTGGAAACGAAATCATCTGTAAATATTTTCTGTTCATTGACATTATCTATGAGAACAAACATGTAATGATTTCTAGATATTTCTATCGGTCCAACCAAGTCTCCGGGTTCTCGATCCTTTAGGAACAATGAATCAAGGATTTTTGAATCTTCATTGAAATTCCACTCTACTTTTCTGGTAGGAATTTCTTCCAGTCCATTATTTTGCATTAACTCTACAAAATCTTTTTCATAATTAAATAATGAATCTTGGATTTGTGCTGCTGAATTGCTGTCAGCGATACTGACATAAGAAACATCAAATTGTTTTGTGGAATTTTTCACCAATCTATTGATCTGATTTGAATCAATTTTCACTTTTTGTGTCGCTTCTTTTTCGAAAAGATATATTCTCATTGCTTGCTCTAAACGCCCGAGAAAAAAATCTTCACTTCTAGTAATAGAAGAATCACCATATTCTAAAGCAACTAGTTTTTCTGCTACCAAGGAGTTGAAAATTATATTTTTGTGTACAGGTGAATTTCCTGATAGAAATCCAGGTCTTACAGTATATTCTGCTCTCTTTATAAATTCATGTTTAGAAATTGTTTTATCGCCAATTCTTGCAAGAATAGTTTCTTTTACAGGTACTTCCTTTTTAGAAGTACAACTGAAAGCAAACAAAGAAATTAGAACCAATATTATATTAAATTTATTTTTCACCATTTCGTTCAAAATGCAGCAGAAAGCAGCAAGAAGGAGGAACTGCTTTCTGCTGTAGACCTTTATTTAATTATGGCAAACTTGCCTATTTTTTCTTTTCCTGTATCTTTTGATTTCACATGATAGACATAATATCCAGGAGCAACTTCAAGACCCTCTTTATTTTTCAAATCCCAAAATATTGATCCATTACTACTATCATTAGAATCCCAAACCCCTGCCTGATTTTCAGCAGAGTTTTCAACATCTATTTCATCTACAATTGCACCACTTACAGTGAAGATTGTGATCTTGCAGCGTGCTGGAATATGGGTAAACATAATTTGACGATCAACGGATTTTTGCCAGTTGGCAACCGCAGTTTCATAGGTATTTCCAGCAACATATGGATTTGGAACTACCTTAATAGAGTCCATGGTTTCTTTTACATCTTCCTCATCAGCCAGCACTTCTGGTTTCACGGAAAAATACATCGTGTCAAGGTCACTGAACGTTCTATCAGAATTTATTCGATAAACATCATTAACCTCAGGGAACAATCCTTCATCATTTCTGAAACTCATGATAAACATTGTTGATCGCCATTCTATTCTGTTTTTATCTTCATCATAGTCTGAATATCCCACCAGGATTTTATCTCTTGTCACGTCCCAGTTTTCAAAATCCCAACTGGTATCCTGTTCGATATCATGATAGATCAGCATATCAAGTTTTGGATGATTTCCCAATGAATCATATTTGGAAATATTCTGCACATAGAATGAATAATTTCTCTGAAAGTCAAAATATCTCTTTGATTTCTTAGCTCCTGTAAGCAATGGAATACTCTGAGCATAAATATCAGATTGATAAACAGAATCATTATCAGTGAATACAATCTCATATTCCCAGGGAAAATATTTATGCGGTGCATATCTAAAATCATTTGTAGTTGAGAGTTCAATTTCAATAGGTGCTTCACCAACCAACCAGTCAGATTTTTCCAGATTAATCCCTGGAAGTACTGTTGGTATTACAATAGTTGTTTGAAAACCATCAATAATTTCTGATTTGATCTCTTTGTCAGCAGGAAAATCCCATTGAGTTGTTAGGATTGGATGCGCCATATTTCCAGCAGCAAATTTAGAACTATTTTCAAAATATACTTCAGTACTATCTGTCATGTCCCAAATTATATACCCTTGCATTTTCCAATTTCTTTCATAAATCGGTCTATCAATCAATGTAGATGTTCGGAAATTTTCTTCAATATCAAAGGTCATCCTATATTCATGTTCTGGTTTAACTAAAGTTTTATCAATAACATTTACTGAGATGGAGCCATTTCCAATAAATTCAGCATTTTCATCAGTTTCAATTTCCGGAGCAATATAACCAGCAGCACGCTGACGCGGTGTTGCAACAGCAGCATTTTTGGAAATTTGCACCACTTGCTCTGCAGCATCAGTACGGATCACATAGGAATTCTGTGTCGGAGTAATATTGGTTGCAACTGAACCAGTATCATAGGCACAAATCACATAATAATAGGTTCTTCCATTTTCCACATTTTCATCAATGTAGTGATGTTTCAAACCACTATTAGCACCCAGGTAAAATCCAGCACCATTCAGCAGTCCCCAATCAGAAAAACCTTCAACATTATCAATTTTATCACATTGATAGATTGGATTTGATAGTTCAAACAGACTTCCAAAACCATCAGTAACTTCTTCAGCATCAGACATTTTATAATCTGTTGCACGATACAATTTGTATCCCTGGAAGTCATTTTCATGGAAAAATGGATCAAATGTATTTTTATCAGAAGCATCATCCCAAGTAAGGATAACTTTTCCATCACCGGGTGTAGCTGTCAATTTTGGAGTCAGTGGAGGTTGTGCAAATCTATAATCAGCTTCATAAATATTCTGTACAACTTTTTTTAATCTGAATAATGATGGTGCTAAATGTTCATCAGCCATTATTACATCATGATTTTCATAAGAATGCAATTCACTCATCGATACACGCTCTGTTCTACCTTTATAGAGTGAAAATTCGCCGGAAGCAAAGAGTTCGATAAAATTCTTTGGATTTTCCTGGAATTCATGAAAAGTACCTTCAGTCAAATTTTCATACCATTCTTCATCAAGACCAAAGAAATCATTATTCTGTGTCCAATCCAGATCATACATAAAAGATGTCAATCCAAGCATATCAGACTCGCTGACATCAGTTGTCGCAAAATTTGGTTCCGCACCAATACCTTCAACATAATCTGGTCTGTGATTACATTCAGTTCCATCAGCATCCGGGCCATCATAGCCAGGATCATTTGGTCCTTTTCCATCTAAACCAACATCATCACCGGCAAATTCATCTGCTGTGTATACACCATCACCATTAATATCTTCTCCATCAGTCCAATCCTGATCTTCATCACCTTCAAAGTGATCACCAAGATATTTATCAAGGCCACCAGCATCTACCTGTTCCGGAGAAAGATTGTAGTAATAAGAACCAAAGGCATATTTATCAACAATATGATAATTTGCGTCTACAATCTGTCCGGCATCATTATCTCTTTTTTCATCGATAATTCCGTCATCATCATTATCAACACCGTCGAAAGGTATTCCGGGACTTTCCAAAAATGCAATTCCCATAACTCCAGGCTCTTTTCCACCACCGGCAGATACATTATCCAAATCCCAGGAATAACACATATTGAAACCATCATCATCGATATAGTAGGCTATATCATCACCGTCATATTCTTCACCACCAACAGCATTATCCACTAAACATCCAAAAAATGCAAATGGAATATTATAATCAGAAATGTTTGAAATATTATATTCCCAGAATATAGCATCAGTTGATTGTGGATTGCTCCATTGAAACCCTCGGGTTTCTACACGAATGCCCAAGCCACCCCAGGGTTGTCCGGATTGTACAGAATTTTCTGCTTTGTCACCTATTTTCACACCAGGTCTTGGATAATATTTGATAGAATCTTCAGGTCCCAGTTTTTCCAGATCCTGAGCATCATTGGCTACGAAAAAACATTCCAGATCAGCACGCATTACATTACCGAACCGCCCATTCCATTGACCTTGCCATTTCAAACCATCACCTTGTGAAGGCCAACCCACTTCAGGCCATGAAAGTGTATCATTACTCATGGCAGGTGTTTCATTAAAGTTAGATATTGATTCATTGAAATATCCAAAAACCGGATAGAGTCCCCATTCAACTTCTCCATTTGGATCTTTGTCCATAAACTCACGATAAGTACTTTGAATAAATGAAAGGGAATCCAGATCAGTACGACCTTTAATTATTTCCGGATCATCAACTACATTACCATCCTGATCCAAAAATACTTTTCCACCAATCATTAACGCGATACCATCGTGCATTTTAGTACCATCAAAATTGTTTGGCCATTTTGATACATCATAACCTAAACCACAGCAGTCAGATGTTTCCGTTGTATTTCTATAAAATAATAATACTCGGTTTCCATCCATTACACCGGTACGTTCTGCTTGTGGATCTGCAGCAGGATCATCAGGTCCCTGGTACAATCTGCCCTGACCAAAAGTCTGGGCGGCCAACAGAGTGATAACACTCATTGCATATATTAAATTTTTCATTGTAATTTTCATTTATCATATCTCCTTTTTTCAGCCTGATTAAAACTCAATACCAAGTGCATAACCATGAGTATTCGGTAGTTTATCATACTGGCGATATGAATAGTTAATATTAATTGCTGTGTTCTGCATCATGAAAATTTTCATGCCACATCCAAATGTTGCTCCGTAGATTGAATCATCCAAACCCAGTCCTTTATAACCAGCAGCCAAAGAGAGAATTCCCATATTTGGTACAGTGATTTTGTATAAGCCACCGATGTTTACATATTCACCGTAATTATTAGTGTGCAATGCATCAGCAGAAATGATCAGATGTTGATTGGCTGTCCATATCGGATTCAAGGAAGCACCAAATCTGAATAACAGTGGTAATTCCCATGATCTCATTTCGTATCTTACAGGTATGTATGCGTAGTTTCCATCTTCATATTCTGAAATATCAACCTGATATTTCAGGTCAATTCCATCATATTTCATTCTGGAACCGTAATTTGAAATACAGCCAGCGATTGTGAGACCTTTTTTATTGGTTCCATCAGGTGAGAAAAAATGAGTATTAATTGTAACACCGAGATCCATTACCACTGCACGACCTGTTTCATGCCAAATACGAGATTGGATATATTTACCGGTTATGCCAAAGGAAAACCACTGAGCAAGTTTGCGGGAATAGGAAAGGTTCATAGCAATTTCCTGTCCGTCAAATTTTTCACCAGTTCCTTCTGGTTTCGCCACGGTTGTGACGACTTCATCATCGTAACTGGTGCTGACCATGGAAAGTGCAATGGTTCCAACACCTGGCATTACATATCCAAAACCCAACATGGAATTATTAATTCCTGCCCAACCCGGTTGGAAGTATGAAACAAACTCACTTTTGTTCATGTAACCCAAACCAGCAGGATTCCAATAGGCTGATGTGACATCACGAACCACACTAGTATAGGCATCGCCCATAGCTGTCCCGATTCCACCGTATCCTATTTCGAGGAAATTTGCCACTGTGGTACCACTACGATCACTGGCAAACATTCCAGTCACAAATATCAGCAGCACTGGCAGTATCTTTTGTTTTAAATCTTTTAAATGTATCATATTATTACCCTTTATCTTTTCTTAAAACATGAAGGCCAAACCAATTTTAACTTCTCTTGGTGTGGCGTACATTACAGGGTTTTGACTCATATCATATATATCATTGTAGTTGCTTGTAAATCCCGATAACTGAGGAGAGGTTATAACAGTAGTATAGGCTCTTCCAGTTGTGGAATTAACTTCAACTTCATTCAATTGATCCAAAAGATTATAAACAGAAAGATATAATCTCATTTTTACTTTTTCTGTCAACTGAAAATCATAATTCCCTTTCAGATCAATAGTAAATGTACTGGGTCGAGTTTCATCATTAGGATCTCTTTGTTGACGGGAAAGAATACTTTCCTGAATTGGAATCAATGTGTAAGGTAAACCTGAATTATAGTATCCGGATATATTCAATCCATAATTAAGTTTATTATATCCAATACTGACATTGAAAGTATGGCGCTGATCCCAGGGCATTTGATATAGAATAGAAATTGGATCCTGATTATTTCCTTCACGTGTATATTGAGAACTTGGATTGTCAGCATTTCCGCGAGTGTATTGCAAAGTATAATTCACAAAGGCTGAAAAAGGTCCATTCATGTAGTCCAGTTTCAATTCCATTCCTTTTGCATTACCGTAATCTTTATTGGTATAGAGTCCATATTTAATACTGTTATAGGTGGTAATTACTCTTGTACTGAGCAGATTATAAATATCTCTGTAAAAAACATTTATTTCCAAACCTAATCCTCGGGTAATTTCCTGCCAGATTCCCATTTCATACTGAACTGTTTTTTCAGCTTTCAAACCAGCATAACCATGAATTGTCTGGAAATTTCCTGTAGATAATGCAAAATCAGCATTTTGATAAAGTGCTGAAAACTGTGGCATCTGAAAAAAATGACCGTATGCCATGTGAAAAACTGCACTGCGTCCCAATGAATAAGCAATACCAAATCGAGGACTTACCTGCATCTGTTCTTCAGCATCTTCATAGGTTGACATTCTTTCAGGTTCACTGGGATAGTTTGCCTGGTTGCCCGGATTTCTCAATTGCGATGGAATTGCAGAGTTGGAATTGAAATAATCAAATCTAAGTCCAACATTCAATACCATTGATTCAAATTCCATTTTGTCCTGAATATAGGTGGAAAATTCGTAAGGTGATTTTGTATAAATATCAGTACTAACAGAAGAATCAGGAATGATTTCTGTCTGATAATATGGAACCATTTCTGTACCATCATTATTCAATCCTGCTGATAAAATCAACTTGCCAGTTTCAACATCATAATATTTATTACTTACAAAGGATGAGTTGTAATATTGATTCCTCAGAGCCAATGATTTGCGATTGATTTCATGGTCTGTGTAGACAAAACCAAGTTTAATATTATGTATATAATTTGCCTGCCAGTTGGCATCGAATTTTACATTCAAATCTTCCTGTATTGTATTATAATGAGTTCTGTCCTGTCCACCGGTCAAAAATCCATCGGTGGCACCGCGTTGATAGAAATTATTAACATATCTGGAATCAAGCGAGTTTTCATAGAGATAGAATCCATTTTCTGATGATGTATGAGAAACCTTCAAATCATAAAACAGTGATGTAGATACAAAATGATTGAATTGAAAAAGATACATCTGAGAACCATCATGATTTGATGCTAGTCCATCAGGATTATATTTATAGGAATGATTATATGACGATGTTTCAGATTCATTTCCAATATACATTATTGACATTTTCAAGCTCGGGCTGATTTTAAAAGAAATTTTACCCATTGCAGATAACCTATCCGCTGTTGACATTGGTACAAAATCATTATCACCAGTATGTTCAGAATAGAAGCGGCTTCCTTTTGCATAATAATCCCAGGGTGTCTCTTCGGTAGCATCATCAAGTACTTGCTCAGAAAAATTTGAATAATCATCTACATTAAATCGTCTTTTGCCATTCAAGTGTCCCAGTTTATTCTGATACCGTATATTTGTAAAAAAAGTTAGTTTTTTACCAATCAATGGTCCTTCCAATTGGAATTTGTAATCTTGATTTCGGGCAATATCACTATTTTTCAGACCAATGAATACGTCGTTATTACCGGTAATATAGTTTGAAAGAGAACCGGACATAGAACCATGAAAACTACTCTGTCCATCTTTTGAAACCTGGTTCACAATACCACTCATGGCTCGTCCATATTCTGCATTGAAAGTACCAATAATAACTTCTATATCCTGCACCGCATCAGTTTCCATTGAAACCATTGATCCGGTTTTACTGAAACCATTGTCTATCTGCATACCATCGATCATATAGGAAACTTCAGTATTTCTACCACCACGAAAGTGTCCATTCACAACACCTGCCTGCATTTCGATTACTTCAGATACACTTTCAACAGGTAGTGTCTGCATGGTTTTACCTGAAACATTGCGAACAGAGTTGGTCTGATCTTTTTTTGCTGTTAGTTTATTTGCAATAACAACAACATCTTCACCTTGGATTAATCCACGATTAAGTATTCCATTTACTTTTGATGTCCTGTTGGTTGAAACCACTACATTTCTTACGACATACTTGTCATATCCCATCATTTGGAATGTAACTGTATATTCTCCCGGATCAACATTTAGAATAAAATAATTTCCATTATTATCTGTTGCTGCTCCAAGCATATTGTCTACATCGACTTCTTGTCCGTTGATCCACTTGCCAGTCAACAATACATTTACACCCCAAAGTGGCTCACCATTTTCCTTGTCTTCAACAGTACCGGAAATTTTACCAGTGGTTTGTGCAAATATAATATTGAATGAGAGTAGTAAAACTGCAAGAATAATCAACTTTAAATATTTGGATTCGATCATATCTTCCCCATTCCCTGTAGCATAATTTTGCTACAGCAAACTCCTTTTTTCTTATTTAAAATCATCAAAATATTTGAAACGTTTTACTAGTTGAAAAATAAGGATGTAAAAATACAAAAACAACTTTTTTTTCAATTATTTTTTGAAATTTCAATTTATTTTATCTAGTGATATTGTTTGATAAAAAAGCCGGCTGAAAGTATTCCAGCCGGCTGTGAAAGAAAGAAATTATTGTTTATTATTTAATTAATAACATTTTCTTTGTAATCTGTTGAGTACTTGTTCTTATACTATAGAAATAAACACCAGTTGCAACCTGTAGATTAGCATCATTTCTACCATTCCACATCATATCATAACTTCCTGCTGAGTAAGCCTGATGGTTGATAAGTGTTCTTACTTTACGACCCTGAATATCATAGATTTCCATTGTTACTTTCATCTGAGTAGAAAGATCAAATCTGATATTTGTTGTTGGATTGAAAGGATTAGGATAATTATTATACAAAGCCATTTTTGTAGGAACTATTACATCGTCTCTATCAATTGCTACATCAACAACTTCTCCTGGGCTATGAATTTCATTTTCGTCATAGTCTGTAATTTCCAATCCAAGATCCCATTGTCCACCAGCCCAACCATTTGGATTGTGACCATAACCTA
>Ga0209692_10003044_pt1 | contig 16811 bp, 16 predicted proteins | sample tdDd472_FD_187129 | JGI IMG/M metagenome (GOLD analysis project Ga0209692, IMG submission 187129) | Marine sediment microbial communities from the Atlantic coast under amendment with organic carbon and nitrate - tdDd47.2 (SPAdes)... | ecosystem: Environmental > Aquatic > Marine > Coastal >...
CCCGGCTGAAGAAGCAAAAGCTGCTGCTGAAGCTTAACTGAATATGGGCCGGGCGCTGATGCCCGGCCTTTCTCATTTCACTTTCTTCTCTCATGGGGAATGACATGGCACAGATTACCGCTGGGCTCGTAAAAGAGCTTCGTGAAAAAACCGGCGCAGGCATGATGGATTGCAAAAAGGCGCTAACCGAAAATGATGGCGATATGGAAGCCGCCGTTGATTGGCTGCGCAAAAAAGGTCTTGCCGCCGCTGCCAAAAAGGCCGGTCGCGCCGCCTCAGAAGGCTTGGTCGCCATCGCTGTTGACGGCACCTCGGCCGCCGTGGTCGAAGTCAACGCCGAAACCGACTTTGTGGCTCGTAACGAACAGTTCCAAGACATGTCCGAAACCATCGCCAATATCGCCCTGGCTAACGGTGGCGACCTGGATAAAACGAAAGCCGCTGCTTATCCTGGCAGCGACAAGGATGTCGAAGGCTACGTTGCAGAAATGGTCGGCACCATCGGCGAAAACATGCACCTGCGCCGTAGCGCCGGTCTCTCGGTTTCCAAAGGCCTCGTTTCCGCCTATATTCATAACGCTATGAAGCCCGGCATGGGTAAGATCGGCGTTCTTGTTGCACTCGAGTCCGATGCCGATCAGGGCGCTCTTGAAGCCCTCGGCAAGCAACTCGCCATGCACGTTGCCGCCGCCAGCCCGCAAGCCGTGACCCGCAATGACGTAGATGCCTCCGAACTTGAACGCGAAAAGAACGTTCTGGCCGATCAGGCCCGCGCTTCCGGCAAGCCTGAAAACATCATTGAGAAAATGGTCGAAGGTCGTCTGCGCAAGTACTACGAAGAAGTGGTGCTGCTGGAGCAGGCGTTCGTCATGGATACGGATAAGACGATTCAGGCCGTTCTTGACGAGGCCTCCAAGGATGCCGGCAGCGAAATTAAACTGACCGGTTTCGTCCGTCTTGCTCTTGGTGAAGGCGTTGAGAAAAAGGAAGAAGACTTCGCTGCTGAAGTCGCCGCCGCTGTCGGTGGATAATGCTTCCTGTTTGAGTTACAAAAAGGCGCTCTTTTAACAGGGCGCCTTTTTTTTGCCTTTGATTTTCCGCATCTTTTCCTCGGCCAACACACGAAACACTCTGGTATTTCAGCGGTCCTATTGCTATCAATCTCCAACCGTTTTTTGTCATTCCTGAATGGGGGGACCATGTCCGAAACGATCCGTTATAAAAGGGTCCTCTTAAAACTCTCCGGCGAAGGCCTTATGGGCTCGGGAGAATATGGGATCGACCCGGCGACCGTTGAACGGATGGGCCGTGAAGTCAAAAAGGTCATCGACCTTGGCGTCCAGGTTTGCCTGGTCATAGGCGGCGGGAATATTTTTAGGGGTATTTCAGGTGTCGCCAGTGGAATCGAAAGGACCAGCGCCGACTATATGGGCATGTTGGCGACCGTGATGAATGCCGTGGCGGTTCAAAGTGTTTTGGAGCGTATGGGGCTTGATACACGGGTGCAATCGGCTATTCCCATGCCCACCGTTTGCGAGCCCTTCATACGTCGACGCGCGGTGCGACATATGGAGAAGGGGCGTGTCGTCATTTTTGCCGCCGGGACGGGAAACCCGTTTTTTACGACCGATACCGCCGCCGCCCTCAGGGCCGTTGAAATGAACTGTGACGCCCTACTTAAAGGGACCCAGGTCGATGGGGTCTATGATTCGGACCCAAAGAAAAATCCGGATGCCAAACGGTATGAAAAACTGAATTACCGGGATGTCCTTGCCAACGACCTCAAGGTCATGGATGCTTCAGCCGTCGCGCTGGCGCGTGAGAACGAAATTCCGATCTTGGTATTTTCTATCGGTGACGAAGGCGCTTTCGCCGATGTCGTTCAAGCCAAAGGTCGCTTTACGATTGTCGAGAAGGGGGAGAGATAGATGTCAAATGTCGATTTCAATAAGGAAAAACAAGACCTTAAGCGCCGCATGGAAGGGGCTATCGAGGTTCTTCATAAAGAATTTTCAGGCCTGCGAACGGGCCGCGCCTCGGCAAGCCTTCTCGAGCCGATTACCGTTGACGCTTACGGCAGCCCCATGCCGATGAACCAAGTTGGCACCATTGGCGTCCCCGAACCCCGGATGCTGACGGTCCAGGTTTGGGATAAGTCCCTGGTTAAATCAGTTGAAAAAGCGATCAGGGATTCCGATCTCGGGCTCAACCCGGCAACCGACGGCCAATTGGTTCGCATTCCGATTCCGGCCCTTAATGAAGAACGCCGGAAAGAGTTGACCAAAGTGGCGCATCGTTACGCCGAAGAAGCTCGTGTTGCTGTACGGAATGTCAGGCGTCATGGCATGGACGATCTCAAGAAATTTGAAAAAGACGGCGATATTTCTGAGGATGAGCACCGGGATTATGGTGTTGAAATTCAAGAAATTACCGATGCCGCAATCAAAGAAATCGACGAGACGCTGAAGCATAAAGACGAAGAAATTATGCAGGTTTAACCAAACGATGAAAGCCGTTGCCACCAATCCTCAAGAAGAAAGCGTCCCCACCCATGTAGCGATTATCATGGATGGCAATGGGCGCTGGGCGCAGGCCCGCAATCTTCCCCGCACGGCTGGGCATAAGAAAGGAGTCGATGCCGTTCGTACCGTTGTCGAAACGGCGGCCGAAATTGGCGTTTCCTATCTCACGCTTTTCGGTTTCTCGACGGAAAATTGGAAACGGCCTTCAGGGGAAGTCAACGATCTGATGGGGTTGTTGCGGCTTTACTTAAAAAAGGAAGTCGCCAGCTTAGCCAAAAACGGCATTCGCCTAAAAATTATCGGTGACCGGAAAACTCTTCCGCCAGACATCCGGTCCCTCATTTCTGAATCGGAAGAAAAAACGGCAAACGGCGGCAGGCTTACCTTGGTCATCGCCCTTAGTTATGGCGGTCGTGCCGATATCACCCAGGCTGTCCAGAAAATTGCCCAAAAAGTTGCTTTGGGGGAAATTGAACCAAGCGCAATTTCCGAAGAAATGATTTCCTCCCAACTCTCTACGGGAAAAATTCCAGATCCCGACCTCGTTATTCGGACCAGCGGAGAGCAAAGAATCAGCAACTTCCTTCTCTGGCAATCTGCATATGCCGAGTTTCTTTTCGAAGAAACCTTGTGGCCTGACTTCAATCGCGAAGCCTTCCTTAAGGCCATTGACGCTTATCAACTACGCGAACGACGCTTTGGCGCAACAAGTGTCTGATATAGAAAAAAAATCTAGCGGGCTTAAAGCTCGGGTGATATCCGCCGTTATTCTGGCGCCTCCCGTTTTGGTGGCGTTGTATCTAGGCGGGTATTTTTTTGATGCCTTGGCTTTGCTAATCACTGGGCTTATGGCTTGGGAGTGGTGTGGGCTGGTAACTGCCGACCGATCAGGTAAAGGGAATGTCGTCTTTGTCCTTTCAAGCCTGACCTGCGTGACCTTTTCTATTTTATTGGGCGTAACTGTCGGACTGACTGCTGTCGGGGGCCTTTTGTTGGTAATGTTAGGGCTAGGACGGTGGTTTTATGCTGACCGAGCCGTGTGGTATGCCTTTGGCTTGCCCTATGTGACGCTCCCCATGATGGCGCTGGTCTGGATCAGAGAAATAGATCCCTTTGGCATGGCCTATATCGTTTGGCTGCTTCTTGCTGTCTGGGCAACCGATATTGGAGCTTATTTTGCAGGCAAGGGTATTGGCGGGCCGAAGATCGCTCCACGTATCAGCCCCAATAAAACTTGGGCGGGACTTTTTGGCGGCATGATAAGTTCTGGTATCGTCGCCGCTACCGTCGGCTCTTTTTTCGATCTCGACACGCCGATAATTTTAGCTTTTTACGGGGCTATTTTCGCAATTATTGCTCAGGTGGGAGATTTCTTTGAATCCTGGGTTAAGCGCACCTTCAACGTAAAAGACGCCAGCAATCTTATTCCCGGACACGGCGGCGTTCTGGATCGTGTCGATGGTGTCCTAACAGTTGCCGTTGCACTTTGGGCCATCTTGTCGTTGAAATTGATCGGCGGGGTGGGCGCATGAAATCGGTAACCATCCTCGGATCGACCGGATCCATTGGCGTCAACACAGTCGATCTAGTCGCAACCCCCCAAGAAAACTTCAAGATAGTTGCCCTGACAGGCAACCGGAATATTGACTTACTCGCCGAACAAGCCATTGCTTTAAAAGCTGAATTAGTCGTTACGGCAGACGAGGCTGGCTACAAAAAACTGAAAGATTTAATTGGGTCACACCCCATTGAAGTCGCTGCAGGAAGCCAGGCCGTTACCGAGGCGGCAGAACGTAGCGCCGATGTTGTTATCGCAGGAATTGTTGGAGCGGCAGCTCTGGAGCCAACGTTGGCGGCGGCACGGCGCGGTGCGACGATTGGATTGGCCAATAAGGAAAGTCTCGTCTGCGCCGGGGACTTAATGACTGACGAGGTCCAAAAGAGCGGGGCGCGCATTATTCCTGTCGATTCAGAGCATAATGCTATTTTTCAGGTGTTCGATTTTAAGGACGCCCATCATGTGGAGAAAGTCATTCTGACGGCTTCGGGAGGCCCGTTTAGGGAGCATCCTCTTGAATACATGAAATCGGTGACGCCAGCTCAAGCCGTTGCCCACCCAAACTGGGATATGGGCGCCAAAATTTCAGTTGATTCGGCAACCATGATGAATAAAGGGCTTGAACTAATTGAAGCCTTTCATCTTTTCCCGGTGGAAGAGGCGCAGATCGATATTGTCGTGCATCCGCAATCCGTTGTCCACAGCATGGTTTCTTACGTTGATGGCTCGGTTCTGGCGCAAATGGGAACACCGGATATGCGCACCCCGATTTCCTATGCGCTGGCATGGCCCGAGCGCATGGCGACCGGAGGCCCCCCTCTTTGCCTACCGAAAATTGGAAACCTGACGTTTGAAGCTCCAGACTTTGGGCGTTTTCCGGCCTTGCGCTTAGCTCGCGACGCCTTGAAAAAAGGTGGGGGCGCGCCTACTGTATTGAATGCGGCTAATGAAGTGGCCGTCGGATGTTTCCTCAATGAAAAAATTGGCTTTCTTGATATCATTACTATTGTTGAGAAAACCCTTGAACGGATTGGCGATAAACCTTTAGAAGCTCTGGAAGACGTTTTTGCGCTGGATGAGCAGGCTCGCCGACTTGCCGACGAAATCGTCGGTCAAGCCCATTCCCTCTCTTAAGGACCCCTTAGATTCCAATGGATTTGGTCACGCTGCTCTGGGATTACATTATCCCCTTTATTTTCGTCCTAACGGTTCTCGTATTCGTTCATGAACTGGGGCACTACTGGATTGCCCGACGCAACGGCGTAAGAGTTGAGGTCTTTTCCATTGGGTTTGGACCAGAAGTGTTCGGCTGGAATGACAAAAACGGGACCCGCTGGAAATTTAGCGCAATTCCCATGGGGGGATACGTCAAGATGTTTGGCGAAGGCGGGGAGATTTTGGACGAAGACGGAAACGCCATCCCCATGCCCCAGGAGGACGCTGCCGTTTCATTTGCCCATAAACGCTTAGGGCAACGGGCGGCTATTGTTTTTGCCGGTCCGGCAGCAAATTTCATCTTTGCCATTATCGTTTTTGCCGGTCTGTTCGCATTTTTACCGACTCAAATTCCCTTAGCTGCGATTGGTGAGATTCAAGAGGGGAGTGCAGCCGAGCAGGCCGGCTTTAAAAGCGGCGACACGGTAGAGGCCATTAGTGGCCGTGAAGTTCATTATTTTACGGAACTTCGCGATATTGTCCTTGTTAGCCCAGGCCAGGCGTTGACCTTTTCGATTCTGCGAGATGGCCAACCAATGAAAATTTCCGTCACGCCACGGATAATTGGCGAAAACCCACCTCAAGGTCGCTTGGGCGTTGCTCCTGATCCAGAAAAGTTTGAGGTTGAGGAGATCGGCATCGCAGAGGCAAGCCTTAAAGCGGTAAGCCACTCTTTTTCCATCATGGGGCAAATTCTTGGAGCAATCGGTGAAATTTTTACCGGTGACCGGGGAAGTGAGGAATTGGGCGGGCCCCTCCGTATCGCTCAAATGTCCGGACAAATTGCGCAACTCGGCATGGCCCAATTATTGTCGTTTATTGCCGTTTTTTCGATCAATCTTTGCCTTATCAATCTTTTTCCCATACCGGTGCTGGATGGCGGACACCTAGTATTCTATGCTTTCGAGGCGCTTCTCGGGAGGCCGCTAGGTGAAAAAGCTCAAGAATACAGTTTCCGTTTCGGGCTGATTCTGGTATTGGCATTGATGGTGTTTGCAACATTTAACGATTTGACTCATTTCAAGATTTTTGATTTTTGATCGGCAGTGAGAGATTACGAATCAATGTCCGGGGGAGTGGTGAGGATTTTATCTCGACTCATATTGAGTTTACTGATTCTGGGGGGCTTTGCTTTCCAGGTGGATTATGCTCGGGCGCAGGGCGGACTGATAAAAGAAGTCGTTGTTGAAGGCGCCCAGCGGATAGAACCGGAAACCGTTCGTTCATACCTACGCATTCAGCCCGGCGATTCTTTCGAGCCTTCCCGCGTCAACCGATCATTGAAAAATCTTTTTTCGACAGGTCTTTTTGCCGATGTCTCTATAGAAATGCGCGGCGCAGACCTTATCGTTTCAGTCGTTGAGAACCCGGTCATCAACCAAATTGCCTTTGAAGGAAACCGGAAGCTCGAAGATGACGCACTGGAAACTGAAGTAACCTTGCGTCCCCGCGTTATCTACACTCGCACCAAAGTTCAAAACGACGTACAGAGAATATTGACGCTTTACCGGCGCTCAGGCCGTTTCGCAGCAACCGTTGAGCCAAAGGTCATTCGTCTGAAAGACAACCGCGTCGACCTGGTATTTGAAATAAACGAAGGTCCGTTAACCGAAATTGCCAGCATTCGCTTTATCGGTAACAAGGAATTCAGCGACGGCAAGCTCAAAGAAAATATCCAAACGAAGGAAAGCCGGTGGTACCGCGTTTTCAGCAGCGATGATAATTATGATCCTGACCGTTTGGCGTTTGATAGAGAACTGTTACGTCGGTTTTACCTCAGCGAAGGTTATGCCGATTTTAATGTTGTCTCTTCCGTTGCCGAGTTACAGCCCGACAAAACCGCTTTCTTTATTACTTTCGTCGTTGATGAAGGCCCTCGTTACGAATTTGGCGATATTGATGTTATTCCAGGGCTGCGAAACCTGGAAAAGGAATATGTCACCGATTTCATCGAAATTGAAACGGGCGACTGGTATGACAATAAACTTGTCGATGACACCGTCGAAGACCTCGCCGATGCAGTAAGTGAGCTCGGCTACACCTTTATTGATGTCCGCCCTCGCGTTAACCGTAACCGTGAAGAAAAGAAAATCGATATCGTTTTCGATATTTCCGAAGGGCCACGGGTTTTCGTCGAACGCATTGACATTAAAGGCAATGCACGCACAGAAGACGAAGTCATTCGTCGTGAATTCAAGCTTGTCGAAGGGGATGGATTTAGTTCCGCTAAATTGCGTCGATCAAGACAGAGAATTGAAGGCCTTCAATATTTCTCCAAAGTTTCGGTTGAGCAAATTCCGGGAAGCGCTCCCGATAAAACGGTTATTGCCGTCGAGGTTGAAGAGCAATCGACGGGCTCCGTATCCATTGGGGCCGGTTATTCGACAACCCTTGGTCCCCTGGCCGACTTTGGTATTCAAGAAAGCAACCTGCTTGGCAAGGGACAGCGCCTAAAACTCAATGCGCGAATTGCCGGTGAGCAGAGCCAACTTAACCTGAACTTCACCGAGCCCTATTTCCTTGATCGCGACTTGGCAGCCGGCTTTGATGTTTTTCACACGACGAAAGACTTATCCGATACGTCTTCCTACGAATCGGAAGAAACCGGAGGGGGCGTTCGAATCAGTTACCCCATTACCGAAAAACTTCGCCAAGCCTGGGGATACAAACTGCAGTTCACCAACATCAAAAATATTGATTCGGATGCCTCTGCGATCATAAAAGGCCAGGAAGGTAAACAAACTCTCTCTCTTGTTTCTCACTCGTTGGTTTATGACAAACGGGATAATGCAATATCTCCCACAGAAGGTTATATTGTCAGCTTTTCCAATGAGTTGGCCGGTCTAGGCGGAACGCACCGATTTATTCGCGATAAACTTAACGGCTCCTATTATTATTCTGTGACAGATGATTGGGTGCTGAAATTATCTGGTGAATTAGGCCATATAACCGGGCTGGGGAAAGATGTGATCATCTCCGAACGGTTTTTCTTAGGTGGGGATGATTTAAGAGGCTTTGAAACGGCGGGCGCTGGTCCACGCTCATCCAATGGAGAAGATTCGCTTGGGGGTGAAATCCGTTATCGGGGTACCGCAGAGTTGCGTTTCCCGCTTGGCTTCCCCGATGAGCTTAAGGTTACGGGAAAGGTTTTTGCCGACCTTGGAAGTCTTATGACTATTCATCCCGATGATTCGACCGTTCTGGACACGGGGGCCTTGAGAGCGGCATTGGGCACAGGTATCAACTGGGAATCTCCATTCGGACCTATTGGTGTTGACTTCGGCTTTCCAGTCGCTAAAGAAAATTTTGATAAGACGGAAACATTCCGTGTGAATTTTGGTACGAGGTTCTAATGTCTTTTAAGTCTCTAGTTTCAAGCGTTTTTGTCTTAGCACTCGTATTTACGGTTTTTTCCGGACCTAGCTTTGCGCAGGAAAAAAATGACCCGGCAGCATTCCGTGTTGCGGTTGTCGATATGAATCAGATCATGGCGACAGCTAAGGCTCCCCAATCAATCCACGCCCAAATCAACGAGAAGCGTAAAGTTTTTCAGGCTGAAATTCAGAAAGAAGAGAAAGAGCTTCGCGAAGGCAATCAGGAACTGGCCCGTCAGCGGACAATCATGTCGCCAGAAGCCTTTAAAGAAGAACGACGTAAATTCGAAGAGCGATTCGTTGCTGCTCAGCGCAAAATGCAGGAACGCAAGCTTACCTTGGACCGAGCTCGCGCCGAGGCCATGGAAAAGGTTGGAGACGCCTTAAAAACGGTCATTACCAAACTTGTGAAAGAACATGGCATTACCTTGCTGCTGAGAAAAGAGCAGACGGTTTTTTCCGATAAACGTCTCGTTATTACAGACTTCGTCGTCACCGAGTTGGATAAACTCTTGCCCAGCGTAAAAGTCTTTACGAAGGAAGGGGCCAAGAAATAGACAATGGCGGATCCGCGTTTTTTCCCGGCGGAAGGCCCGTTTACCCTCCAATACCTTGCCGATGTTTCAGGGGCCGAATTTCATCATAACGCCCAACAAGACTTAATGCTGCAGGATGTTGCACCTTTAAATGTGGCTTGCCCCGAACACATCAGTTTTCTCGACAATAAAAAATATCTGAAAGACTTCTTAAAAACCAAGGCCGGCGCTTGTGTCGTAAGTCCTGAGGTCGTTGCAGACGCTCCCGATGGGCTTGCGCTTCTTATTTCCAAAGATCCTTACCGGTCTTACGCAAAGATCGCGCAGGTTTTCCATCCACGTCCAAGACCGTCTCCTGAAATATCCGAGAGGGCGACTATTCATAAAACGGCACGGATCGCCAAAACCTGTCGTTTAGAAGCTGGCGCGTTCATTGACGCTCGAGCTGAGGTTGGCGAGGGAAGCTGGATAGGACCTAATACCATTCTCGGTCCTGGCGTTCAGATCGGGGCAGACTGCTATATCGCTGGAAACGTAACGATCTTAAACAGCATTGTCGGGGACCGAGCAACAATCCACAGTGGAGCTTCTATCGGGCAAGATGGATTTGGATTTGCTATGGGGCCTCAGGGGCATGAACGTGTTCCTCAACTGGGCCGCGTTATCATTGAAGACGATGTGGATATCGGCGCAAACACGACCATTGATCGTGGCGCTGGTCCCGATACCGTCATTGGAGCAGGCACAAAAATCGATAATTTGGTTCAGATTGGCCACAACGTTAAGATTGGCCGGTGTTGCGTTCTTGTCAGTCAAGTCGGCATATCCGGAAGCACCGAAATCGGCGATTTTTCCGTGCTGGCCGGTCAGGTCGGTGTGGCGGGCCATTTAAAAATTGGAGCGGGGGTAACGCTTGCCGCTCGCTCAGGCGTAACGAAAAATATTGATGCAGGCTCGACCATGGGAGGCTTTCCCGCTATTCCCATTAAGGATTGGGCTAAGCAGACAGCACTTTTGTCCAGAATGCTCAAAAAAGGACAGTCCAAGTAACGTAAAGCTTAGGATTTCAGAGAATGTCAGAAGAAAAAACCTACGATATCAGCCGTATTATGGAAATGATCCCGCACCGCTATCCCTTTTTGCTGATTGATCGGGTTGAAAGGGTGGTCGCATCGGAAAGCGCTGTCGGTATAAAGAATGTAACGGTTAACGAGCCGCATTTTCCCGGCCATTTTCCCGGCCATCCCGTCATGCCCGGCGTTCTCATCATTGAGGCAATGGCCCAAACGGCGGCGATTGTTGTTGTCGACGCCATGGGTGAAGACGTCGAAGGCAAGCTGGTTTATTTCATGGCGGTCGAAAACGCCAAGTTTAGAAAGCCCGTGGTCCCCGGTGACCGCCTCGAGCTGCACGTCACTAAAAAGCAGAACCGGGGCGCCGTTTGGAAGTTCGAAGGTCAAGCAAAAGTTGACGGCGCCGTTGCCGCCGAAGCGACATTTACCGCGATGATAAGGGATGCCTAATGACTGATATTCACCCCACGGCGATCATCGACCCGAAAGCGGAAATTGCCGAAACGGCATCTATCGGGCCCTATTGTGTCGTCGGCCCTGATGTGGCGGTGGAAGATGGGGTGAAACTCATTTCTCATGTCGTTGTGGAAGGGCGGACAAAAATTGGCAAGGAAACAACTGTTTATCCTTTCGCCTCTGTCGGTCATCAGCCTCAAGATCTTAAATATGGTGGAGAACCGTCGGAATTATCCATCGGAGAAAACACCGTTATTCGTGAGCACGTTACCCTAAATCCCGGGACCGAAGGCGGCGGAATGATAACGCGGGTTGGAAACAATTGTCTGTTGATGGTCGGTGCGCATGTCGGCCACGATTGCCAAATCGCCAACAATGTCATCCTTGTCAATAACGCAACCCTGGCCGGTCATGTAGAAGTCGACGAATGGGCCATTCTAGGCGGTCTTTCTGCGGTCCATCAATTCGTCAGAATTGGTAAACATGCAATGATTGGCGGGATGTCTGGGGTTGAAAATGACGTTATTCCGTATGGGTCGGTTTATGGAAACCGCGCCATGCTGAACGGGCTTAACCTTATTGGGCTTAAGCGCCGCGGCTTCGACCGGGAAACCATACATGCCCTCCGCAATGCCTACCGTCTCCTTTTTGCTCAAGAGGGAACGATGAGTGAGCGGGTTGCTGATGTTGAGGAGATGATGCACGAAAACGAGCCCGTCATGGACATTCTCAGCTTTATCAAAGCCGATTCTTCACGCGGCATTTGCCAGCCTAAGGCCGGAGATGCCTCCTAAGCTTGGCATCCTAGCCGGTGGCGGAGTTCTTCCCGCGCGCCTTATCGAGACCTGCCGTGCGCAGGGTAGGGATTGCTTTGTCGTCGCCTTTAAAGGACAAACCGAACCTCAGGCCATCACAGATGCTCCTCATGAATGGGTGCGGTTGGGGGCTGCCGGAAAAGCCTTAGAGCTTCTCAAAAAAAATGACGTAGAAGAAATCGTTATGGCTGGGCCGATTAAGAGGCCCTCCCTTGCTGCAATGCGCCCCGACTCTTGGGCCCTGAAACTCCTGGCGAAAGCCGGAGCTGGTTCATTGGGTGATAACGGTCTTCTTTCGGCGATCGTCAATGAGCTTGAGAATGAGGGACTGCGAGTTATTGGCGTAGATGACATCCTGCGCGATTTTCTTGCTGAAGCAAAAATTTACGGCAAGATTGAACCGGATAAAGCGGCCCTTGAGGATATCGAAAAGGGATTTGATGTCGCCTGGATATTGGGGCAGGCCGATGTTGGACAGGCCGCGGTTGTGCAACAAGGGCTCGTCCTCGCCGTTGAGGCGATTGAAGGGACGGAAAAGATGGTGGCGCGTATCCCGGATGTCGCCAGAGAGGGGCCTGGCGGTGTGCTGGTCAAAGCAAAAAAGCCTAACCAAGAAAAACGCGCCGACCTTCCAACCGTTGGTTCGGAAACCGTTAAGCAAGCTGCCGAAGCCGGACTTCGGGGCATCGCCGTCGAAGCAGGCGGCGCCCTCATTGTCGACCCCGATCAAACTGCCGCACTCGCTGATCGTTTAGGCATTTTCCTGATCGGATACGCCAAAGGGAGCAATCCTGCCAAGTGAGCAACTTAAAAGGTGACGCCAAGCCGTTGATCTACCTAATCGCCGGTGAACCATCCGGCGATAATCTAGGTGCCCGCCTTATGGCGGCTATAAAAAAGCAAACAGCAGGAAACGTCGACTTTATCGGAATTGGCGGACCAAGGATGAAAGAGCAGGGGCTTGAAAGCCTTTTTCCCATGGAAGAGCTTTCCATTATGGGTTTTTCTGAAATTCTTCCCCATATCCCCAAACTGCTAGGCCGGATCTCAAAAACCGTCGAGCATATTCTTGCCGAGCGTCCAGCCGCCGTCCTGACAATCGACACCCCAGCCTTTTCTTTCAGGGTTGCCAAACGATTGAAAGGAAAGGGCATTCCGCTCGTTCACTTTGTCGCTCCGTCCGTTTGGGCCTGGAAGCCATGGCGCGCAAAGAAGGTCTCTGGTTTTCTCGATCACTTGCTAACCCTCCTACCGTTCGAACCCCCTTATTTTGAAAAAGAAGGTCTTTCGGCAAGCTTCGTGGGGCACCCTGTCCTCGAGTCCGGAGCAAACAAAGGAAAGGGAGGGCCATTCAGGGATAAATACGGAATCTCTACTGATCAAAAAGTTTTGTGCATGTTGCCCGGGAGTCGAAAAAGCGAGACGGATCGTTTACTGCCAATTTTTAAAGAGACCTGCCAACACCTATCCCAGAAAATTAATGATCTTGTAGTTGTCATTCCGGCAGTTCAAAGTCTTTCACGGCAAATAGATAAGGAAATGGCGAACTCAACATTCAGGGCTATCGTCCTAACCGATAGTGATGAGAAATTTGATTCTTTCGCCGCTGCTGACGCAGCTCTTGCCGCATCTGGAACGGTCTCATTGGAACTCGCTATGGCGAAAACACCTGCTGTGATCGCCTATAAAGTAAGTCCGATAAGCGCTTGGATTGCAAAAAAACTTGTCCGTCTAAAATATGTCAGCCTTGTTAATATTCTGACGGACCGGGAAGTCGTTCCGGAGTTTTTACTAGAGAATTGCCGAACCCACCTCATTGCTCCAAAACTGCTTGGTCTTCTTACCGATGAAACCGAAAGAACCGACCAGTTATTTGGCTATAAAGAGGCGCTTGAGAAACTCCAACCTCAGAACGGCGTTTTGCCCAGCGAAGCCGCCGCCAACGCCTTATTGAAAGTAATTGAAAGGGAAACCTGATGTCTCAGTTCCGTTTTCTCCATACGATGATCCGCGTGAAAGACCTCGATAAATCCTTGGATTTCTACACCCGACACCTCGGCATGAAGGTTTTGCGCAAAAGCGATTATCCCGAAGGAAAGTTTACGCTGGCGTTCGTTGGATACGGCGAAGAGAGCGAGCAGACCGTTGTCGAGTTGACACACAACTGGGACCAGGAAGAGCCCTATGAACTGGGTAATGGATTTGGTCACTTAGCGCTCGGTGTCAGCGATATCTACGGAACATGTGAAGCCCTGGAGAAAGAAGGCGTCAATATTCCACGGCCGCCAGGACCAATGAAACACGGCTCAACCGTCATCGCCTTTATCGAAGATCCGGACGGCTACAAAATCGAACTAATTGAACGAAAATAGGGCTAACGGCCCAAAAAGAAAAAAGGCGCGGCCCATTGGAAGCCGCGCCTTTCTTATTGCTTGAACGTCACTTAACGCTGGTGCAGCGGAACATACTGACGCACCGTTTCGCCGGTGTAGAGCTGACGCGGACGACCGATTTTCTGCGAGGGATCTTCAATCATCTCGTTCCACTGAGCAACCCAGCCAACCGTACGGGCCATGGCGAAGAGCACGGTAAACATGGAAACCGGAATGCCCATGGCGCGGAAGATAATGCCCGAGTAGAAATCGACATTCGGGAACAGCTTCTTCTTGACGAAGTAATCGTCTTCAAGCGCGATGCGCTCCAGTTCCATCGCCAACTCGAGAAGCGGCTCATCCTTAACGCCCAGTTCATCGAGAACTTCGTGGCAAGTCTGCTGCATGACCTTAGCGCGTGGATCGTAGTTTTTGTAAACCCGGTGCCCAAAGCCCATAAGGCGGAAGGGATCGTCTTTGTCCTTCGCCCGCTTAATGAACTCTGGGATACGATCTTTGCTGCCGATTTCTTCCAGCATATTCAAAACAGCTTCGTTGGCGCCGCCGTGAGCAGGGCCCCAGAGGCAAGCGATACCAGCGGCGATACAAGCAAACGGGTTGGCCCCGGAAGAACCGGAAAGGCGGACCGTCGAGGTCGATGCGTTTTGCTCATGATCGGCATGGAGGATCAAGATGCGATCCATAGCGCGGGCGAGAACGGGGTTTACCTTGTATTCATCGCAGGGCGTAGCGAACATCATATGGAGGAAGTTCTCGGAATAGCCCAGGTCGTTGCGCGGATAGATAAACGGCTGACCTTGCGAATATTTGAAGGCGTTGGCGGCAATCGTCGGCATCTTGGCGATCAAACGATAGGAAGCAACCATACGGTGCCAGGGATCGCTGATATCAAGGCTGTCGTGATAGAAGGCCGACAGAGCGCCAACAACGCCACACATAATGGCCATGGGGTGGGAATCGCGGCGGAAGCCCTGGTAGAAATGGTTCAACTGCTCATGCAACATGGTGTGATGCGTGATTTTGAACTCGAAGTTTTCCTTTTGTTCAGCCGTCGGAAGCTCCCCGTAAAGCAGCAGGTAGCAAACTTCCATAAAATCCGAGTGAACGGCCAGTTCCTCGATGGAATAGCCGCGGTGCATCAGGATGCCTTTATCGCCGTCAATGAAGGTGATTTTCGACTCGCACGAACCCGTGGAAGTAAAACCAGGGTCGTAGGTAAAGTGGTCGGTTTCGGCGTACAGCTTACGGACGTCGATAACATTGGGTCCGGTGGAGCCGGACATCACGGGAAGTTCGTAAGATTTTCCCGTAGCGTTATCCGTCAACGTAAAGGTTTTATTCGACATGCCAGTATATCCCCCGTCGATGTGGATGCGCCGCGGTTCGGCGAATCCTGGTTGATCGAGAAAAATTAAACGCGGAAATTTATGCGTTTAAAAATTGAATTTAAGTTCTTTGCTATTTCGGCAGAGCCTCCTTGAGTCTCAAGAGAGACTCTTCCTTGCCCAATACGAGAAGCACCTCGAAAATACCTGGTGATTTCGTCGTTCCGGTCAAAACGGACCGCAAAGGTTGGGCAACTTTGCCAAACTTTAAATCTTCTTCTTCTGAAAAGGCCCGAATTGTACTCTCAATCTCCGCTTCGGTCCAATCTGCGATTGCGGAAAGCTTCGGTTCGAGACGCTGCAAAACGTCAAGTCCCTCTGCATCAAGTAGTTTTGCCGCTTTTTCAGTCATTGGCAGGGGGAGTTTCCTTACATAAAACTCCGCACTTTCCGCCAGTTCATTTATGGTTTTAGCCCGTTCTTTCAAGCCTTCCATACCAGCAACCAGGCGATCTTCGCCATTTTCATCAAAGGCATCGCCTAAAGTAGTTTTAAGGTTCTGAATAACCAGTCCTGCGAGGCGTTGATTGTCGGCCGTGCGGATATAGTGACCGTTTAGAGCGGTCAGTTTATCTGTATCGAAACGCGCCGCGGCCTTGCCGATGCCGCCGACGTCGAACCATTCAATGGCCTGTTCGGTAGAGATGATTTCATCATCGCCATGGCCCCAACCCAGCTTCAGCAGATAATTGCAAACCGCTTCAGGCAAGAAGCCCATATCGCGATAAGCCTCAACCCCGAGCGCTCCGTGGCGCTTGGAGAGTTTCGCTCCATCAGAGCCGTGAATAAGCGGAATATGCGCAAAAGCCGGAGTTTCCCAGCCCATGGCTTGATAAATCTGCTTTTGGCGGAAGGCGTTGTTCAAGTGATCGTCGCCACGAATTGCATGGGTGACCCCCATATCGTGATCATCGACAACAACGGCAAGCATATAGGTCGGCGTTCCGTCGGCGCGAAGCAGAATCATATCGTCCAATTGCCGATTGGAAACCGTGACTTTCCCCTGAACCAGATCGTCTATCACCGTTTCGCCTTCCTGCGGCGCTTTAAGCCGTACGACCGGAGCCACTCCTTCAGGAGCTTCAGCAGGGTCACGGTCGCGCCAACGGCCATCATAGCGAATGGGGCGTTTTTCCTGTTTGGCCAACTCTCGCATCTCGGCAAGTTCGTCTGGCGAGCAGTAGCAGTGGTAAGCTTTTCCTTCTGCCAAAAGCTTGTTGGCGACTTCCGTATGTCGCTCAATGCGCGAGAACTGGGACACCGCATCGCCGTCCCACTCGAGGCCCAACCATTTCAACCCTTCGAAAATGGCATCGACCGCCTCTTGGCTAGAGCGCTTTCGATCCGTATCCTCAATTCTTAAAAGAAATTGTCCGCCATGATGTTTGGCGAAAAGCCAATTAAAAAGAGCCGTGCGCGCCCCGCCAATATGCAGGAAGCCAGTAGGAGAGGGGGCAAAGCGCGTAACAACAGTCATTAGGCGG
>Ga0209692_10003045_pt1 | contig 16809 bp, 16 predicted proteins | sample tdDd472_FD_187129 | JGI IMG/M metagenome (GOLD analysis project Ga0209692, IMG submission 187129) | Marine sediment microbial communities from the Atlantic coast under amendment with organic carbon and nitrate - tdDd47.2 (SPAdes)... | ecosystem: Environmental > Aquatic > Marine > Coastal >...
AAACCCGATTGGCGAATAAAAGAGCTGACTTAGCTGATTTTAGAAGAAAAGTTGGTGTTGCACTAAACGCCATTAATTCACCATATTAGGATACTAAATCTTAGAAATTTGCATATATACTATATCCCCAACTAATGGTAGATTGCAACTACGATTTAATATAAAAACAGGATTTGTAATGCTAAACAACGCCAGCTAATCGTAGTTTAGCTTCGCTGAGTGCCCCACGATCTGTTGTAACTACGATTAGTATAATTTATATCGCATTTAAAATAATTTCTATAAATTCAGTTAATCTATGATTATCAAATCCAAAAAAGCATATTCTCATTAAAATAAATAAGCGCTGATTACAGCAATATAAGCACTGCTTTCTTGTATTAATCCCACTAACTATTTAAAGATTTTTTGCTTATTACGAAAAAAATGTTTTCATTTGTATAATGAATGAACATTCATTTATTAATAAATATTATTATGCGAGTTATTGATACAGAAAAAATAGAAAGAGTAAAAAAAGAAACTAAGATACTTATTGTAGAAAGAGGGTATCATGGTGCTTCAATTACTGAAATTGCAAAACGGGCAAGTGTTTCTGATGGTTATTTATATAGACATTATAAAAACAAATCGGCCTTGGTTAGTGATATATTCGAAAAACAATTAGCACAATTACATGATTATATTTTTGAGTTACTTCAAAGGGAAAAGTCTGTTAAAGCGGTATTGGAAGGGATAATAAAATTTAATTTTAGTCTTGTTAAAAAAGAACCTTATGCTATAAAATTTGCGCACATGCTGGTTTACGATCATGAATTTGAATATCCAAAATCAAGACATGATGCAATTAAAAAACTCACAAAAGATATTTTAAATCTTGGAAAAAAAACAGGAGAGATATCTTTAAATGCTCGCGAAATAGATATTCAACTTACTATCTTAACAATACCTGTTAAGTTTATTGAGTATAGCGATAAAAAATATTATGAAAGTAAAATTTCTGAAAAGGAGGAAATGGGCCGACTTATTGGAATGTGCATAAATTCACTAAAATAAACCCCAAAAATGATATCAATAAAAACCTTACAAGGAATTGAATTTAGTATTATTTATGATGCTTTTGCAAAAGCATTTGCTGATTATGATGTAAAACCTTTACCAAAGGATCAAATTTTACAAATGGTAATAAGAAGAGGTTTTAAGCCTGAATTATCATTTGGTGCATTTGAGAATGAAGAATTAGTAAGTTTTACCTTAAACGGAATTGGAATTTGGAACGGAAAGAACACTGCATATGATACTGGAACAGGCACTATAAAAGAATATCGTGGAATGGGACTAGCAAAAAGGATTTTTCAGGAGTCAGTTCTAGTTTTAAAAGAAAATGGGATAAAACAATATTTACTTGAAGTATTACAACATAACGACAAAGCAGTTAATTTATATAGAAATCAGGGATTTGAGGTAAGCCGTGAATTCGATTATTTCACAGCTAATAAAAGCGAATTAAAATTCACACCTAAAAATCTGTTTACTGAATTTCAGATAAGGGAAATAGATTTTCCTGATTATAATATAGTAAGTTCATTTTGGGATTTTAAACCATCATGGCAAAATACATTTGACTCAATTAATCGCACAGCTCAAAATTTTAAAGCTATTGGTATTTTCACTAGTAGCAAGTTAGTTGGATATGGAATTACTGAACTTAATTCTGGCGATATTACACAACTTGCTGTTAATAAAAACTTCAGAAAAAACGGTATTGGGTCAGTTTTACTTCAAAATTTAATTGATCTAATTCCTGGAGAATCAATTAAAATTATAAATACTGAAAAAGAGCATATTTCAATTTTGGGATTTTTAAAGAGTTTTGGAATTCAGAGGAATGGTAGCCAATTTGAAATGATCAAACAATTATAATTCAATAAAATAGTATGTCAATTCAATATAAGTTCTTAAGTGAAGAATATATCCCTGAAATTAGGAATACATGGATAAAAGCATTTGCTAATTATCATGTAGATATGAGCTACTTAACACATGAAAGAATGATTAGCAGAGCAAGAATGGATAGAGTTGATTATAATTTATCTGTTGGAGCATTTGATGATAATACAATGTGTGGTTTTTTAATTTTAGGTATTGATAAAATTCGCAATGTTTTAAGTGCTTTTGATGCAGGAACAGGTGTAATACATGAATATAGAGGAAAAGGAATTGCAGGTGCAATGTTTGATCTTGCAGTTTCAAAGTTAAAAGAAGCAGGAGTACAAAATTTTATCCTTGAAGTAATTCAAGAAAATAAATCTGCAATAAATGCTTATAAAAAGGCTGGATTTGATATTAGTAGAGACTTTAATTGTTATAAAATTAATACTACTGGTTTTAAATCGGAAACCAAGAAACTACCAAATGTTATAATAAAACCTATAGAAAAAGAAGAAATAGAAAAACATGTAGATTTTTTAGAATGGGAAATTTCCTGGGAGTATAATATTGATGCTATTAAAAATATCCAAGAAGAAATTGTAATTGATGGAGCCTTTATTCATGGAGAATGTGTTGGATTTATTGTTTATTATCCAACTTTAGAATGGATATTTATTCTTGCCGTAAAAAAGGAATTCAGACAAGGAAAAATAGATAGTTTATTACTTACTCAGCTTATTAATAAAGTAAAATCAAAGACTACAGAAATTAAGTTTAATAATATATTGCCAAAGCATGGCATGTGCAGTTTACTTGAAAAACATGGTTTTAATATTTATACAACACAGCATGAAATGATTTACTCACTAACTAAATAAAAATGAAAAAAATTAGCTTAATCCTTATTCTTCCATTATTGATTCTAAGTTGCAACAACTCAAAAAAGGAAGTTAAAAGAAATGATATTCAATTGAGAATAGATCAACTAGTAGTTGAGAATGAAGTTCCAGGAATAAACTTTTCTATAATTTATAAAGATGGAATACAAGAGAATTATTCATCTGGGTATTCTAATAAAAGTACGAAAGAGGAATTAACATCAGAACACGTTATGTTCTCTGGAAGTATTGGTAAAACTTACGCTGTAGCAATTCTAATGCAGTTAGTCGATGAGGGAAAAATTGATTTAACAAAAAAACTAATTGATTATTTTCCTGAAATAGCCTGGTTAAATAAATTGCCTAATATACAGGATATTACAATCGAAATGTTACTAGGACATACAAGTGGATTGCCACGATATGTTCTTCAGGATGGAGTTTGGGACATAGTAATTAATTATCCTGATAAAGTATGGAGCTACGAAGATCGCTTAAAATTTATATTCGATATTGAACCTATTCATGAAGCAGGAAAGGGATGGGGCTATTCTGATACTAATTATCTTTTATTGGGAATGCTTATTGAGAAAATTACCGATTCATATTACTACGATGAAGTAAAAGAGCGAATTTTAATTCCTTATAATCTTTCTACTACTTATCCTGCTACTGAAAGAAGAATTAATAATTTATCGAATGGTTATTCAAAACCGCATGAATTATTCACTATGCCAGAAGAAATTATAGTTAATGGAGAATGTATTTTTAATCCACAATTTGAATGGACCGGCGGAGGCATAGCCAGTACAACTTCAGATTTAGCAAAATGGGCAAAAATATATTACGAAAGTGAGTTGTTTTCAGAAGAGTTATTGAAAAAAATGGTAACACCAAATGCGAACGGAAAACTAACAGAAAATATATCTTGCGGTATGGGCAGTTTTATGTTCAATACAAAACTTGGGTATTTGTATGGGCATACTGGTACATTTCCTGGTTATGTTGCAATTTTTGCGTATCATCCTCAATTGGAAATTGCAATTGCATTGCAGATAAACTGTGATTATGGAAAAGAAAAAATGAGTTTGACGGAATATCTTGAAAGAATTTTAATAGGTCAAATTAATATTTAGGCGTATAATATAAAGCCAATAGTTAAGAATAGTTTTAGTTATATTAATAATTAAAACTATTCTTTACCTGAATAATTCTCGCAGCAATACTAATAGCTATTTCAGCTGTTGATTTGCTGTTTATAGATAAACCGATTGGCGAATCTACTTTTGCTAACTCTGATTTTGAAATTCCTTTGCTTATTAATGAATCATAAATGGTTTTAACTTTATTTTTACTTCCAATCATTCCCACATACTTCAGGTTTTTATTAACGAGTTGCTTAAGAACCTGCTCATCACTTTTATGTCCTAAAGTCATAATTACTGCATAGCTATTTTTACCTTCTTCAACTAAATCACTGATATATTTATAATCGATTATTTTCTTTTGATGTGCATGTATATTGTTTTCAAAAGTCGAAAGATCTTTTCTGTTATCAAATACAACAACTTTAAAATCAAGAACTCTAAATATTTCACTTAGGGGAAGACTTACATGACCTGCACCAAAAATATAGATTATTGGTTTAATACCAATTTGCTCAGTATATTCCCAACAAGAGTCATTTTCAAAAGAGTAATTTATTTGATTTTCATTTTTTTTGTTTTCATCAAATTTAAACCCATTTTGATGAATTGAAAGTGCACCATTCTCACCTTTATTTAAATAATTTACTATTCGGTTGATGATTTCTTTATTTGAATTATCAAACAAGGTAAAAGCATGAGTTTGCTCTCCGGAGCACATTAATCCTGATTTATCTTTACCTGCATCGGCTTTATGTATTTGTTTTTTTATAAACGCTTTTTGGGTTCCCTTCCTTGCTTCCTTTTTAGCCAATTCTACCATGTTATACTCCATTACACCTCCACCAATTGAACCAGTCATAGCTCCAGCTTCTGATATTGCCATCTTAAAACCAACAATACCTGGGCTACTACCGTTTCGTTCAACTACAGTTATTAGCATTACATTATTATTCTCAGTTATTTCCTTTTTTATAAAACTCCAAACGTCCATAATTAATCACTTTTAATTTTGCATATCAAAAATACAATGAATTAGGTACAATTAGCTTGTTAAAATACAGTTTTTATGATTTATCTTTAAATTGAAGACTCTTTTTTGACTTTATTTATTATTGATAGAATAAAATTCTCATAAAAGATGAATGTGTGTATTAAAATTCTATATTAAAAACTACTATCTATAAAACTATCCTGATAATTCATTGGATAAGATAAAAAATGTAACTTTAGCACTTGATTAATTAAGAATTATAAAAAGATGGAAAATGTTTATCAGAAAATAAACGAATTATCAGAGAAGTATCGTGATTATACTGCAGAAAACTTATCAAAGTTAGTACAAATTAAATCATTAAGCCTAGGTGAAAAAGAAGTTCAGTTAGAACTGAAAAGACAAATGGAAGAAGCTGGATTTGACGAAGTTAAAATCGATGGTTTAGGAAATGTGATTGGAAGAATAGGAAATGGTAAAAAGGTTCTTGCTATTGATGGACACATGGATACTGTTGATATGGGGAATATGGATAACTGGGATTTTGATCCGCTTGGAGGAGAAATTAAAGATGGATTTGTTCATGGACGAGGAACTGTTGATCAAGAAGGCGGACCCGCAGCATTTGTTACTACAGGAAGAATATTAAAAGAGCTAGGTTTTGATAAAGATCTCACCATATATTTTGTAGGAAGTGTAATGGAAGAAGATTGCGACGGTTTATGCTGGAAATATATAGTAGAAGTAGATAAAATTAAACCTGACTTTGTAATAAGTACAGAGCCAACTAATTTAAATATTTATCGCGGACATCGTGGACGTATGGAAATGCATGTTCATTTTCACGGTGTATCATCCCATGGTTCTGCACCAGAACGTGGAAAGAATGCTATTTATATGGCATCCAAAACAGCTTTAGAAATTGAAAAATTAAATGAACGATTAAAATTTGATGAGTTTTTAGGAAAAGGAACAGTAACAATTTCTGAAATGGTAACTGGAAGTCCTTCACTTTGTGCAGTATCTGATTATGCACGTATTCACTTAGATCGCCGTTTAACTTGGGGCGAAACTAAGGAATCAGCAGTTGCTGAGATTGAAGAGCTTATAAAAGGTATGAATGCTAAGGTTGAAGTATTAGAATATCTTGAAACAGCTTATACTGGGTTAGAATACGGTATGGAGAAATATTATCCAACCTGGAAAATTCCTGTAGAAGATAAAATAGTTCAAACTGGTGTTAATTCTTTTAAATCCTTATTTAATAAGGATGTTAAAATTGATAAATGGACATTCTCTACTAATGGAATAATGACCAATGGTGTTTATGGAATTCCAACAATTGGATTTGGCCCTGGAAATGAGATATTAGCGCATGCTCCAAACGAGAAAGTATCTATTGATGATTTAGTAGTATCTGCAGCATTTTATGCGGCATTTGCTTATGATATTTAGAAAATATTAAAAAGATATATATGAGTTTACAAGACAAGATAAACAAGCTGGGGCAGTTAAAAATTGATCTTTACAAAAAAGACTTTTTACTGACATGGGAAAAAAGCAAGGATGATTTAAAAGCGATTCTTGAAGTGGCTGAGATTTTAAAAGAAATGAGAGATAATAATATATCTCCATCTGTTTTTGACTCTGGTTTAGCAATTTCAAATTTCCGAGATAACTCAACGCGAACAAGATTTTCATTTGCATCAGCAAGTAATATGTTAGGTTGCGCTGTTCAGGATTTAGATGAGCAGAAATCACAAATTGCACATGGTGAAACAGTTCGTGAAACTGCAAATATGATTTCTTTCCTATCAGATTTTATTGGAATCCGTGATGATATGTATTTGGGTGAAGGAAATAAATACATGCGCGAGGTTGGAGAAGCATTAGATGAAGGATTTGCAGAAGGTGTTTTGCCATCTCGTCCTGGAATAGTAAACTTACAATGCGATCAGGACCATCCAACACAATCGATGGCTGATTTAATGCACTTGCAAAAAGAATTTGGTTCTTTAGAGAACTTAAAAGGTAAAAAGATTGTAATGAGCTGGGCATATTCTCCGAGTTATGGTAAACCATTATCAGTTCCTCAGGGAATTATTGGTTTAATGTCTCGTTACGGAATGGATATAGAGTTGGCTTATCCTGAAGGATATGAGTTAATTCCAGAAATAGTTGATATTGCTAAGAAAAATTCACAAGAGAGTGGTGGTTCATTCAATATTAGCCACAATATGGAAGAAGCAATGAAAGACGCAGATATAGTTTATCCTAAAAGTTGGGCTCCGTTTCATATCATGCAACAAAGAACAGAATTATTGAAGAATAAAGATGTAGAAGGTTTAAAAGCACTTGAGCAAACTTGTTTAGCAAATAATGCCAAGCATAAGGATTGGGAATATAATGAGGCAAAAATGAAACTAACTAAGAATCAGGATGCATTGTATATGCACTGTTTACCTGCCGATATTAGTGGAGTTTCTTGCAAAGAAGGTGAAGTTGAAGGTGAAGTATTTGAAAAATATAGAATTAAAACTTATCTGGAAGCAGGCTTTAAACCTTATATTATTGCTGCAATGATGTTTACCAATAAATTTGAAAAGCCAAACGAAGTGTTAGATAATATCCTTAAAAGGGATAGAAAGAGAGTAGGTTTTTAACCTACTCTTTTTTTTTATGTTTGTGCCAGAACTTCAATTAACTTCTGGCAACTACCATTTTTTATAAACTCGGTGTGTTCTTGCATTGAATTAAAGTGCATTCCACATATCTCATTACATTCCATTTTATAATCACTTGCTTCAAAGAATCGATTAAGAACTTTATTTGAATCTGGATCCTGTAGAGTAGATTTCCATTCTCCTTTTTTTACAAGCTCAAGTATTGTTTTCCAAATTGCAGCAGCTAATGCACCACAAGCATCACCACTTAATCCCATACCACCAGCTAATCCTGCAACCATAACCATTTCTTCATCACTTGCACCCATTTTTCTTAATGTTTCAGATGCACAGCTAATTGTAGGTTCTGATATTTCGTAATCTGATAAGGATAATCCTTCGTGTGCGGCCTGTATCGCTTCAGGTGCCCAATTTTCTGCTAATTTTAGACATGAATAAAATTTACCGGAGAGCATATATTTTGCAAAGCTCCATTTATTTTTAAAGTCAGTTTTTGTAAAATCTTCGCAATCAATACAATTTGTTTGTTTTCTAAAAGACTCCATTATATGCTGAGTTGCTCTAATAGTTACTGCAATAGCTTTGTCTATATCATGATTGTTACGACGGTATGCTTCTGCACCTATTGCTAATGAAGCACCCCATAACATACCACATTGATAACCTGCCTGAAGTATTCCGCCTGCCATCGGATCAACTGCTCTTTCTTCATCAGGTTTTGGATGTCCAAATTCTCTATTAAGAATATAAAAGATTGTATTGGAACAAGATCCTTTTGTTAAAAATATGCGTTTAGCTTTTAATTTTGCTTTTTTGTTTTTTATGGAGTTCATATAGTTCAGTTTTTATGCAAATTACGAAAATTGGATAAAGTTTTATGTGATTTTTATAATTTTTTTGAAATCCTTATTATCAGTATATGTTAGTATTCTTTTATTTAGAACTAATAAGTTAATTGATATAATAATGATAATTATTTTTTGCTGTTTTGATATTTTGATTTACATTTGTGGAGTGATTAGTCAATCTAAAATGACAAAAGAAGATAAAATATTTGAAGCAGCCTTAAGTTTATTTACAACTAAAGGTTTTCATGGTACTCCAACGAGTGAAATTGCAAAAACTGCTGGAGTAGCAAATGGAACTTTATTTCATTACTTTAAAACTAAAGAAGTTTTAGTTAATAGTCTTTACTTAAAAGTAAAGAATGAAATGGTTGAAGAATCAACTATTGGAGTTGAAAAAATAGAATCATTAAAATTGAAGTTAGAATATTTATGGTCTAAAACCATACATTGGGCTATGACAAATCCCCAAAAGATCTTTTTTATTCAGCAATACATGTACTCGCCATACATTACAAGTAATACACAGGAAGAGGTTGATAAGATAAAAGAAGCATACATAAATCTAATTCAAGCTGGTATTGATAGTGGTGAGATTAAAGAAATTCCTTTGGATTTAATTTATAATATTGCAACTCAACAATTATTTGGAATGATACAATATTTGGTCGCAAACCCTGAAAAGTATCACGATTCAAACTTCATGAATACAGCTTTTAATTTGTTTTATGATATATTAAAAAAGAAATAAATTTTTTTATATATATTATAGAGTGATTAGTCAATCAGTATATAATAATAAATAAATATAATAAGATGAAAAACGTAGCATTAATAACAGGAGCATCCAGTGGAATCGGGAAAGAATTAGCTGTAATACACGCTGAACAAAAAGGAGATTTAGTAATTGTGGCTCGCCGCAAGGTTGAACTTGAATCTCTAAAAACTGAACTCGAAAATAAATATGGAATTCAAGTTAAGATAATTGTTAAGGATTTAACTAAACCAGAAGCACCACAGGAAATATACGATGAAATAAAGAAATCTGGAATCAAAGTTGAATATTTGATTAATAATGCTGGATTTGGTGGCGTAGGAAAATTTCATGAACGTAGCTGGATTCAGGATGAAGCTATGATTAACTTAAATATAATGGCATTAACATCTTTAACCAGAATATTTTTGCCTGATTTTGTTCAAAGAAATAGCGGAAGAATACTAAATATATCATCAACCGCAAGTTTAATGCCTGGTCCTTTACAAGCAGTATACTTTGCAACAAAAGCATATGTTACATCTTTTAGCAATGCTATTGCAGAAGAATTACACGATACTAAAGTAACAGTGACGGCATTATTACCAGGAGCAACCGAAACTGAGTTTGGAAAGGTTTCAGGTATGGATAAAACTAGTCTTTTTGATAATACTTATAGTGCAAAGATGGTGGCAGAAGATGGTTACAAAAGTATGATGAAAGGTAAATTGAACAAAATTGCTGGAGTTAGGTTTTCTCAAAGATTAATGATGGCCTTTATTCCATTTAGTCCTCGAAAAATGGTTTTAAAACAAGTGAGAAATATGCAAAAATTTAAGTAAACAAGAATTATTGTAACTTGTATAAAAAAGAAAAATGAAAATAAAAGCAATAATAACTGGTTCAACAGGTATGGTTGGCGAAGGAGTTCTGCACGAATGTCTTAATCATTCTGAAGTTGAGTCTGTTTTAGTAATAAACAGGCGAACATGCAATGTTCAACATCCTAAATTAAAGGAAATAATACATAAAGATTTCTCAGATTTTAGTTCAATTGAAAATGAATTATCAGGATATAATGCAGCTTTTCTTTGCATGGGAGTTTCATCGGTAGGAATGAAAGAAGAAAAGTTCAATTATTTAACTTACGATTTAACAATGGCTTTGGCAAAACCATTAGCTAAGCTAAATCCTGATTTAACTTTTACCTATATTTCTGGAGTGGGAACTGATTCAACAGAAAAAGGAAGAGTTATGTGGGCAAGAGTAAAAGGTAAGACTGAGAACGATATAATTAAGCTTCCTGTAAAAGCTGGTTTTGCTTTTCGCCCTGGAGTAATTACACCAACAAAAGGATTAAAAAGAACTTATACTTCATATAAAGTCTTAAAGCCATTACTTCCAATATTTAGAAAACTTTTTCCAAAATATGTTTGCTCATTACAAGAATTAGGCTTAGCTATGATCAATGTTGTATTAAATGGTTATGATATAAAAGTATTGGAAGTAAAAGATATTGTGAAATTAGGGAAAGAATAAATGAGGAACAAACTGTAACTAAATGTCATTATTCCTTTTGGTAATGAGAAAGTTCTTAGCAATGCGAAGAATCTATTTAATTAAAATTTGTTTTTTATAAGATAGTATTAAACTAGTTTAATTGAATTATATCAAAAGAGTTAGACATCAAATCTACTATGAGTATTTTCCCGAACAGTAGATTGTTAAAATCATTACTTAGATATTTTACACCTTCAGAAACTTGTATTGAGGCTATGGTTGTTACTATAGGAGGAAATATGTTTTTGTCTATCTTCTTATCAAATTTTCTTGCATCTAAGGGGATTGTTTTTCTTAAACTTTTTGTTTTACCAGGAATTATTACTGTGACTTGTCCAAAATACGAACAAACTCCAGCATGAATCATTGGAATTCCTTTTGGAAATATCAGATCATCAAGAATGTATCGTGAAGTAAAGTTATCAAGACAGTCAAAAACCAAATCGACCTTCGGTATTTCTGTTTTAGCAGTGATTTTTTCGCAATGCGCAATAATGTTAATGCCCGGGTTTATCTTTTTTAATCTCGCCAGAGCAATATTACATTTCGTATCGCCAACATCTTCTGAATTATATAATATCTGACGGTTAAGGTCGGGAGGATCTATTTCGGCAAATTCGTAAAAATGAATGGTGCCCACGCCTAAACGAGCAAGTAGGTTAAGAACAGTGCTACCTAATCCTCCAGCACCCGCAACCATAACAGATGCTTCATGAATTTTAGCGAATTTTTCTTTGCCTAATAGATTTATATGTCGTGCGTAAATTTCCATTATCAACCTCCTCCAGCGGGAGGGAAAACAGACACTTCACACTCCTCATTTATCATGGTTTCCAGTTTTTCGGCATGGAAAATATTTTTCCCATTTATTAAAAGGATGGTTCCTACCATAATTTCTCCATCTTCAATTAATTCAGGAATAATATCGGAATTTAGTTGTTGCGAAGCTAACTCTAGAAGTTTTAGTATGGTAACAGGTTTGTCTATTTCAATTTCCAGCCCTGCTACACCCAGGTTTAAGCGCAAAGTTGCATATAGTTTGACTTGTATTTTCATTGGCATAAATTTCCTGATTGTATATAAGCTTGCTTTTTATTAGTATTTGTACGTTGCACTCATCATTAATAAACAGCTAACACAATACAAAGTTTTAGATGATGTGAACTAAATTTAAAAACAATGATGGCTATAAAGATTATAATACCAGTCATTTCGATATTCTGAAACAACTGGTATTGTATTTAGTGAAAATCAAAACATCACACGCTTAGTCATTCTTAAAGTCCCAGTTCACTTAATTTTTCATCTGTAGGGATACCGTCTTTTGTCCATCCTCTAATTTCATAATAGTGAGGTAGTAATTCGCCTAAACGATGTACATGACCTTTACTTGGGCCATCAGGAATAGGATCTTCCAGCAAGCGTTTAGGTAAGGTATCGTCTGCTGCCGTTAGTCCTGCATTTAGGTTAAACTGTCGTTCTAAATTCCAAATTCGCTCGCCTGTCTGCATTAGTTCGTCAACAGAGTAATTAAAACCTGTGGCTTTGTTTAGTAATTCAGCATAATCAGGTGCACCCATAGCAAATGAAGTGAATAAACACAATCCGCTTGAGTCAATTACGGCAGTTAAATCCTGAAATATTTTCACCCATTCCGGCTTTCCTTTGATTTCCTGAGGATCTAGTTTTTCCGGTGTGCCCAGAACTTCAGGTGAGATCATATAACATCTCACATGGCATCCTCCACGGTTGTTTGTGGCATATCCAAGTCCATGTCCTTGAATACCTCTTGGATCGTATGCTGGGATCTCCATTTTTTTAACCGTCATCGATACTTCGGGATGTCCATAACTTTCAGCCAAGCGATATGAGCCAAGTGCTAATTTTTCTCCAATACCTTCTTTGTGTCCCATTTTTTTTATGTAGTAGAGAATCGCTTCTGCGTTTCCAAATTTTAATTCTGGACCTTTTTCTAGTTCCTCTTTTTTAATATATCCTCTATCGTATAGTTCCATTGCTGTTGCAATAGTTACACCTGCCGAAATAGAATCTAAACCTAATTCGTTACACATGAAATTTGCTTGAGAAATGGTATTTAAATCGTTTACTTCACATAGAGCACCAAATGCCCATCCTGGTTCATATTCAGGTCCTTCACCTGTTTTTCCCTGAGGCAACTCCACTAATCTGCCGCACGCAATCGGACATGCATAACAAGCTACATTTTTTACCAGATATCCTTTTTCAACCAGAGCTTCACCTGATACTTCATCGACAAATTGGTATTGTGCTTTCTGGAAGTTACGGGTAGGATAAGCCCCAATAGAATTAATAATATTGTCGAGAACTTTTGTTCCCAAAGCTGGTAATCCCTGACCTGTTATCCCATTTTCTTTTAACATCTTAACCTTTTGCTTAACAGCTGCGTTAAAAGCTTCTTTATCATCAATAAGTGTTTTGTGTTTTCCTGAAACAATAATGGCCTTTAGCATTTTACTTCCCATTACCGCACCAACTCCCGATCTTCCAGCAGCACGGTTTTTATCATTCATTATACCTGATATAAGCGAAAGTTTTTCGCCAGAAGGTCCAATGCAGGCAATTTTTGCTGTTTTTTCCCCGATTTCTTCCATTAGAATATCTGTAGTTTCGTGGGAGTCTTTGCCCCAAAGATGACTTGCATCTCTTAATTCAGCTTTTTCATCATCAATATACAGGTAACAGGCTTTTTCGGCTTTGTTTTCAAAAATTAACACATCGTAACCGGTATTTTTTAGTTTATGTCCAAAAAATCCACCCGAATTACTTGATGCTATTGTACCGCTAAGTGGCGATTTGGTTATAACCATATACCTGCCACCGGTAGGAGCTATAGTGGAGGTTAATGCCCCGGTAGCAAATATCAGCTTGTTGTCTGCTGAGAGTGCATCAACTTTAGGATCCACTTCGTCCGAAAAAATTTTCGTTCCAAGACCTCGTCCACCAATATACATTTTTGCAAGATCTTTTGATAATTCTTCCGTCTTAATTTCTTTTGTAGAAAGATTTATTCTTAGAATTTTACCATGGTACGACATAATATATAGTTTTTAGTTGTTGATTTTTTGTAAATTATGGAACAAATAGTTAATAAACAATATGTTGGCATTTGCATATCGAAATCCGCATCACGTTTTTATTTTTTCGGTTTAATCTTGTTTTTTTTTAATTAAACAAATAAGATATGAAGATATCTTATACCGTATTCACTAGGCATAGTGAGAATAAGAATTGACTAATTATATTTATATAATTCTATAGTTTAAAGAGCTTTATGTGAATGAAAATTGTTTAAGAGATAAAAGAAAATCTTAGTCTAATAAAATGAAAAAAATAAGAAGATAATTTTATATAAATTAACTTTTTTAATGTAAATCTTAATTTAGGGATATTAACTATTTAAATTACATACAGTCTTTTCAAGTATAAATCAAATACTCCTTTTCAAGAATTTGCCTTTCTTTTCTGAAACCAATTTTCCTTTTTCAACAATAACATCTCCGTTTAGAATAACTATTTCAGGAGCACCAACCGTTTTTGCACCTTCATATATTTCTAAATCACAATTCTGATGATGATTTTCAACAGAAATTGTATTTTCTATTTTTGGATTCCAAATAACGATATCAGCATCAGAACCAGTATCTATTTCTCCTTTTTGTGGATATAAACCAAATATTTTAGCCGCTTGTGTTGATGTAATATCAACAAACTGGTTGTAATTAATGCGGTTTTGCAAAACACCGTATGAAAATAGTAATGTCATTCTATGTTCAACACCTCCAGCTCCATTTGGAATCATTCTAAAATCATTAATTCCTTGTTCTTTTTGACCTAATGAAAAAGGGCAGTGGTCGGTTCCTACAGTTTTTACAACACCTTTATTTATTGATTCCCAAAGAACATTTTGATCTTCCTTTTTTCGTAAAGGCGGACTCATCACATATTTGCAGGTATCATTAAAATCACCAACATATTTTGAGTCATTCAAAAGTAAATATTGCGGGCAAGTTTCAGAATAAACTGGTTGTCCGGCTTTTTGCGCTTCTTTAATATGTTTTATTGATTCTTCGCAGGAGGTATGAACAATATAAATGGTGCAATTTGCTTTTTTAGCCATTTCTATTGCCTTTTTAACAGCATCTGATTCCGCAATATCAGGACGAGAAATTGGATGAAATTCAGGGCTTAAATCTCTATTTTTAGCAAATTCATTTCTTAGTTCTTCAATTTCATCACCAAGTTCGCAATGCAATGTAACTAAACCTCCTGCTTTTCCAATAACTTGCATTACTTTTAAAATGTTATCATCATCTAAACCAATGCTATCTTTATAAGCCATATAAATCTTAAATGATGTAATTCCTGACTGTATACAATCTTTAATTTCTTGTTCGGTATTTTTTGTCCATTCAACTGGACTAACATGAAAAGAATAATCACAAAGAGAATTATTTGCCTCTGCTTTTCTGTCAATTAAGGCATCAATTAAAGATTGTCCTTTTTGAGGAGTTACAAAATCGAGTAGGGTAGTGGTACCACCTAAAAGAGCTGCTTTACTTCCAGTATCAAAATCATCGGCAGAATATCCTGCAGATGTAGGTAAATGCATATGAACATGTGGATCTATTCCACCAGGAAAAATGAGTTTTCCTGCTGCATCAATTTCTTTATCAATTGGTTCAAGAATATTTAATGATTCTCCAACTTGAACTATTTTACCTTCAGAAATATAAATATCAGAATTAAATGCCTCTGTGGATCTTACTACAGTTCCGTTTTTTATTAAAATATTCATATGAAAATTTAGTCTGAGAAAAATTCGTTAAATGGTATTTTGGTTACCCAATAACTTTTATCATCGTCTAAAAATAACTGAAATACAAATTCATTATTTTGAAAAAAAAGCTTTTCATCTTCAGTAATGTCTTTTGATCCTAATAATTCTCCTTCATAATCTAGATATAATATATTGCTTGAACTTTTACATAAGAATTCGTTATCTGAGATGGATTGTAAATAAATATTAGAATTTCTATCCAAATTTTTGATCCATGAAATTTCGCTGGATTCATTTATTCGCATTATTAAATTCTCACTGTCATTTGTCCTTCCTGTAAAGATAATGCCTTTATTATCAGTTAAAATAAACGAATTATGTTTATTGTAATTTAAATTCATTGAATCAAAATTAATATTATATTCTATTTTATTAATCAAATCTCCTGAAAGTGAATATTCATACCTTTTAAAAGCTGAAACTGTATCAGTTTTAGTAATAATAATTACATTATCAGACTCAGAATTATAAGCAAACTTTTCTACATTCTGCTTCTCAATTTCTGTTAAATTAGAGGTGTTAACCAAAATACCTTCTTCATCAATATTTATTAATTCATGTGGCCTATACTCTTCCATTCCAGCAAATCCATTTTCTGTTTTTACAGAATGAATTGGCCATGCACCTTGATAGATACCTTTTTCCCACAATTGTTTTCCATAACTATCAATTTTTACAAGAAAATATGAATATACACCAAAAAAGTCATCACTTAATCTACAAATAAGTACAAAATTATTTTCTTCAACTTCAATTGCTTTTACTACTTTTAATTCAGCGGGGGGATGAGATGTTGGGGTGCTGACCGTTCCCCAAGAATAACCTGTTTCATTCCATTCGAGATTGCAGTTTTCATCAAATTTTGAAATTACAATTCCTGTTTCTGATCTGCTCCCAGTAGTTAGTATTCCTCCGTCGCTTGTTAAACACAGGGCAGAGAAGTTCCAATCTATATTTATTTTCTGTGGTGAGCTGTCATCCTTACTACATGAAATAGATAGTATAAGTAGAATGATTAATAAGCTTAAGATGTTTTTCATTTTCACATTTCTTTATCTTATTCAAATGTACAAACTATTTTATACTGAATATAGTATTGAAACAAAAAAATAAGAGCAAAATACTTATAGTACTTTGC
>Ga0209692_10003047_pt1 | contig 16803 bp, 20 predicted proteins | sample tdDd472_FD_187129 | JGI IMG/M metagenome (GOLD analysis project Ga0209692, IMG submission 187129) | Marine sediment microbial communities from the Atlantic coast under amendment with organic carbon and nitrate - tdDd47.2 (SPAdes)... | ecosystem: Environmental > Aquatic > Marine > Coastal >...
GCGAGAAGCCTTACCGCATGGTGTATTGCGAGGATCCCTTCGGCAACCTCATCGAGATCTATTCTCACAGCTATGAGCTGACATACTCCGCCGGGGCATATCAGCAATAGCGACGATCCAGTACCAGGTGGTGCAGATCCTCGTCCCCTCGCGCTTGCCGCATACGGCCTCGTAGATGACGGCCAGGAGTGTGGCCTTGAATCCGATGATGCGCCCCCCGCTCGCTGCGATCGATGATGCTGCGGACGGACCCGTCATCACCTGACCTTCGCTCCTGCGAAGATCGCGGCCATCGCCTCCTCCAGCGCCCGGTTGAACTCCTCCGCCGCGCCGAGCATGAGGAAGTGGTCGGTTTCCTCCAGCACGATGGCCTCGAATGATTGCATGTGCCGCCGGTTCGCCTCGGCGTCGACGGGCCACAGGCCGGCACACACCGCCACCACCGGCAAGGGCAGCTCCTCGAAGAGCAACGGCCCCGCGCCGCTGATCCACTGCGCCATGTACCCGTGCATCGCGCTCACGGCGACATCCGCGGGCGCGGCCGACATGTCGGCCTGGATCCACTCGGCCAGGTCGGCGTCCGTGCTCGGCAGGATCATCGCCGCGGCGAACTGTCGGCAGGCGACGGGGAAGTCGGCCGCCAGCGGGGCGATCATCTCGGCGGCGTGCTCCTCGGTCACCGGGTAGTCGAGGTTATGGAGAGCGTCGACGGCGATCAGACCGACGACCCGGCCCGGCAGCAGGCGCGCGGCCTCGGCGATGACCAGGCCGCCCATGGAATGTCCGACCAGAATCAATCGATCGCCGCCAACGGCGTCGGCCACCGCCCGCACGTCCTCGCCGAAGGAGCGCATGGTGTAGTCCTCGCGCCCCAGCCCCGAGTGCCCGTGCCCAGCCAGATCGACGGTGACCACCCGCTGCATGGCGGCGAAATGCGCCAGTTGCTCGCGCCAGTAGCGGGCGTCGCAGCTCCAGCCGTGGACCAGGATCAGGGTGGGTTCGCCGCGACCGTGGATCTCGTAGGCGATGGGCATACCATCGGCCGAGAGGGCCACGCCGGGATTCCCCGCACCGGCGGTCGTGGCGGCGAAGAGGATGCAGGCCAGGATCAGGACGGGGGCGGCGGGAGTCGGGCGAGTGGTCGTGCGTTCGTGGGTCATCTGTTCTCCTCCTGGTGAACCCCGGTCGATGCAGCGTGCGGTCGGCGCCCTCCTGCTCGTGGTCACGATGCCTGGAGTGTCTTTCGCTGTCAGGACCCTCTGTCCGGAAACGGGAAAGCACACGTTCCGAGGCACGACCGATTCATTCGCGAGGCAAGAACACCTCGGCCGGCGCACCGTACAACGCCGAGGCCCGTTCGCCGGGATGAGCGTCCAGGTACTCGCCGATCAATCGCCGGCCGATCTCGTAACCGGTCCCCCGTGGTATATCCGAATTCAAACCGATGAACCAGGCCAGGTAGTCGTACTCCGGGTTGAACCAGTCCTTTTCGGCTTCGACTCGCCAGTGAGCGAACAGATCCTCGTCGACGGGTTCGGCCCACGGCGGCGGCGCTCCGGTCACTTCCATGACGAAATGCTCGGCCAGGCCCTCGCTGACAATGGCCTCGAACAGGTTCGAGCTGAACCTGGCCGTGCGCTTGCGAGAGGTGTGATGGTACTCATGGGCCAATGTCGCAACCATCTCTTCCGACAGGCTGGTCGCCAACCGAGGATGGTCCGGATCCAGGAGAATGTAAATCTGCTCGGCATTGGGAGCGGCGCCACTCATCCCCTTGGACGGTAGCGTTCGCTCCGGGAACACCATGACCCGGATCTCAACATTCTCGAATGCGATGAAGCACCCGATCTCTCTCACCGATCGCCTCAGTCGGTCCAGGATCAGTGGCTTCAGCGAATCAACGCATGCCGTGTTGCGGTGAAAGCAAATACTGTTCGAACCGATCGTCTCCGCCAATACGACATCATCCTGATCCAGAACCACCCCCTGCGAGTGTTCCGGCACCAGGACAACAAGAACTGCAAACAACACGAATACCCGAACAGAATTGACTGCATTCACGATCGCCCCTCCTGTGTACGAGCGAAACCTTGAGCCATCCTGTCGCACCAGGCACACGCCTCGGGGCAGATGACGTCCCTCGCCATCCATACCCATCCAGATCGATCGATGCCGCCGGCCTGATCACTTGAACTGCATGCTAGGCCGACAGCCAGGCAAGCGCTTCATCTCGCGACCGGAACACTTCGAATTCCGAATCCAGTTTGCTGTCAACATACACGCTGAGCATTCGGGCCAGTCCGAATTCCAGGTCGCGTACCGCAATGATCGCGATCTTTCCTGCGCCGAATTTCGCCCTACGATCGTAGCCGAATGCGGCGATTCGCATGATGTCGTTCAAACTGAGCGGCCCGGAATCGAAATCCGTGAGATCGTGAAGAAGCAACGATCCAGGTTTCCACTTCTCATGGGAAACAACGGAGTCCAGGAACGCCTCGACTCCAGCGACCGCGGCTTCACCAGATGTCGTGCCGATGAAGATGCCGTCCACGTATTCGACCTTCGATTCCAACTTCCACCTCCTGTAAAACACCCCTGCGTCCAGGGGCGGGCGGATCAGGCGCGGATCTGTTGAATGCCGGCGCCGTGGCGAGGGCGAGCCGTCCGCTTGAACGGCCTGTAGAAACAGTTCTCGACGCGGACCATGTCGCAATCGCCCGTAGGAATGAACCCTATCACAAGAAGGACCGATCCCGCGAGAGCGCAGCCGCTCGCCCTGAATCGTTCCATGGCACGGCGTTCCGAGTACGACTGATTCGCGCCGGCAGCCGGCCCGCCCACGGTCGACTGATCATCCAGCAGGCGGAGTCCGCGGCGAGATGGGATGACAACCAACCTACAACGAGAAGTACTGCGACACCTTCAGCATCAGGATATGCTCTCCCGATGCGTCCAGCAGCGACCGCATGTCCCGCCCCAGATCGAAGTGTCCCGGATTCTGCTGGTCAGCCCGGTTCTGGGTCCACACCACGTAGACGGTGCTGCCCGCGGCGTATTCCCAGCGCAGCACCATGTTCACCTTGAGGGACTTGAAGTTGAAGTCCCGGTCGCCCAGCCGGAAGGTGTCGTCCGGGCTGCTGCCCTCGGGTGTGACCAGGTACGGGTTGTCCGGGTCGCCGGCCGGGTCGTACACGATGCTCGAACCGTTGTCCTGCCCGTAGCGGTTGAAGGCGTAGCTTCCCGGGCGCGCCAGTTCCTTGTGATCGGTGTAGCGACCCACGGCGAACAGCGGCTGCACGTAGGCCTGGAGCGTGAGGTTGGGCGTGAAGGTCCAGTCGAGGCGCGTCTCCAGGGAGAACTGGCGGTACTCGAGATCGGCGAAGAGGTAGCGATGGCCGTAGGTGTCGGTCATGGCCGGATCGTCGATATCGTCGTAGTAATGCGCCTCGTCCTGCGACCAGGAATAGCGCGGGGCGATCTCCAGGCCGAGGGACGGTCTCGGCTGCAGCCTCAGCGAGAGGTTGCCGTACGCCGACCTGGAACCGCCGTCGTCGCGACTGCCGCCGCCGCCGACGCTCATGACCCAGCCCTTGCGGCTGTCCGTGGAGACATTGGCCCGCCACTGACGGGAAGTCGGCTCCCGCATGATGGGCCCGCCGCGGGTGCTCTGCGGGTCGTTGTGCTCGGGATTGCAGAAGACATTGCCGTCGACGCTCCAGTAGTTGGCCAACTGGCTCCAATACCAGACGCCGCCGCCGTAATGGGCGGGCATGCCGCCCGTGTCCCAGGTCTTGTAGCTGCCCGCGTACACGCTCTGATTGCGGAAGATCCCGTGGGGCTCACGCCAGGAATATCCGCCGACCATGGACGAATTGACGGTGTCGGTGCGGTACTGGAAGCCCGCATCGTTCACGTCGTAGCCCGGCGAGGAATAGCCCAGCGCCGAATTGAAGCGCCAGTTGCCGGACTGCTTGTTCACGCCCACGCGGCCGATCCAGCCCCTCAGCTCGGTGGCGTCGGGGTCGTAGTCGAGATGGTCGGCGTCGGGCCGCTGGAAGTAGCGACAGTGGGATCGCTGCAGATCGTCAACGGCCTCCCTGCTGCCGGCGATGTGGCTGCCCGAGAGGTACGCCTTCAGGGCCCAGACGCCTTCGTCGTCCAGGTTGGTGAAACCGTCGATGCCGGCGGCGAAGGACCGCTTGTCGAGGCCGACCTGGCTGACCGGGTCGTCCAGGTCGCGCACGGTGCCGGTCATCATGACGCCCAGGCCGCCGCTGCCGTCGGGCCGGGTGTAGCTGGCCCGAGCCACGTTGTAGGTGGTCAGCGGCTCGACCACCTGATCGGTGCGTTCGCCGTCGAACTCCAGGTGGGCCTTCTCGCGGGCGGTGACGGCGGTCATCGCGCCCACGGACGTGTTGCCGATCTTGCCGCTCACTTTCGCCGCGCCGAGGATCGTCGTCACCTGCGGGCGGTCCAGGAAGTCATAGTCGCCTTCGATCCCGAGCTGGGGCGCCCGACCAACGCGGCGACTGTAGAACAGCATCGGGTCCTCCCAGTTGAAGTTCCAGTTGCTGTTCAGCCCCTCGCGCCCGAAACGGAAGACATTGGCGTCCTCCACGAAGAACGGGCGGCGTTCTTGATAGAAGGTCTCGTAGGCGCCCAGGTTCACCACCGCCGGGTCCACCTCCACCTGGCCGAAGTCCGGGTTCACCGACGCGCTCAGCGTGAGGTTGTTGGAGAGCGCGGTCTTGAGGTCGACGCCGGCGTTGCGGGAGTGATCGGGATCGCTGGCGAAGGGATCGCCGGCTTCCACGTCTCGGTATTCGCCCTTACCCAGCAGGTAGGGCGTGATCTCGGTTTGCAGTTCGGGTTCGATGCCGTGGATGCCCACGAGATCCGGGAAACGTCTGCCGTACCCGGAGCTGCCGCGGGGCTTGTGGAAGAGGTCGGTGCGCTCGTGGAACCGGAGGGTGCGGCGGGAGAGATTCAGGCCCCACACCTGGTCCGAGGTGGCGGGGAACTTGAGTTGCGAGAACGGGATGCGCACCTCGGCGACCCAGCCCAGCTCGTCGATCCTGGTCGCCGCCTGCCACACGCCGTCCCAGGAAGTGTCGCTCGCGCCGTCATTGTAGAGCTTGGCGTCGCCCAGAACACCGGCGGGGTTGATGGAGAACGAGTAGGCGTTCCGGTCGTCGTTGAAGGTGTCGAGGTTGATATAGAGCCAGTCCGACGACGGCCAGGTGTCGCGCCGGCCCAGGCGAGCGCTGATGGAGTCGGGTGCCGAATCGTGGAGTCGGGCGGCCACGTAGAGGGCCGCGTCGTCGTAGGCGATCCAGAATTCCGTGGACTGTCGCGGCTCGCGGCCGTTGTCCGGGTCGTTCTGCACGTGCCGCGTCTCGCCGGGACACTGCCAGGCCGCGTCGTCGAGGACACCGTCGAGCTCGATCGGTCCGGCCAGTCGCCTGGCGCGGACGACATCGACCGCGGCGACCGGCGCCGCATCGTGCCCGGTCGCGATCTGTGCGTTGGTGGCCGTGGCGGCGGTCAGGATGGTGGCGGTGAACAGGAACATACCGATGGCGTGAGAAGTCGCTGCGGATCCGGTCATGGGCTGCCTCGTCGTGGGTGTAGGGACCGACCGCGGCGGGGGGGCGCGGGCCGATGATTCACCTCGTTAGACGCCACGAATCGCAATCGGGTTGTAACTGCTCCCCGCGGCCGGTGAACAGGAGACATGAGCTGGAGTACGCGGTGTAGAAGGAAGCCGGGGAACATGGAGGGTCATGTTCCCCGGGAGGAGCGCCAACAATCTTCTAGGGACGTGTTAGTTTTCCCAACATGAGGTAGGTGGGGGGCTCCTGGATGGCGTTGTCCGTGATGGGGAATCCCGTCATCCCAGACGCTTCGCGCTGACCCGCTTCGCCAACGAAACCGATGTTCCCCATGGCGTCGGCACAGATTCTGAACTGGAAGCACGCTCCCAGATACGTCGAATAGATGAGCTCGCCTTTCTGGATGTCGATGACGGAAACAAAGGACTTCCGCCGGCCCCAGAATGTGGCGTTGAAGGTCTTTTCCCAGGTCGGGTATTCGGCGAGGAAGGCGTCGTCCGTCAGGGGGAAATCGGGCGAGGTAGTTTTCCCGCCGACGACGATGGTGTCTGGATCGAGGAAATAGGCGGACTGGATGTTGTCGGCGCCGTTTCCGCCGAACAAGGAGGAGTATTCCAGGGTCATGTCCTCGGAATCGAAGACGGAGATGAAACAATCTCTCTCCCCCTTGCTCACGGCCCCCACGGCCTTGCCGACGATGGGGAAGCCTTCCTCCTTCGTGCTGCCACACACCAGCAATCTGTTCGGGCTCGACCAGCTGATGGTCGATCCCATGTGGCCTCCCCCACCCAGATAGCTCAGATACGAGACGCGGGTGCCCGTCGGATTGATCTTGGCCACGAAGTGGTCGATGCCATCCTCGAAGCCGCCGACGGTGGGCATGATCCGGGTCGCACGAATGGCGTCGGCGGTCACCGGCAGGTCATCCGCCACCGCGAAGCCGGTGACATAGATGTTGTCCTCGTCGTCGACGGCCAGGCCGGTGACCATCTCCATCTTGCCGTTGCTCAGAGAGGTGGAGAACAGGAGCCTGGCGCCATCGGGACTGAGCTTGGCCACGAAGCAGTCCTGTTTGGTGTACTCTGGGTCGATGACTCCACTGGTTGCCGGGAAATCCGGAGAGCACGTCGCGCCGCCGATGACGATATTGCCCCTGGAATCGATCTTCACGGACCCTGATCCAGCCGTCTCCTCCACCTCTCCTCCGATGAAGGTGGAAAAGACGATATCGTCCCCGGCGGGAGTCATCTTGGTCAGGAAGACGTCGCCCGCCCATTCTCCTTCCCCATTGAAACTGGTGTCATATGCGCCCTCGGTAACGGGAAAATCGGCGGATTGGGTGCCGCCGATCAGAAAGATGTATCCCGCATCATCGACGGTTATTCCCGTGTGGTGCTCTCGTTTGGCGCCGCCGACCAGAGACGCGAACACCAGCTCTCCCTCGGGTGAGAACTTGGCCACGAAGGCGTCCGCTTCACCCTTGATCTCCGTTTGGTACGAGCCTTCGGTGGCCGGGAAGTTCCTGTCTCTGGTATTCCCCGAGACGTAGATGTTGCCGGCCTTGTCGGTGCAGATGTCGAAGCCGGCGGCGTATTTGTCGGTGTGGGAAAGGTAGGTCGAAAACCCGACGCTGTACGCGGTGCTGTCGACCTGTGCACGGCAGGGAGTGAACATCACCCCTGAAAAGAGAAGGACTCCCAAGACGATGACGACTTGTTTCTGCACCACGACAAACTCCTTCGACAGATACGAGGCTGCGCGCCGACGCTTGATCCAGAAATGGATCAACACCGTCGACAGCCGAACTCCGACCGATCTCGGCGGCGGCTCTCGTTACGTTCGACCTGCGGGAATGTGTCGGGCAAGGAGGCTGTAATGCACCAGCTTCAATATAGATTCATGAGATGCAATCGACGGGGGATTCGGGGCTTGTTCAACAGCGATGGCGATGGCGTTGGGCCGGGGATATTGCGGGCGCGCACCCGGCTCGAGCCAGGTGCGCGACAAACAGCCGTGTCCGGTGCAACCTCACACCAGGCACCAGTTCTCAACTTCCGGAATAATACGATTGCAGAACTGCCGGAGCCACAGACCGGTAGATATTGTCGTGTCGAAGATCGGGTCGGGGCTGATACTCCAGACGGATACCAGGCACTCCAGCTTTCCGTATCTCCTCGACCAGCCGTGCGACCGGCGGTGCGATATCTGACTCGTTGGCCGATGTGAGGTAGAGATCGACATCAAGATCCGGGGCGTTGGCCAATCTCGTCGCCGCGTGCCTCACCAGGCCTTCGTCGTCCCACCAGATGCTGGGGCTGATCGCGATGTAGATGTCGAACAGTTCCGGCTCCAGGAAGAAGGTCTCGACGATGAACAATCCCGCCGCCGACTCACCGATGATTCCAGATTCTCCGGTCACGCGATAGCGCGACCGTATTTCAGGCATCAACTCGGTCGCGATGAAGCGCCGAAAATCTCCCGAACCACCCGCCGTCGGAGCAATCTCTCTGTCTCGTGCAACGGACGTCGGGCCGGCCATGTCTCGCCGCCGATCGGTGTTCTCGATGCCCACCAGGACAACGGCATCGATCTCCCCGGACCGGATCTTGGCGTCGATGGTATTCGCGATATACGGAAAGTCCTCCAGAACACCACCGTCGGGCATATACAGGACCGGGTATGCACGATCCGGGTTCGCGGCATGGTCGGGTGGCAGATAGACGTTGATCACCCGGGATTCTTCCATGACTCGAGACTCGATACGAAGAGTCTCATGCGGTGGCGCCGTCTCGCTGCCTTGGCCGGAACACGCTCCGAACATCAGAATAGCGATGGCGAGGGCACTGGCTCTACGCGCCGTGTTGGTCATGCTCAACGTATTACCTACTTCACGTTAAAATGACATTCGGTGGGTCTGGTGCTGGCTTCCTCTGCAAACGAGTCAACCGTGGTGGCCGGCTGCAGGCGATCGTCAGACGACGTTCAAACCGCGCACGCCGGCGAATAGAAAGTACAAACCAAGCCCCGCCAAAGCGACAGCCGAAGCCGCGATGAGAAACCGTTGGCCTCTCGACCCGAGGAAGCGGACCGTACCGACCAGGTAGATGAACAGGGCGAGCACGGTGACCATCGTGCCGTAGAACGCCCCGACGACCGCAACACCATGGATCGGTTGTTCGCGCCACGCGGCCAGGGCCGACGGTCCGAGCACGAGCGACCAACCGATGTACGGATTGGGGTTGAGCAGATTGACCATGACGGCATCGATGAGGGTTCGCGGCGCCGAACGACGCAGATCGAGCGAGCCGGGTTGCTGAAACTGGCGCAGGGCGACGTAGGCGAGGTAGAGAAGAAGCACGCCCCCGCTCACGCGGAGTACGTGCTGGATATTCACGGACAGCTGATCCAGGACGAGCAGTACAAGAACAGCGATCGGCACATCACTGATCAGAGGAGCCAGGCAGGCCGGGAGCGTACGCCTCCACCCCGTCGATGCGACGCGAGACACCAGAAACGCCTGGAGTGGTCCGGGCTGGATCGCAGCCGCGAAGGCGAAACTGCCGCCGATAATGAGGTACTCCACCATATCTCCACCGTACCGCCGATCTGGTTCTCGGGCCTGCCCGACACCGTACCGTCCAGTTTGGGCCTGTTCTGACACCGCACGAGAATTGGCTGAATGAACCCGACTATCGTTGTCACCTAAAGGCCCATAAGCCATTGCCATGCATTGACATAGAGGCCCGATGAGGCTAAGATCGGCCGGTCTTTGTCCTCATTGCATGAGATCCCGCATGGAGGACTCGCCCCCAGCCGAGGGAGAACGTCATGAACAACAAGCGAATGACAGTCCTTGCTCCTCTGCTCCTGATCGTCGTCCTGCTCTGGGCCTTCCAGGCCAGCGCCTACTTCGTCGTCTCGTCCACCCCGCCCCAGGCCGGCAACTGCACCCAGTGCCACCCCTTCCCGGGTGCCGGGGCCCACGATTTCCACATCGACGCCGACATCAGCTGCGCCGCCTGTCACGGCGACTTCAGTGGACCGGTGGAGACGAGCACCTGCTCGGTGTGCCATACGGCGGCCGGCATCCTCGACCTGCATGCCGGTGTCCAGGCCCCCAACGACGAGTACTGCGGGTACTGTCACGAGGGCGTGGACGTCGAGGCGCGCAGCTGGACGGAACTGAAGAACATCTTCGAGTAGGGCGACACGATCGCATCATCACCGCAGACGATCACTCATCAGGGTGATTCTCGCACCTGTGCGGCCGGCACGAACGTGACGCACTACCGGAACAACGCCTTCACCGCCGTCCAGCTGTGCGCCTCGGTCGCCACGGGTTCGAGGTTCGTCCAGAGGATATAGTCGAACTCGTAGACGTTCTCGCCGTGAGGGCTCGCGAAACTGTTCGGTCCGACCCAGAACCACGCCACCGATCCCGGCTCACCCGTGATGGTGAGGCTGGCCTCGCTACACTCGCCGATGATCGTCTGCTGCACGATGACCGCGGCGTCACAATCCTGGGGACCGATCTCGAACATGAAGCTAGGCTCCTCGGCGTCGCCGGTGATCTCGAGCACGCCGCCGGCCGGAATCTCCACGGTGAACCAGTCGGTGTCGCGGTAGTTGGTGCCGTCGGATGAGTACCAGCCGCTCACGCCGCAGAACACCGGCGCGGTGATCTGCCCGAACGGGTTGCCGTGCTGCGGACTGTTGCAGCCTCCGTTGTACGCGTCGTCGTAGTCGTTCTCCAGGGACGGTTCACCCTCGAAAACGGCACCGGTCGGGCACTCGAGTACACACTGCTCCGAGGGCACGATGTCCAGCAGGTACTCACCGGGTTCGCTGTAGCTGTCGACAATGATGTAGTACTCCACGCCGGCCTGGACGAACATGTTCTCGATCTTCGAGACGTAATTGCCGCAGGGCGGGCCCATGTAGAAGTCGTCGTTGCAGGCGACGAACTGCAGATCCTGGTCGTAGACGAGGACCTTGGTGTCGTACAGCGACCCGCAGAAATCGATGTCCAGTTCCTGGTCCACGTCGGGCACGATGCTGTAGACCACGTCGGGGCCATCGGGCAAATAGGGGCACGCCCAGGCGTAGTCGTCGTTGTAGCCGACCGTGGAACCCTCGAGGTCGATGGACGGGATGGGCACGGACACCGCGTCGGCGATGGTGTCGCCGCCCTGGCGCAGCACGTCGGGATCAGCGGGAGGCGGAGGACCGGGCGTCGCGGTGGGCTTGGCGGGAGCGCGATTGCCCAGGTCGTGCGCGGTGGCGGGGGCAACCAGGACAGCGACGGTCAGGAGTACCAGCAGGAACCTCATGTGAACTCCTCTCATCAGGAAGGCGCCGGCGCATCTTTCTCCGGCGCAGTCTGATTTGATCATATCACATCGGCGGTCGCGCTGCGTAATCCGAGAAGAAGGCGAATAGGCCGTACGACCCGTCGCTGCCCGTCTCTCGCAACTGCTCAAACACTTTCCCCACGTCACGCAGGCCCACATCGTAAAAGGCGATACTCGGAATCTGATTGTGGTCACGATGGGCCGGCCAGATCGCCAGAACGAGCGAACAGAGAGTCAGCACGAATGCGACGATTCTCACCGGAGGCACCCTTTCATCCGGCTACGGATCCAGCTCGAACGGCCTGTCAGGCAGGGGGGCCCTGAAGCATCAGCAAATTGCCGCACCCATCCTCGAACAGGTTCACCAGACCCCATTCCGCCTTGTCTAGATCCGGACGGACCTTCACCCCTGCACCCTCGAGTCGCTCCAACTCGGCCTTCTCATGCTCCATGGTAAAAATCATGATCGGTAGGTTCGCATCGTATGCAGCCTTCTGAAACGCCTCTGCGAAGGTTCCCTTGCAGGGCTCCAGCAGCAAGGCCGGTCCATCGGGATCCTCCGCGGACACCACGACGGCCAAGCATGCATCTCTGTTGAACTCCTTCGACGTGAACCCCAGCTTCTTCGTGTAGATCTCGTGCGCTTCAATCGGATCCTGAACCGGAATGCTAACCAGTGAGATCTTCATTGGGTTTCCTTTTCTGAACTCATGTTGATCCGTCCACCGTCAGCATAACCTGCCGATGTTGGCCGGCGCAGACCAGCCCTCGATGGTGCGATCCTTCCACCAGATGTCCAGGCTGCCGAAACCTCCTGCCATCGCGCACTGGTAATACAGGCGCGTTCCATCGGCCAGGAATGCGGGAGCATGCACTCCACGGCCCTCGAGCGGCATGGGGGCTGCGTCACTCCAGGTGGAGTCCACGAGCGACATTGACATGACTGCGGGTGGAATAACGGACCAGCAGATTTTTCGTTCATCCGGTCTGATCACCAGCGGGCCGTGAAGGCGATACCCGGCACCGGAAATCAGCCTGGCAGCGAAGATCTTTGGGCTCGGACCAGGTGGCTCCTCACCCAGATAGAGCCACTCTGCCTTCAAGGGCTTCTCTGCTCTCGCCTCCGGCTGACCACCCAGGGCAACCACACACGAGATCAGCAACCAGACACATATCGCTCCAACTCGCATTCTTCCTCCACAGCCTGTCTCGGAGCACCCACACGAAGCCCCGCCATCTAGAACTTGATAGCCACGATAGTCTTCGCTTCCAAGCATCCGTGTTCAGTATCAAGACGGATGGCCATCGGGCCACAGTCAAGTACGGTGCCGGACGCTCTGTCTGATCGCCCCACAGCATTGATTCTCTTCGCGGTCGACTGGGCATCCCAGATTGACCAAACAAGTGAGGAGACCACGACGACAAGACTTGCGCCGAGAAGGGCTTCTGTTTCGCCACTACGCCGCCCCTCACGATACCCGTCGCCGGCGGTCAGCCCCCCGACGCACAACGCAGTCGTGAATACACCGAAGTGCAGAAGCCCCTTGGCCGTCTCCCCGTTATAGAATTGACCAGCCCCGGGGAGGAAGAACGACATTGTTCCGGCCAGCCATGGGCTCTTCTGCCGCCCCCGAGCTTCACCTTCCTGGTCGACATCATTGGTGCGTGGACATCCGCCCAGCTCCCAGGCCTCTGACGAGGCGGCTGATATCGAGCGTCCGCCAATCTCATGCCGTGAATTTCCAAGCCCACAATGCATACCGACCGAGACTGGCCTGCTTCCACAGCCCGCAAGGCCTTGGTGCGAAAGCAACGTTCCGGAATGAGATATAGCCGGGCAAACCATGAGAATGATTACCGTCACGATAGACCTGTTCAACGCATCCCCCTACGAGAACTCTCAATGCCAACTGCAAATCCAACACCCTGGCGGTAAGCTGCGGGCGGTTCTGACGCGTGCTATGCGCCAGCATGGGGCGTGACGGAGCCGGCTGTCAGCTTGAACGGCTTGATAGGCTGTAACCCCACCAGATTCCTACTTCACTTCGACCAGTCGTTTCGCGATCGCATCCCGCGACGGAACTCCGCCGAGATAGAACCGTCATATCGGACTTGCTGGCTTGGGCCTCGGGGCACCAAACAAGTCTTCGCCCCCGACGAGAATCGTGGGCGTACCGTACCCGGTGCGATAGTCGCTCGATGGCAGCGAGCCAACATCAATCGTCTTCAACGTCGTCTCGAATCCGACGGCCTGGATCGCGCCGAGAAGACGCTCTTCCACGACAGGCGAATTTCGACAGGTTGACCGCGTGAGGAACACAATTTCCATGATTGACTCATGCCTGCCTTGTTGCTCCGAATCGCCACATCCGACCGCTGCAACAGAGAGGCTCAAGAGTAGAAGAGCGCATGTAGCCCGCGGATATCTACGCACCGAGTCACTCTACTCTCTATCTGCCCAACACCCTGGCGTCAAACTGCGACCGTTCTGGGCACGGGCCATGCCCCGCATGGGCCGTGACAGGGCCGAGCGGTCAGCTTGACCGGCCTGTCAAGCAATCACGACCCGGTGGTAGAACCGCAGCGAACCCGTTACATCTATCGACCGGCGCAAGGCAACTCTGATTTCTCGAAAGTTGCCCTAGATTCTACCTCTCGATGGGCACCACGCGCGCGGTATCGCCCTCGAATCGAATTTCGTAGTCGTAGCAGTACTCAGCGTGTAATTCGGTGTAGTATGGTACTGGAATGTCACCCCAGGTTAGTGCCAGGTTTGTCAAACCGGTTGGGATCACTCGTTCTCCGGTCGTCACGCCACCCTGCACTTCGCCAAAATCCAGTGGGGTGCCATCGCTCATCTCTACGTAGACAACAACGGTATCTGGTGTGCTGTTCACAACGGCTATCGTTGGATCCTCTTCATCACAGCCGCAGCCAGCCAGGGCGAGACAGAGTACAGAAGCTAGAATCGGGAAGACCGGCTTCAGCCAGTTCGATTGCGCCCTATGCGTCAAAACGAATCTCCTCGGCGATTATCGCGTACCACAGAACCATGATCTACACTTGCTGAACACCCGGGCGTCAAGCCGCGGGCGGTTCTGGCGCAGATCTGGCGTCAGCCAGATGGGTGACGGAGCCGGCTGACAGCTTGAAAGGCTTGCCATGAGAGACATCCCCTGCATTCAAGGATTCTCTCTCCACTCGCCGACAATCAGCTCACCGGATCTGATTCTAATCGACTCGACTTCGTCTGTCGTGCCGAATAAAAGACCGTACCAACCGGGCTCCATCCCTGCATAGATGAGGGAGTCCGCCGCAACTCCGGCCGAGTCGAAAAGCAAAACGGTGAAATCCGTCTCACGTTCGACAACAATTGCACGCCGAAAACTAGAGAACGGGTGAGGCCCGTCGTAGATCCAGATTCGTCGCTCCGGATCGGCACTGTCGCGCTGAGACGATTCGTGGAGTGGCGGGATAGGCTCCACGTTAAACTTGCCGAACGGCGTCCGGTACCAGACAGAGATCTGATTCGTCGTTTGATTGGCCTCATCGCCGATCTCGCTCGAAAGGTCGGATGCGGCAATGCTGGCCACGAACGCTCCGACGAGAAAGAGTACGAGAATCGTGAATTCGGACGATTTCAACTTACTGCCTCTGTTCACTGAGGCCAGCGCCTCATCCTTCCCACTCCACATAACACCCCGGCGTTAAGCTACGGGTGGTTCTGGCGCGGTGGTGGCGCAAGCCGGATGCGTGTCAGAGCCGGCTGTCAGCTTCAACGGCCTGTCATCTGTTGCTCCAACCGCAACTATTCCTGGGCTTGCTTTGACACCGCGTTCTGGTCTCGCGACCGGCGAAGCAACCACAGCAAATCGGCCAATCCCAAAACGTTCGTGACCGCAATGACCCAAATCGGCACCGCCGGATTGATCACTCCATACGCGACCGGAAGCGACAGGAAATAGAATCGGCCAGCACGCACTCCGGTAAGTACAGTGTATCGTCGCGCGACGACTGCGACAGAGAACGCAACTGCGTACGCAATCAGCACCACTAGAGCAATATCAAACATACGACAGCATCCTCGCTGCAAACAGAGTTAAGCCCTCGAACAACCAACTGACGGTTCAATAGATACTCGGAACACCCTGGCGTTAAGCTGCGGGCCGTTCTGGCGCGGATCTGGCGCTAGCCAGATGCGTTGCAGAGCCGACTGTCAGCATGAACGGCTTGTTATGCAGACTATTTCACCACATCCGCAATGACGTTCCCAATCCCAACAAGTACCAGAACAGGCCCCCACCAATGCATCTTGAGGAACATGAGTGAGTGCTCCTGCCGCAGCACGATCGTCTCGCCGGTTTCGACATCGACCACCGTTCTCGCTTTGCGATTCGCCATGTATCGACCAAGGAACCAGACCGCGATGCCGGACGGAATCGATTTGACTGCGATAGTCCATTGGTGTGCATCTACGTACGAACTATCTCCTGTAATCATTTTGATCACGAAGTCACCGAGAAACACAAAAGCAATGACGACCGGGACGACAAGAAGCCCCCAACCCTTCCAAACGACCATGCCTTTCGACCTCTTCCTGTATAACACCCCTGGCGTTAGGCTGCGGGTGGTGGTGGCGCGGGCCTGGCCCTTGCCAGGCCCGTGACAGCGGCGTTCGACAGCTTGAACAGCTTGTTAGGTGGTGACGGAACGATATCATTTACGGTGCCGCACCTTCCCCTACGATTCGACACGGGCTTCTCGTTAGCGGCTGAAACCGCCTAGCGATCCGAAATAGACTGCACCCAAACCGTCGAGCGCAGACCTCGCCTCCGCGCTTGGATCGCCGTATACCGACAGGCCAGTCGGCTCAAAGCACGCGAGAAAGCGCTCGGCGAACTTCGAACCAAAATTGCCAGCATGAACTAGCACAGCATCTGAGTCCCCATAGCGCTCGTTGATGTGGCATTCCTTGCCATCGTCACTCAAAAACCACTCGTAACCTAAAGCTCCCGATTCGTCCAGAGTGCTGGCGACCATCTCCTCCATCAGGGTGCGTGCTGCGTCGAGCTGGCCCTCCCTGACAGACAATTGTAGATTCCATGAAACTGTGCGAGACATAGTGCTTTCCTCCTATTGATCAATGGCACCACTCTGAGTAGCGCCCTAATCCGTCCAACACCCCTGGCGTTAGGCTGCGGGTGGTCTTGCCGCGGATCTGGCCCAGCCAGATGTATGACAGAGCCGGCTGTCAGCTTGAACGGCCTGTTGGAATGCCAAACCAAGGCACTCCTCAAGGAGTATATGGCGGCAACCCCTTCACCTGATAGCCCTCTCCAACGTCTTCGATGACGATGGAGAACGAAGAATCGCTCCGAGAAGCAGCCAGATCACCGTCTTCAGAGATCCGGCGCACAAACAGTTCGCCACCAGCGGTGCTGAACTCGGCAATAAACCGGTATTCCTTTTCCCGAAGCCTGGAAACCGAAACGATCCGACGGACCTCAAGACATTGGAGCCCATTGACCTCGCAGCCGCGACGCAAGAGATCAGAGAATGCCTCGGGCTCGAGATCCGGATTCCAGGTGCTCAGCACGGAATAGGATCCGCCGTACAGTTCCGCCGCGGCGCCATATTCCCGCGAAGACAGCGCAGCATAGAAGGACAGCAGAGCTTGCTCGGCCTTGGACGCCTCTATATCCACTCCTGAAGCCAGCGCCGGTGAGCCGACCACGGCTAACAAGATTGCAATGCAAAGGGCTCGGACCAACACCCAACCACCTCTATCTGTCTCTCGAACACCCTGGCGGTGAGCTGCGGGCGGTGCTGGCGCGGGCCAT
>Ga0209692_10003053_pt1 | contig 16779 bp, 36 predicted proteins | sample tdDd472_FD_187129 | JGI IMG/M metagenome (GOLD analysis project Ga0209692, IMG submission 187129) | Marine sediment microbial communities from the Atlantic coast under amendment with organic carbon and nitrate - tdDd47.2 (SPAdes)... | ecosystem: Environmental > Aquatic > Marine > Coastal >...
TAAACCCGTATCGTTAAAAATTATCTGTTGAATATATTTTGCTGTCATAATGTTATAAAGATTTCTCCGTTTTCGTTGTCACATAAGGCTAAAACAACATTCCCCCTTTTATCTATGGCAGCATATTGATAATAAAAATCGATGTTTTTAGGATATTTTATATTAACATTGCAATCCATAACCAACATAGGGAAGGATGAACTACTAACATAAGGCAGGCCTAGAATAGATTCTATTCGCTCCAGATCGTAGCCGAATAAAACATTTTCGTTTCTATGGTTAATAAAAACTTTACCACCAAAATACAGGCATAGTGCAGAATTGACTTTTTTGCGCTCTTCCTGCGTCCAGTTGTTTAAATTAAATTCTGGTTCTTTACTTTTTACAAAGTCTTCTAATTGTTTGGCAGGTGATTTCATGATAATAAATTTTAGTTTTTAAAGTTGTTTCAAATGTACGTTAAAATTAAATGCTTGTCAAGTGTTTTGGTTAATTTAGAATGAATTTAAACAAGGTTTTGTTTAATTTGTTAGGTCGGTTACGTTCTTAAACTCTCTTACAATAATATCTTCAGAGTGATCGCAAAAGTTGATCGCTTTTTCTCTGGCCTGTTTAATACTTAAGCATTTTAATAGAGTAATATCTTCGCCGTTTATTATTATAAAGGTTTTCATTGTGTTTAGTATTTAATTTGTAAATATGCTGGGAATCGAACCCAGCTAAATACCATAATATTCTATACTTCTTTACTATAAAGCTTTTTAAGTACTAACTTGGTGTTATATATACCGTTATTAGTATTCTGTCTTTGCCACGCCCCAAACCTAGGAGACCATCTAAAAGCGTGTGATTTTAATACGTCTCTAACTTCTACCTCTGGCTTATCTTCAAAAATTAATTGAATTCTTTGTGCCTCGTGGTTATTAATCACGGTTACGAAATCATTTTTAAAAAGTTCTTTGTTGTCTTCTGACATTGGAGGGTTTAACTTTTCTTCCTTGATCGCTTCAATTGCTTTCCAGATCTTATGTTTTGAAGTGAAAACATCTTTATTAAATTGCTCCTGGCACATCAAATTAATTTCTTTTGTCGTGCGTTCTGCTGCGTCTGGGTTGTTCTTTGCAAAGTTCATTATTTTACGTTCCAAAGCTCCTTTTATTAAAGCTGGGCTGTAAGGAGTTTTGCCACCGACACAGGCAATTGAGTGTGTAGCCTCTTTTAAAAGATATTCAATGACTTGATTTTCTTTTTCGTTTGCGTCTGCTTGTAGTTGTTCCGGTGTCCTGGCTGCGTTTATTTTGTTAATTACTGCCTTTTCTGCCTTTTTACACCAATCTGCAAGCTCTTCGCCTCGTTTGCGTTCTGAAATATTAGCTTTTTCATTTCTTCGTGCTGGAAAATTGGCGGGGCCTGTTATCATTGAAGATAAACAACGACTTTTAGCACTTAGCCAATTTTCATATTTGGCTTTATAATTAGCCTGATATCTTTCAAACTCGCTTTTTAATACTTCTTTTTGTTGCTCTGAAACTGCTAATTTTGAAAAGGTTTCCCAGTCTTCAGCTAGACTTTCATTAAAACACTTTATGTGGCTTGCTGCCCTTTTTTCAGGATCAAAGCTAGTGCCTGAGTGTGCTCTGTGTGCTAATTCTTTGTTAAGTGTTAAAAATTCCATAGTAATTATATTTTAAAGATGTTTGATTTATTGTTTTTAATTCTTTCTTTTATAGTATTTATTCTTTTTGTCGAATAATTAGAGTTTTTCAAACACTCTATCAATTAAGCCCGCATTAGTCATAGGCGTGTGCGTTTGATGCATATTTATTATCTCGTATGTTTCGCCCTTGGTAAAACATTTACCAGCATTAAACATATCCTTTTTAGCTTTTATTTTCATAGCTTTACTTTTTTAGTTACGTTAAAAAATAGAGGTTGTTTGAAATGCACTTTTCTGGTTAGAATTGCAACGGCTAAAAATATCGCTGCAAAGATTATTACTTTAAATACTGTTGGTTCCATAATTATAAGTATTAATTAAATTGAGTAATCAAATATACAACACAAATAAACACAAGTCAAGTAAATTACCCTTAGATTCATTCTAAATAACAATACATGTTTAAATGTACAACTTAAGGACCAAAACCAGGTACAAGTTGTATAAACACACATCAAACAGATCCTTACAGGGATCATAAAACAAACTTAATAGATTAAAGTATATTTCACTGCATATAAATTACCAGTATAGAGGTAATTATTTATCAATTCTTATTGATTGTGGTTAATTGCGGGATTTGTACCAATAAAAAAAAACCTCACTAAGTGGGTTTAGTGAGGTTTGGAGCTGCAAAATGAAATATTAAACAGTTATACACTCACAATCTGAACACTTAACTTTATTAGGTTTTAGTTGTCCGTGTTTTAATTTGTAGGTTAATTCTCTAATATCCCATTTATTTAAAATTTGTTCTTTGCAGCAAATACAAACAATCTTATCAAAATTTTGCACATAAAAATCATTACAGTCATTACAGCAATCACCATTAAAAACAGAAGGATCAACCCACTCGCAGCACTCAGGGCAATACTCCATATTTTTAACCTCTTTGCAATTTTCTACATAAATATAGGCATCGTTTAAGCAATACATCTCATATACCGGATCTTCTAAATCACACAAGCAACAAACAATAAAATTTAATACTGCCCCACATTCGTGCGATCCTTGTATTGTGTCTTTCATGTCTGTAAGCCAGTTTACACTATCATTTGAGTAATGAGATATAAAACCATCATAAGATGTATAATTGTCTTTCAAATACTCTTTAAACAAATTAATATTTTCGATAATCAAGGCGGCTATTGTTTTGAAGTTGTCTTCAGTTATCACAACTTCAATATTAATTGAATCATTTGAAAAATTATAGTATTTAGGACTTGAAACACTTTGAAAATTAACTTCAGTTACACAATTTTTTTCTATAAGAATAGCTTCAATAAATTCACATGCAGAGATTGAAGCATCATTCATATACTCTTTATAGTCAAAATCGAAACGATCAAAGTCTAGTTCTGATAATCCTTTTTCTTTTCGCTCTGAGTTAATATAATCAATTTCACTTACTTCTTTGTCTTCTGATTCGAAATAAGTACCATAAAACCCAGGAAAGACGGGTAACCATGTATTTACATTCATAATCTTAAATATTAATTCAGATCTAATGTAGGTAATAAAACAACACAAGTCAACAAACAAGGCTAATTTATATTCAATCCAGATAATAAACAGATCCTTAGTGGCCTAATAACACTATAACAAAAACATAAACTAATACTAATAAGAATATAACTGCGCAGGACAACAAACAAAAGAATAATAACCAGGATAATGCTGTGAAGGAATAACTCAAAAGGATAACTCAAAAGGATAGGTTTGTGAGGGAAGGAAGGGCCAGTAAAGGAGAAGTGTTGAAAGGTAGGTGAGAGTAGGCAAGTAGGTGATATGAATATTTGTTTAACGTTTGACGTAAAATGTTAAACAAAACCCAATATCCTGTAACATATGTTACAAATTAATATATCTAGATATATTGCATACTTTCCACACGCCTTACTATCAGCAGATAGAGCCATGTATAATTTTCTTCGTTTAACTGTTGGGTAAATCACATCAACACATTAGTACTGGTTTATTCTACACATAACTAGGAGAGGTTTATAATTAAATTAAATGTACTGTAAATCAATTATTTATCCGACAAAGGGGTGGGGGATCGCTTAGATTTACTTTTCAAAAATGGGCATAGCCCCATTAAATGTATAATAATTTCACTCAGACACCACCCATACTCTCCTCCCCAACCCTTCCTCTCAAAGTATTCCCCAACCATTCTCCCCAACAACTCTTCTTCTGTAATTGTATCTCTTCTTTGTTAGTTGTATTTGCCAATAAGGGATAGGTTCTGAGTGACTTTAGAGGTGTGGGTAGGGGTTCGTTCATTTGAGCCCCTACAACCTCTTAAACACCCTCTATCCTTACCGGAATTCGCAATTCGCGTATCGCGATATGCAATAATTCATAAATAATTACTTATTGTAACTACTTTTCAGAAAAAATACCTAAAATTCATGAAGAAATATTTGGTGGTTTAAAACATTATGTCTATATTTGGACTCAAATCAACAAAATCAATTCAGATATGGACATAGATGTAATAAGACAGAAATTAATCCTTAAAAGACATAAGCTGGGGCTTAACCTAGAAGACGTCTGTGATGGATTCAGCCGACAAACTCTATCCAGATTCGAAAAAGGTGGAGACATTACTTTATCGAATGTTATTAAACTAGCAAATAAACTAAACTGCAATCTAAACGTAATGGTATGAAAGACAAAGACTATAAATTAATAATAGTAAAGGACGGTAATGAGTATACCGCATACTTCGAAAACCCAACTTTAAAAGGAATTATTGTTCAGTGTTGTATTCTCCAGGATATTCCCAAAGAAATAGCCAAGCTTATTGAAGTTATGTTAAAATATGGCTTTGATAAGAATATTCACGAAGTAATTAATATAAATGAATTTACATCGAAATAAGATGAAGCTAGAATTAAAACACTTAGCACCTTATTTGCCTTATGGGTTGAAAATAAAATGTGATTATTATAATACTTATGGCTCTCATATATGTGAGATTAAAGAACTAAGTATTAGATATTATTACCAGATCATGAGAGGCAAATCAAAACCCATCCTCCGCCCACTATCCGATCTCGTAGAGTATGTTGATTGCCCTGATGTTATGGGGGAGAAAATTATTCCTATATCTGCTCTGTTAGACATCTCATTGGGTTTAGATTGGTCTCATAGTGATTATTTAGAGTGGGGCCAAGGTAAAAATGAATGGTGGGTTGGCTTCAAAGATAAACCCTGTAGTTATTTTGGTTATAATTCAGATAACGGTTCGTTTTATTATGTTGATAAACACAATAATCATCAATCAGTTAAAAAACAAGTGGATCTATTTCAAAAGCTCTACGAATGGCACTTCGACGTCCACAGCTTAATTGATGCTGGATTAGCTATTGATGTAAATACTTTAAAGAAATGAAAGAAAAATTAATAACATTCGAAACAGCCAAGCTGGCTAAGGAAAAAGGGTTTGATATTCCTACTGCTTGGCATTATCATCCCAGATATGGATTACATACAGCTTTTTGGGATGAGGACAGTAATGATAATTCTAATCATAATTCAAATGAATGGGCTGATGGGTATTATTCCGCCCCCACCCAATCTCTCCTCCAAAAGTGGTTACGTGAAAAGCGTAATATATTCTTAACAATCAGGTGTGATTGTGATGGTAAATTCGACTATCACGGGTATGACGTTAAATTTGGGGAAACATGTTTTGTTAAGCCAGAGTATCAAGTAGATGAAAATGAATGCTTTGAAATAGGAAGCTTTCCTTACAGATTTAATACTTACGAAGCAGCTCTCGAAGCAGGATTACTAGAAACACTTAAACTTACATAGCATGAAAAACAAAAACGCATTTCCATTCAAGGAAAATACTTCACTGAGAAACCAGGGTAATGTATTAGAAGTGATACACCCAGGAATGTCTAAAAGATTCTACGCAGCATGTGCTGCTATGCAGGGGTTACTTGCGAATAAAGATTTAAACAGATTTGGAACTCACGGTAATGATTCTTTTGATGTTATTACTCAATCTTATAAATTTGCCGACGAATTACTTAAACAAGAAGGTGATGATTAAAGCTAAGTATTATACTAAAGGAGATGATAGGCCAATAATGGATATGTTCGTTGTTGAGACATTTGACCTTACCACTGAGCTTCAGGCTCGGAGGGCTATATTAAACAAATATCCGGAAGCTGATATACATTATATAAAGAAGGTATGAAGACATTAGAAAGATCTCTAGCTATAATCGTAGTCATCTTTATGCTTGTTTTTGTTATTACCAAAATAACAGGAGAATTAAGTTACTTCAGTGCGATATATATTATAATTTTATTGCTTGTGTGGATACTGCTTAAATTAGACCAGATTAAAGATAAATTATGAAAACTAATCCAACAAAAAAAACAGACTTGCTTCGAAATTTTGTAATACAAAACGGAGAGAGACATCCAAAAAAGCACGGTAGTTGGTATAGAATTCATGCCTACGAAAACAACTGGTTGGTTGTAGATACGTGGAATAGCCATATTTATCATTATCCAAATGGGGCTACCCCATCAGATACAAATAACATGTATGGGGTGGTATATGTATTTTATGATAAAGATGGTGTGGTTGAGAATTGTAAAGGAATAAAAGAACACATGGCTCCATTTTGGCTGGGACACTTAAAACCTAAATTAAAATGAGAGGAATAAATAAAACCAGAAAGAGATATCAAGCCGAAACGGGCGTGAACATAGCTCCTCATCTAAAGTTGCATACGCTCTATTGGACAGAAGATGACGAAGACTACGATCTCGATTATATAAGAGAATCCACAGAGCTACGAGACTACATTGAGTGGTTGGAAAACCAATCCTTACAGGAAAACTAAAAATAATAATAAACATGAAACAATTTAGTATTGATCTAAAGAACTCCAATAAAGGAGAAAGAAAAAAAGCTGTTAAATATCTAAGAGAACAAGGATATACAGTTCAAAGAAAAAAAGACAGAGCAGCTCAAATAGGTTTGTCTTCTGTTCTGTTCCTTTATCTATCAAATTTTAGCGAGAGGAGTGATGATTTTGGCTACTATTCAGTTGTCGATAATGAGGAACAAATCCTAACCCTCCCAAAAGACTGGGACTTACTCATCAAGTATACTCAAAAGAAACCTGAAAAGAAAGTTGTTGAGAAGAAGGAGCTGAAAAAATTTGAGGTTGGAGTTTGGTATAAGTGTGTAAGTATGCTTGGTAGGTACCAAGGAGACAATAGAGGTGTTGTTTTTTGTGGTCGTAGATGGACCGGAGATTTTGGTGTTTCGATGAGTTATCCAAAAGATTGGACGAAGGCCACCCCAAAAGAAATAGAAGAATGCCTTACAATAGAAGCTGAAAAAAGAGGGTTTAAGAAAGGGGTTAGATTTAAAAGTGCTTATTCTGGCGATACAGGTGAATGTAATGGTTGCTTTTTATATGAATCCGACGACTCTCTATCGAGCAATGGTATGGATATATATCACCAAGGCAAATGGGCGGAAATAACAGAAGAACCCTTCACTATCAACGGTCACGAAGTCCGATCATGGAAATCTAAAAACACCACTCAATTCACGGCAGGGTGTTTTAGCTCCGACTACAGCTACCTCGCAATCCTAATCTCTCAAATAGAAAGATTCAAGACCCAGGGAGTAGAGTTATCCGTAAAAGTAAAAGGTGAGAACGTATCACTCGAAGACCTTAAGCGCCTAAAAACCCACTTAGATGAGCATTAAAAAAGTAAAACTAAAAGAACTTAAGGTCGGAGATATATTCACCAAAGAACTTAAGTTGAGGAACCGTGAAGCTTTTATTGTCGAAGATTTTAAAGGCGATAAGGCTATCTGTAAAAGCAGAACTGATAATAGAACAGTGAGGAAGTTTGTTGAAATGTGGGTGTTTTATTTAAGGAGCGAGGAATGAAGGATTTGTTATCAATGGTGGTAATGGCCTATATTGGATCTTGGATGATTACGTGGGTTATTTGTAAGAGTATCGAAGACCTTGAAGTGGATTGGTCTAAGGTTCAGGAATGGGTGTTCGGTGCTTTAATTGTTGTTGTAGTTTCAATTTATTTAGTAGGAGAAATATTTATATGAAAGTATTAGTAGCATGTGAAGAAAGTCAAGCCGTCACAATTGAGCTAAGAAAATTAGGCCATGAGGCTTATAGTTGTGATTTACAAGATTGTTCCGGGGGTCATCCTGAATGGCATATAAAAGGTGATGTGTTAAAAATACTTTATTCTGGAAAATGGGATATAGTTATAGCTTTCCCGACTTGCACTAGACTCGCAAATTCGGGCGTTAGATGGTTGGTTAGTAAAAAACCTAGAGAAGGATATGTGTGGGATGAAAAGGAACAGATATATATAAGAGATAATGATATTTGGGATAGATTACTTAAGGGAGTTGAATTTTTCAATGCGTTCACTTTATATGGTAAGTTAGGTCATAAGATATCAATTGAAAATCCAATCCATCATAAATACGCAAGAAGACTTATTGAAAAGCCAACGCAAATAATACAGCCTTACCAATTTGGGCACTTAGAAAAGAAAGCTACATGTTTATGGCTTTATGGATTATCTAAGTTAAAGGAGACAAATAATGTATATGACGAAATGATGAAATTGTCATATGCTGAAAGATGCAAAGTTCATTACGCATCACCTGGGCCTGACAGACAAAAATTAAGATCGAAAACATATCTAGGAATAGCAAAAGCAATGGCAGAACAATGGACAATATGAAAAAATACGATGTAATATATGCAGATCCAGCCTACAGATTCTCCTCCAGAGCAGTACGCTCCGGAAGATATGGAGAACTACCATACCCCACAATGACTATAGAGGAAATATGCGCCCTCGGCGTAAAGGATATCTCCAATAACAACGCAGCGTTATTCCTCTGGGTGCCTGGAGCTCTAATCATGGATTCCAATCAAATCCTCACTTCTTGGGGTTTTAAATATATTAGAGTAGAGTCTATATGGGAGAAACTGACTGTAAACGATAAGAAGCACAAAGTTACAGGGCCATGGGGCATGAATGAGGCAGAATACCTACTAATGGGTGTTCGTGGTCAAATGTGTTCTAAACAGACCTGTAAACGTAATTTAGAAACTATTGTAAGCGTACCATACAACGGACGACATTCCTCTAAACCACATATCTTTAGAGAGCGCATTGAGAAGAGATTTTCTTGGGCTGATAAGATTGAGCTGTTCGCTAGAGAAGATAGATCGGGATGGTCAAAATGGGGCAATGAACTTAAAAACGATGTAGAGTTGTGAACTGGTCCAAACTAAAATTCAATAATAGAAACGCTATCCAGGATCTTTGTGATTACCTACGCGAAAAGCATCATATCAACAGCCCTATATTTTTCCAAAAGAACGAGATAATGATGTTGGGAAAGAAGTTTGAGAAAGTAGATCATCATGATGTCTTAGATTGGCTGGCTAGTAAACATGATATTCATTTGAATATGACTACTTCCATAACCGGGGATGTTATTAAGTTGGATTTCTACTTTAGCTTTGTAGAAAACGGGGTGTTGTACAATACACCCCGTCATCAAGATTTAGTAAGTTATGAGAAAGTTTTTATAGAAGCATGTAAGGTTGGCGTGAAGGCTGTAGAAAAGAGGTTAAAGGCAATTAAATAGGTTATGCGGAAATTAAAACGTTTAATCGGAAATTTTCCGATTATTTATTATATATTTCTTTCACCAAATCTTTTTCCTGTAATCTTCTTAACGCACTTTGCATCATTATTATTTCACTCTTTTCGTATTTAGGATTTCTTTTCCATCGACAATAGATATTACCTTTTCCAAATGGATTATACACACATCTGGCTTTCCCTTTTTCATTTACTTCGATCAACCCCCACATTTTAGGTAACTCACTTATATCGATTAACCCTTTTTTAGTTATAAAGAAACGCCAATCCCCCATTCCATACTCAGGAATTTGCCTAAACTTTTTCTTTTTGTCTTGACTAAAATCAGATTTAGATGTTTTAGCTTCCAATAAAAAAGAGCCGGAACTGTTAAATCCGATTATGTCTGGAACTTCTCCAAAACATCCTATAGTAACTAGATCTTTAAAGGCAAAACTACATCTCACCATGCACCATCTATAGCCTATTTCAATTAACTCTAAGTGCGTAAAATCCATGACCCTAAACTTTCACCACCTCATAATTATTACAATCAATAGCTTTCATCGCTATGCTTATCTTGTCCTCTGTTGATACATCCAGGTTAGATAGAGCGAATATAGCTCCCCTGATAGTATCAGCCTCATCTCCTACTACTTTATATTCTGTAGCCACGAAGATAGATTTGTCTTTGTTTATGTGATAGATGAGCTCGTTGGTACCTACCAATATATCATAACCACCTTCAGGTAGAAGAACAACCTCCTCCTTCACGGCAAAAAACCCAGAGTTCTCACTAATGGAGATGGGTTTTATGTGCATGCCATACAATAATTTGTCATCATTAATAACTCCCGCCAAAGTACCATTCTTCTTAATGATATGTGAATACCCTAACTTTGACTTAGGAGCTACCATGTACAATGTCGATTTATTTATTATCGCCAGTAGAAACATTCTCAGTTATATATTTATAATATTCTTTAGCCTGTGCGGTTATTTCCTTAGCAGAAATCTTCAACACGTTATCATGATTAACCAATGTGGTTATAGCACGATCTATACAAGATATTCTTATTCCAATATCGTCATAAGTAGTACCTTGTTGTGCGTTTTCGTACAAGACATCTTCTATATCTCTTAAACGCTCTTCTAAGTTTTCCTGTTGTTTGTTTCTTGGCCACTTCATATCGACAATATATTATAAAGTTTACGTGTCTTTTCAACATCCCTCCGACAATACTCAGCAATTTCCTCTATCTTACCTTCTTTGTACATAGGATATACCATGGACCCATCCACATCTCCTTTTCCTTCTATATTAAAAAACTTACAAAGATTATCCATGGATACAAATTTACCATAAATCTTACACGTACCCATCTTCATAACATCACGCTTCTCGCAGTAATAGAATAAGGATTTCAATCCATCCATTTTATAAAGACATGCTCTTAGGTAGAGAATTGGAAAGTCAAAATTATCAGAATTGAATCCGACCAATAGATTACTTTCTTTACTTCCTCCGTTTTCTTTATGGTAGTCTTTTATTATGTTTTCAAATGCCTGTAAGAGATAGGTTTCGGTTCCTATCACGGATTGAGGTTTGTCGTCGTTGAAGGCAAAGCCTATACACACAACCTTAGAATCGTAGATAGATGTTCCTTTTTTCTTCAAGGCTTTTTGTAATAAAGTATCGTAGTTTTCTTCAAAATCCTTCTGGATTGTATCTGGAGTCTTTTTTAGACTACAAGATTTTATATCCTCGTCAGTAGGTTCTACCGCAGGAATCGTCTCGATATCAATGTATAAGTTGTTCAATTTTCGTAATGTTTTTGATTAAAAATCCCTCCCCAGGATAGAGGAAGGATTTAAGTTTCAGTTTTTAATCACTCTCCGACTTCAACTCGTCCAGGAATTGGTCGTGAATAGTTCTCGAAAGTTCTCGTTCCTCTAATGTAAATTCCTCTGAGTTATCACCATTGACTTTACTGTTGAGTGCTTGAACTCTAGATGTGTAGTTTTTAAGATATGACTCGTATTCTTCCATGTCGGTACAAATTTAAAACAAATAATTGAGAAATCCAAATTTATTCAATAATACATTGTATTCTTGGCCTGTGAGTTATTAAATAAGGCTTTTTTAATATTCGATGTTCAGGCATTTCTAAAGGGACTACATAGGCATCTCTCTCCATTCCCGTGAAGGCTATGTTCCCGTACACTCTAACCCTGCTTCCCGCCTTCATCTCTTCGTATCCGGAGTCCATCCATAAATTTTTATCTCGTCTCCTCAAGCCCTTCGTCTCAAAACTCCAATTCCTTTTGTAGTCCCTATTAGGTATGCCAATTCTCTCAACAACAGCATCATTCGGATGCAAATATTCTATTTTGTGCTCCAAAGCCTGCCTACTAGCTTTAATCGGAGAAAGTAGGACGTATCCATTAATGGGAATAACCTCCTCTCCTCTAATCACACATTGAATATTATCATATTTAATAGTATGATAGATCTTATCTTTAAATGTATATATGTAACTATTTAAACTCTCTAAATGATTTATATATATCAAATCACCTTCTATGACCTCCATATCTGTGTCGTATAAAACACTATGTTGATATTTCGGATCAAAAAATATTTTTTTAGGAGCCTTTATTACCTTAAAGAAACGTTCTGAGTGGATAGCCTTGTTCCAGCTCTTTACTACAAGTATCTCTGAGTTTATATACTTGGAAGTGTCTTGCAATCTTTCCACTAAGAGCATGTTGTTACCTTCGATTACCTTAAAACCTCTTATGTCATCCAGCTCCGCATCAAGGTTGTACAACATTCGTTTATCACATTTCTCTCTTAAATCCATATTATTCTACAATTAGTCCAAATTTAATTAAATATGCCAAAGCCAGTCTGTGAAGTTCATCGTTCGAAGAACCAAACTTGCCATGACCAATCTCAGCGGCAGCACTCTTGTGTTGTTTTAAATACAAGAAGACTTTGTGTTCAAGATAATCTACTTCTTCCTCGAAGACGAATATTTCCATACCAAATGTATGGTCGAATGGATTTATTCCGAGATAACTACAAACAGATCTTTTTATTCTCTTAGAGTGTTTCATTTTATTTTTCAGTTAAGGGAGGTTTATTGTATAAAAGGTAAACATATCCCTATGTTACAAATATTTTAATTTATTAATTACACTTCTCAAATTACCCTCCATAAGCGTTTCTCCGCTAGAAGTATCCAAAACACTTACCTTGAGATATCCCGGTAAGCGTCCTGCGTAAAAGCCCCTTTCTGCGTCGGAAGGTTCCTGGAAGGATTCTGTACTATGGAAATATATGGTCATATTCTCAAATCAAATTTTTTAATCAAACAATCAACAGCATCATTCTTAACCCTCATCGCCTCCAACACATCCTCCTCCACAACCAACGGATACGAGACCTCACCCTTACGGGTAAAATAAGCTCTATCTTCATATTCTTCAAATATACTACTAATATCTCTAAAAAGCAAATAATTTGAATGAGGATTACATTCTATTATTATATTTTTAGAATCTACTAGTACAATATATTCTTTAGAAGTCTTTATAGTGTATTGTTTTGCCATTAAGGGATCTATTTAATTTGGCGTGTATTGTTAAAACTTACTTCGCCAATAGTCAATTGCTTCTCTAGTGTTAACTCCATACCCAAACTGATTACCTAGATAAACACCTTCTTTATTTACATAAACACGCCCGCCTCCAAAATTATAAATTCTACCAGTGTCTTTATACTCATCAATTCTTTGTTTAATTCCAAACATCCTACCCACAAACCGCGGTTCTCTGGTAACTTTAAAAACATTACCATCTTGCTCAATCTTAGTTATTTTCATTTTATTTCCCCTTCAAGAATTCATTTACATCATTAAATCTACCATACTTACCGCTAAAATCCCTCACCCAAATACCATTCTTCTTTAATTCCTCCGCAACACGCTTTCCCGCATTATCATTATCCATAAAGAGATACACCGCAGAATATCTCTTTAAAATAGGAATACTCTGCTCTAAAAAACTTGTTGAGTTATAAACAAATACATCGTAGTCTACCTCCTCAACACCTTTCCACACCAATAAACTTAAAAAATCAAAGAATCCTTCATTTACTATACAGGTGCTACTTCCTTTAAGTAGTCTGGTGAAGCTTTTAGGGCTGTTAGAGAGCTTTATTCTGCTAGAACGCATTTCCCATCCACCTTGGTCGTTTTTGAAGCCTATAACGTTGTTTTTGCGATCAGGGTTTTTTGATTTAGGAAATGACACCCGTAGTTGTTTGCAATAAATATTAGCTATTTTAGGATTTATTTTTCTTTCCTTTAAGTAGGAGGTCAGTTGAGAGTCTGTAATATCTGAAATATCATGAATTAGGACTCCGGGTTCCCTGACTGGCTCTTCCTTTATCTCTGTTGTTTCGAAATCTTTACCCAACATAGCTTTTATCGAATCGCTGAATCTCAGATTGTGTAGCTTTCCATATAGCGCTATGGAATCCTGCGTTTTAGTGTTCTCGCCGAAATCTGCCCATCGATTGTTTGGGTAGACGACTAGACTACGATTATTTTCTTGCCGCCAAGGAGAGTAGTAGAAGTTCGATCCACCCTTTTTTATCGGGGCATAGCCGTAGTCCGAGAGTATGGAATCGCAAGATATCTGCTTAGCCTTGTCTTTATTGGTCATTAACTCAGTGTTAATATATTATACAAAAGGTGAACATATCCATATGTTCAATTCAATTACACTTCGTTCAGGATTGTTATTTTAAATGAATACACTCGCTACATGTGATTGACATATACGCTTTTGGACAAGCTGTGTCACTAGGCAACCTACAATCCTTCTCTTGTTTGACGATAGCTTCATTCAAAATTTTAATTGCTTCCTGTAATTGTTGTATAAGATTATCTCTATATTTAATCCAACTACATCCGTCATTAAACTCAACTTTTCTATTACGTAAGTAATCAATTTCTATTTCTAATGTACTAATAGCATGTTTCATGATTAAAATTTTAAATTCTCACTATCTAATTGAATTGAACAGCCTCGGGATGCTCAATTACTAAAACCTGGTGAGGAACGAAGCGAACTGCATCGAACTACGGATAAAGTTCATTAACTCTTTTCCTTCGTTCGTTCCTCACGAATCAGAGTGAACAAACTTTCATCCCGAGGCTGTTATAGGACATTTAGTTCCCTACGTAATTTCTGCAAATCAGTAAATGTTATTATATGCGTTGTTTTGTTTTTCTCATTTTGCAAATTTTGCAACTGCTCATCGGTAAACTTAAATGCATATTTAGCAGTTCTTTCATCTTCAAAACAACCGGGTATCCAAACTTGGCTACTACTTGCTACGTATGTTCCATTATCAGTTTTGTAAATCATAGTTCTAAATTAAAAACGCCCTATAACAACGTGTCAGAATTAATAGCGCATATAAAGCTTTACGCATTTAATTAGCATTTGTGCAGGTTTGAGGGTTGCACTACCCATGTAATTAACCGTTAAAAATCAATCCAAATCAGTAATATCCAAAAATTCAGATATAAAATCTTTTATATCATCTAAAGCCTCTTCTTTGGTATTGCCTTTTCCTATTCTGATTATTCCGGAATCATGATAACCCTCCGCAATAAATTGACCAATCTCCTTACCGGAAACAATATCTATACTAAATCCTCTATAATTATACATGTAAATAATTTTATTTCAAATATATAAAATAGAAACGAGACTACAAAATAAAACCCCCGAAAGTTTCGAGGGTTGTGAAAAAAATTAAAGAAATGGATTATAGTAAAGACTTCTAGATCCAATATTATACTCCTCTATTATTTTATTAATCTCTTCAAATTGGATTCCGGCATATTTCCTTTTCCATTCTATATACTCGGTTTCTTTGTTATCCACATGGTTTATTCCTACAGACGGATAAAAGGCATTCTGAAACCCAGCCAAGTTAGATCTATGACACATAATAACATCGTCAAACCCATACAATCTAGGTTGATACAGATATCCAATTTTTTCAAATAGCGCTGGGTTTATCATATGACACGTTCCAATTATATCATTACACTTTTCAATCACATGCCATTTGCTGCCGAATTCTCTACTCGCAAAGCATAGCTCTGTAGGGTATTCGCTAGAACCAGGAGAATTCGGCAAATCTTTTCTCTTTAAGCCCAAAACTCCTAAAGAAGGATCGGCCTCTAAACACGCAGCCATATCATCAGCCCAATATTTAGAGTCGAATGTAACATCGTTATCTAACTTTACAAGAAACATTCCTGACTCTCCATGCTCATGCCAACCTCTATTCACAGCTTCAGCAGTGCCAATATTATTAGATAAGTTCTCAATATAAAACCCAACCTTACCGCATTCAGAGTTTAAAAAATCGGTAGTTTCTTTACAGGAGTTATTGTTTATAAAGGCTACATCTGTTGTTTTAGGGTTTATGGTTTCCACTAAGGATTGGTAGGTTTTTTTTGTGTATTCAGCCCTTTCATTCTCATCAGTGTCGTATACGGCTATAGATATCAATATCTTTTTCATAAGCTTCTTATTATGTCCAGTCTTTGTTTGTTGACGTTTGATAAAAGATAATCAGAATTAACATTATCAAAAGATTTCTCCCAAGCGCTTTCCCTGATGTTATCCTCATTATCAATAATGCGTTGGAATTGATTCTTGAAAGATTCTTTATCCGAATATTTAAAAGCTCCATCGGCTTCCATAAAATCGGGTACTAAAGCTACTGCTCCAGATATAGTAGCCTCTTGCCACGATATCTGACTTTTACCTTTGTTTAGTTTATTGCTAACCAATGGCACTATGAATATTGACGCTTCAGATTGTAGTATATAAGCAAAATAAGCGTGAATGTCTAAATCTCCAACACTTCTATAGTTAGGTATTTCTTCCCGAAGAAAGACAGGATCTCCTCCGGAGACTTCAAGCAACCAATCCGGGTTGGCCTTCATCACATCTATAATCTCATCCTTAAAGGAATATATATCAAATTCCTTATGCTTTCCTCCTCTAAGAAATACAGTCTTGGTATCTTTATTTTGATAAGACTGAAGATAATAATCGTTAATGGCATTAGGCACAACACGTATATTCGAATTGTACATTGAATAATGTTGTTTGAGATACTCGGTAGTTGTTATCACGACATCGGCCAACATAGCAATCTTTATAAACGTACCTTCATCATACCCCTTATAATAATCATCATAAACAGGATGTGTTTTAGGGATTATACTATGGTCATCAACATCAATAATAACCTTCAGCCCTAAATCCTTAGCCATGGC
>Ga0209692_10003057_pt1 | contig 16770 bp, 13 predicted proteins | sample tdDd472_FD_187129 | JGI IMG/M metagenome (GOLD analysis project Ga0209692, IMG submission 187129) | Marine sediment microbial communities from the Atlantic coast under amendment with organic carbon and nitrate - tdDd47.2 (SPAdes)... | ecosystem: Environmental > Aquatic > Marine > Coastal >...
TTAAGGAATGAGAGTCTCAATACAACAATACGATACAACCGACTGTGGTGCTGCGTGCCTGGCATCAATCGCCCGCTATTATGGCTTGAAATTACCGGTTTGGAAAATTCGGCAGGTAGCAGGAACAACACGAATTGGAACTAGTGCTTACGGTATTGTTACTGCAGCAGAATCATTAGGATTTGATGCCAAGGGTATTGAAGTTGCTGTTGATGATTTGAGAGAACTTCCGCTTCCGGCCATTGCTCATCTTGAATTAGAGAATGGCAGTCACCATTTTGTTGTGATTTATAAAATAGGAAAACGCTTTGTGAAAGTGATGGATCCTGCTTTAGGCAAAGTGTTAAAGTTAGATCGTGCAGCGTTCGTAAAAAAATGGACAGGCATTGCAGTTCTATTGCTCCCTGCTGCTAATTTCGAAAAAGGGGATAAAACAACTTCTAATTTTCGTCGCTTCTGGCAGCTGATATCGCCACATAAGCAAGTATTTATACAATCAGGCTTTGGGGCTCTGGCCTTTTCGATTCTTGGGTTATCAACCGCTTTTTATATCCAGAAACTGACCGATTTTGTATTGGTTGGGCATAATCGTAATTTAATGAATCTGATGGGAGTAATCATGTTGATTATTCTACTGTTGCAGATCCTTTTAGGATCTTTGCAATCATGGTTTATACTACGGGTAGGGCAAAACATTGATTCAACACTGATTTCGGGGTATTTTCGGCATTTAATTCGTTTACCTCAACGCTTTTTTGATAGTATGCGTGTGGGCGAATTAATCTCACGGGTTAATGATGCTGTAAAAATTCGAAATTTTATTAATCAGGTGGCGGTTGAGTCGGTTGTAGATGCGCTTATCATCATTATTGCATTTGCAGTAATGCTGGTTTTTAGTTGGAAACTTGCCTTATTGACCTACGCTGTTATTCCAGTTTATCTTCTTGTGTTTCTCATTACCAATGCCATCAATAAAAAGATGGAAAGGAAGAAAATGGAAGAAACTGCAGAATTAGAGATTCAACTAGTAGAAGCATTGCGATCGGTTAAGACTATAAAGCAAATGGGCGCAGAAACGTATTTTGCCGATGAGGTAGATCATAAATTAGCCGGGGTTCTGGAGCAGGTATATAAATCAGGAAAGCTGGATTTATTTACATCCTCAAGCATGCTTTTTGTTAATCGACTCCTGACTTTGTTTGTATTGTGGATGGGGGCAGGACTTGTGATTGAAACACATTTGACAGCTGGTGAATTAATGTCATTCTTTGCTATTACGGCTTATTTTACCGGACCAGTTTCACGCTTAACAGCCATGAATAAAAGTGTGCATGGAGCATTAATAGCAGTCGATCGTTTATTTGAGCTTCTGGAATTAAAGAATGAGAAAGAAGATAAGCACAAGGTTGAGTTTAGTAAAGCAGATGTTGGTGATATTCATTTGAATAATGTTTCGTTTTCTTATACGCTTGAACAAGATTTATTCAAAGACCTTACTCTGGTAATAAAGCAGAAGCATATTTCTGTATTTCTGGGAGATAGTGGCTCAGGAAAGTCAACCATCGCAGCTTTATTGCAAGGCTTGTATCCTATTGAAAAAGGACAAATTACCATTGGAGAAATCGATATTGCCCATGCCTCATTATCGCATTTGCGAAGGGTAGTTGGTGTAGTGCCACAAAATATTGAACTTTTTGCCGGTAACGTTATCGATAATATAGCTCTTGGTGATCGATGTCCCGATATGAAGCGAATATTATCGATAATAAATAGGCTGCAACTGAATGAAACGATTAACGATTTGCCCGAAGGCCTACACACTTGGTTGGGCGAAAATGCAATTCAGCTCTCAGGTGGGCAACGCCAGCGATTAGCTATTGCCCGAATGTTATACCTTAATCCGCAGGTATATATTTTTGATGAGGCTACATCATTTCTCGATGATCGATCTGAAGGCATTATTAAAAGCTTAATACAAGAATTGAAGGAAGAAGGTAAAACGATTATTATGGTGGCACACCGGATGAGTACCATTGATATTGCCGATGATGTCTTCGTTTTTAGTAAGGGCCATCTGATTCAATTTGGCACATATCAAGCACTTAAAAGGGATAGAAAAGGTCGTTTTTATGAAATGCTGAAACATCACTCCTTCAAATGATGATGTTCTTTTTTTTCGTTCTTCTGTTCGCATTCTTATTTTAACCTTTAGTTCTCTGCTTTTGCTTACTTTTGTCCCGCAATAAATATTAATACCAATGACAAAGGGATACTCGGCACATTACTGGCCAAATATTAAGCTGGCAACACCTGTGGTTTTGGCTCAGGCCGGGCAAATGCTGGTTAACCTGGCGGATACCGTAATGGTTGGTCAGGTAGGAACCATGCCCTTGGCAGCTGCTTCATTTGCCAATAGTATCTTTATTAATGTAATGGTGTTTGGTATAGGTATTTCATATGCATTAACGCCATTGGTTGGTAAGGCTTTTGGAGCTAAAGACACGGAAAAATGTGCCTATTGGTTTCAGCAAGGGATATATGCCAACCTGATCATAGGCATTCTATTGTCTGTTTTTGCTGCGGCCATAATATTTGCAATGCCTTATATGGGGCAAGACGAAGGCGTAGCTCAAGCGGCCATACCGTATTATCTATTATTGGTTTTATCAATAATCCCTCAGCAGATATTTAATACCTATAAGCAATTTGCCGAAGGATTGAGTAATACTAAGATAGCAATGGTGATCACTATTGGAGCTAATATCCTGAATGTTTTTCTGAATTACATTTTTATCTATGGTCATTTTGGTGCACCGGCGCTTGGCTTGATTGGTGCGGGTATAGGTACACTTGTTTCCCGGGTTATGATGGCAGCTGTCTTTGCCTACCTATCACGTCAGTTGCCTTTGTTTAAAACCTATCGTACCATTAAAATAGCAGGTTTTGCCAAGCAGGCCTTCGCTAAAATATGGAAACTGGGATTGCCTATTGGCTTACAGTTCGTGATCGAAGTATTTGCTTTTAGTCTGGGAAGTATAATGATGGGGTGGATTAATGCTGTTAGTCTGGCAGCCCATCAAATCGTACTTAGTATGGCCAGTGTAACGTATATGATGTCATCGGGATTGGCCTCGGCAACAACTATTAAAGTGAGTATTTTCAGAGGACAGAAAGATTACCCAACAATAAAGTATAGTGCTTTTGCCTCTTTGCATATCGTTTTGGTATTTATGACCTTAATGGGTATCCTGTTTTTGTCGATGCGTTATTTTTTACCGGCCTTGTTTATTGATGAGATGGAAGTGATTGAAGTGGCAGCCGGATTGATGCTGGTAGCTGGTTTATTTCAAATCTTTGATGGCGTACAGGTTGTTGCTCTTGGTATTTTACGTGGCTTTGAGGATGTAGTAATGCCCGTTATTGGAGCAGGTATTGCCTATTGGTGTATTTCTTTGCCGGTAAGTTATCTGGTGACTTTTACTTTTGATGTGGGTCCGATTGGTATATGGATTGGTTATTTGGTTGGTTTAGCATCGGCTGGAGCTTTCCTTTTGGTGCGTTTTAGAATTTTGTATAAGCGGATAAATCATTGAATAAATTAAGATGAAGATTGAAGTTGTGGCTACTGCTCAGCAGGTAGTGGAAGAACAAGTTGAAGGTAAGACGGTGGTGGTTATTGATGTGCTTCGCGCCACCTCAGTAATGGTAACGGCCCTGTGTAATGGTGCATCAAGGGTTATTCCGGTATTATCACCCGAAGAAGCTTTTGAACTGAGCAACGAAATTGAGGAAGATATTATTCTTGGAGGAGAGCGACATGCTGAGCCTATTGAAGGCTTTGATTATGGTAATTCGCCACTGTCATACACCCCTGATGTTATAGAGGGGAAAGTATTAATTATGACAACGACAAATGGCACCTTGGCCATAAAAAATGCCTTAGCTGCCAAAGAATTAATGGTGGCCTCCTTTATTAACGATAAAGCAATAGCGCAATACCTTTCGGCGAAGGAAGAAGTGGTTATAGTGTGTTCGGGTAATAATGGCTTATATACTTTGGAAGATGCTTTGTGTGCCGGACGAATAATTACCTTAATAAAGCAGTTAGAGCGCAATGTTCATTTATGTGACCTGGCCCTGTCGTTAGAGCAATTGTACTTTCTGAATTCGGATCATTTGTTGGAGTTTGCTGTCAAAGGACATCATTATAACGTATTGAAAAAGAAAGGGTATGAAAAGGATCTGCAGTATTGTTTCCGCAGTGGTGTAACTGATGTAATACCGATGTGGGATGGGAATGCATTAAAAAACAACAGTAGACTCTAGAGCCTACTGTATGTGTTTTTTAGTTATTCTATTATTTTATTTAGAATAACATGAAGGGCAGCACCACCTATAAGTAATATGGCCGCAAAAGTTAGCGGTGCATTACTTGAGGGGGTGTTGACAGAGTAAAAAGCCAATACGATAACGCCTAAAATAATTAGGATAATTCCGAAGTTCTTTAAAAATACATTCATGGTGAAATTTTTATAGGATGACGTAAGATACAAACATTTCATTTTTTCGCAAAGGGAAAGAGCTTAGTAAATTTTCGCGTTAGTGTTTTGTGTGCGAGATATAAGCTCTTATCATTCTGGTTGATGCTTCTATTTGCGTACCTGACTATCCTTCGTTTTTTTTGCGCATTCCAACCATTAAAACATTTTTGTCTTTGTGTTTATTGCTGGATATTCTGGCGTAATCCATTTTATGCACTGCAGTGACGCAACCCAGGCGTGCATTTCTCATCCTATAGGTAGGCCATTTTAAAAGTTGGACGAAGGGTAGATGTGTAATGCTCCTGCTTGTGAAAAATGCCTCACAGTGTTGCTTAAAAAATACATACTGAAAGAATAGAAGGAGAATGATCTGAAGAGACGATAAGTGTAAAATTAAGATGTAAAGAGCCTGATGTAGAAACGAATGAACTGCGTTCCCAACGTATAAGCAGATCACTTGTGAGTTCCCCAACATATACGTCAGGCTCTTCTGTTGTGGTGCTTTTATTACCGCTGATGCTGTATTTGTAATCGGCTTTCGTGCCGTCTGATTCTTATTGTTTTCACAGGAAGCTTAAAAGATATGGTCGACTAATATCTGCTTCTTAGTTGGGAGTAATACTAAACTGAGCAAACCGGCCATCAGATCCTGCTGCAAACCCCTTTAAAGTACCAGGAATAGAGCGTATGGTGTAATACCCATCCTTGCCTCCAGTCATCCAGTTGATACCATTATCCACAGAATAGTCGAATCCTGTTTTACCCATGGCAACAGCAATGGACTGGCTACTATTGGTAAAGTACTGTATGCATGAGCGGAATCCTGCTGGCATGGTTTGCGCCAATAGCCACGATTGTCCGCCATTAACAGTATAGGCGGCAATGCTATCGTTTAGTTCCGGATGTTGGTAATTGCCTCCAACAACAATACCCTGATTCGTGTTTTTAAATGCAATGGAATAGATGCCATCAGCCGCCTCGTTGGCGAGAATAGGTGTACGAACGACTTGCCAGTTTTTACCATCGTCCTTGGTCATAAACACTCTGGATGCAGCACCTCCGGTGGCATACCAGGCTTCTCCGGTGGGCAAATATTCGATGCAGGTATTTGAGGCCGCAAAATTACCTTCTCCCGGAAGTGATGGAGGCATATCACTCGTTTTTTGCCAACTGTTACCCGCATCTTTCGTCTCAATCACTAAGAATTGTCCATCAATAGGGTCGGACAAAGCCATCGCCTTATCAGGCGAAGAAAATAGCAGTGAGTTAAAGAAAATGCCCTCTGCCTTAATGGTATCCATTGCGTTCCATGATTGTCCGCCATTAGTAGTGCTGTAAATTACTGCCGGGTTTTTTATGCCCATTACATAGGCCTTAAGAGAATCAAAGGCATGGATGCTTCTAAAATCATTTTGTGCCTCAGCACTAATAGAACAATCCGTCCAGTTTTCCCCACCATCTGTTGTGCGCAATACCGTTCCTCCCGAACCCGAGAGCCATATGCAATGCTCATCAATAACACTTAAGCCGCGTATTGAAGCACTGGTTGGCGTACTGATTTCATCGAAAGTAAAAGCGAATTCAGCTTTATTGTCGCAGGCATAAAGAATAGTAACAAGTAGAATGAAGCAGGCAGCTTGTTTCATGATGAGGCGTTTGTTGATTGATCACAAATCTAAATAATCTTTGGTCAAATGAAGCTGGCATATATCAGATCTTCTTAAAATATTACACGTATTCCAACCTTCAGTAAATAACATGCATCATGATGATATAGAAATGAAAGAAACACATTCAAAACAATAACCTATTCGTTATAGCCTTGTCTTATATACCGGTTTACTATCATTTCCTGTTCAAGGTATAAGTAATGGGCTTCATCAAGTGTTACTTCTTTAAATGTAATTTTATCGCCTGGTTTTAGTTGAGCTAACTTATGATGATCTGCACTTATTACTTGTGCTATTCGTGTATATCCTCCGGTAGTTTGTCTATCGGCCATCATAATAATAGGAGCTCCATCGTTTGGCACTTGAATGGTACCAAAGGTTATGGCGGATGAGGTAATGTCGGCATCATGGTTTTTTTGCTCTATTGCAGGTCCTGTCAGGCGATAACCCATACGGTCGCTTTGAGTGCTCATCTGATATTCAGCCCCAAGAAATTTGATGATGCCTTCCCATGTGAAACGCTCTTTTTCAGGGCCGGGTGTAATGCGCAAAACTACATTAGTTGTTAGTACTGGTATATGTTTTCGATTGATGAAGCTCTTCTTTAGTTTACTTACTGATATATTGGCTTCTATTTCATCACCATCTTTTAGTGCTCTCCCTTTAAATCCACCTAATTGACCTCTTATATAAGTTGATTTACTGCCCATAACAAGTGGTAAATGAAATCCACCGGCAATGGACAAGTAAGCACGGCTGCCTGATGTAATATTCCCAACGATGAGAATATCGCCACTTTTAATGGTTAAGGTTTTGTGGCATTTTGCTGTTTTCGAATTGATTTTCACATCACAGCTTCCTCCTGTAAGGGCAATGTGGGTAGCGAAGTTAAACTCCAGGGTAAGTCCTATAAAGGTTATTTCCAGGCAGGCTTCGGCGGGTGAGTTGGCCACTAAATAATTCGCCAATGTTAAAGCGTATATATCCATTGCTCCACCAACGGGCATTCCCAAGTGCTGATAATCGTGGCGGCCTTTATCCTGAAAGGTATTGAACAGACCTGCTTTTAGAACCTTTATTTTATTCATCAGTACTCCTTGTTTTTTTGATATTAGCCCGGTATTTACCTGACTTTATTTTCGATTCAATCTCATAAAATTGCTCTTCATTAACCGGGTCAAATTTTATATAATCACCAGCACTGACGAGAACTTCAGGTTGCCGGTTAAGGTCAAACATTTTCAATGGTGTTTTGCCGATCAGCTGCCATCCGCCAGGGCTGTTAATGGGGTAAACACCCGTTTGGTTACCTGCAATACCAACTGATCCGGCATCGATTGATGTCCTGGGTTTGGCTTGGCGTGGTGTTGCAATGCGTTTATCTAATCCTCCTAAATAAACAAAGCCAGGCGTAAAACCAAGCATATATATTAAGTAACGTGGTGAGGAGTGGATATGAATGACTTCTTTAACACTTAATTGATTTTTCTCTGCCACAGTTGTTATATCGGGGCCGTACTTATGGTTATAGCATACCGGTATATGTAAAGTGTTAGCGGTTAAAGTGGTATTGTCTGTGTTTAAAATATTAATCTGTTTGAGATGATCGAGTAGTGTCTTGTAATTAATTTGAGCGGGTTCGTAACAAACGGTTAATTCGCAATAAGTGGGAATAATTTGTGTAATGCCTTTTAATTGAAGGGCATTGATGGCAGCTTCATAGCTTTTTACCCTGTGAAGTGTTTCTGGATTAATCGCTTGTCCAAAGCGAATTATAAATGCTTTATCGCCTGACAGGTGAATGCTTGCTTGCATATCAATTACTTTTTTAGAGCTTTAATACAGTAGCCTTTCTTTTCAATGTTCTCTTTCAATGCTTTGGCAAATTGAAGCGCTTCTGTATTGTCACCATGTATACAAATTGTATCGGCATGCATATCTATTGTTTTATGGTCAAATGAAACAACTTGCTTATCACTTATTAATTGCAGTACCTGGTGAATGCTTTCTCGTTCGTTATGGATAACAGCTCTGGGATTTGATCGCGATACTAATGTTCCATCCCGCATATAACGTCTGTCGGCAAAAGCTTCGTTGGCAGTTTTTAATCCAAGTGATTTTGCTGCATCTATTAGCGATGAGTGTGCTAAACCCACAAATAGGAGTGAAGGATCAATTTTTTGCACAGCCTTAGCAATACAGAGGGCCATATTATAATCGCATGCTGCCATATTATACATTGCACCATGAGGCTTAACATGGTGTAATTGACCTCCCAAAGCTTCCGTCATGGCTTTTAAGGCACCAACCTGATACAGTATACAGCTAAACAATTCATCTTCACTAAGCTTCATATTTCTTCGTCCGAAACCTTGTAAATCCGGAAAGCCCGGATGAGCTCCGATGGCAACACCATATTCAAGTGCTGATACAATGGTTTTTTGGATAACTAAAGGATCGCCTGCATGAAAACCGCAAGCTATATTTGCTGAGCTGATGTATTTAAGAATTTCGGGGTCGTTACCTATTGAGTATTGACCAAAACTTTCACCTAAATCACAATTAATATCAATGGTATTCATATGCTTCTTATATTATTCCGAGTACCGATAAAATGCTTCTCAATCCTAACCCCAGCGCCACAAGTACGACCATGATACCTGCTGCATTCGAAAGGCTTGTATTGGCATATTTACCGAGTAATGCTTTGTTATTCATCACTATTACCAAAAATATGGCAATAATTGGCAACAGGATGCCATTGGTTACCTGTGCAAACAGAATGGCTTTTAAGGGTTGATAGCCTAAGCCGGCAAATAGTACTCCAACTCCAAGTATACTGATCCAAATTAACTTGAACCGCATGCTCTTCATGTCTTTTTTCCATCCTAATATACCACATGTGGCATATGCGGCTGCCAGAGGCGCCGTTATGGAGGATGAAATGCCTGCTGCAAATAATCCGGTAGCCAAAAAGTATTTCGCCCAACTGCCTAAAACCGGTTCAAGTTGTAAGGCAAGATCGGCAGCACCATTAATGTTAATGCCTGAGCCGTAAAAAGCCATTGCAGAAGTCATTATAATACACATAGAAATGATGCCACCCATTAGAATTGAAAAAACTAAATCGAAACGCGCATCCCCCAGATCTTCAGGTTTTTTCCATCGCTCTTGTACCGCCGAAGCATGTAAAAACAAGTTATAAGGAACCACGGTAGTACCAATTAAGCCAATAAGCATTAGGGCTGAACCATTGGGGAGTTGAGGAATAAACATGCCTTTAACAATGTTGATAAGATTGGGTCCTAATATTATGGCTGTGGAAATAAATACCACACTCATGAGTAATACCAGGCCTATGAGTGTTTTTTCCACTATTTTGTAGTTGCCTAATAGTAAGAGTCCAAAAGCTATTAATCCGATTATTATTGCAATTAAGGCGGTATTATTTGTTTGTATAATCGCTTGTACACCCAATGCAGCGCCAACCAAATTGCCCGTTTCATACGCAGCATTACCGATAGCTATGGCTGATACGATTAAAATACCGGCCAAAATTCTGACAAGGGGTGAGGAGAGTTGTAAACGAATAGATTCTCCTAGGCCTTTTTGTGTTATGATGCCTAAGCGTGCTGACATTTCTTGCAGGATGATGGTGGCAATAACCGAAAAGCTTAAGCCCCATAGTAATGCCATGCCAAATCCGGCTCCGGCCAGCGAGCAGGTAGTGATAGTGCCAGGCCCAATAAAAGCAGCCGCAACAAGGCTGCCGGGTCCGAGTTTAGCAAGTTTAGATCTGATCAATTTAGAAGACAGGATTCCCATTAACGCGTTTTTAAATATCGAATTTAATATACCATTTTTTGGCTTAACAGGAAGAGAAAGTGACTCAATGTGGTTGATTACTGATAAATATACCATGAAAAGTTGATTGAGCAAGGCAAAAGCAGTCTGGGTTGTTCTTGCTCTAGTGAGCATGCTTTTATAGCCCTTTGGTTTGCGCTAACAAAAAAAGCCCTCGATGGTATCGAAGGCTTATGACTTACTGTATTTTTTTTCTACCAGTATATGTATCGGTCTAAAGCATGTTGCTGTCGTATTTTAAGCTGTTCTTGCCGTTGTTCTGTTGTTGTATTCGGCATGTCAGCCGGTAGCTTTGTTTCCAGGTCAGCCAGCTTTACAACTTCGGTGATAGGCTTAAATTTAAACTCTAAATCGCGCAGACTCTGTATTCTTAGCGTCATCACCCCTTTTTTCATGCCGCTGGTCTCTATCCAGTTGTGTATGCCCGGGTCGTTTTTACTTATCACCATGTAGTAATAGCCATCACTGCTTTTGTGGGCCTGACTTGCGCCATCGCGCCCCCAGGAGAGGCTGGTGAATTTATTTCTCCAATCGGGGCTCGATCCCCAGAAGTTTAGTGTTTGAAATCCACAGTAGCCGGCATCCACTTCTTTGAGTTTAATAATAAGTGCTTCATCATCTTCCAACTCCCAATAACCATAAGAGCTTTTTTGCGATAGAACACCAATTTCGCCCGTGGTTTTAAACTCCATTAGGGTGTTTTTCTTCATTAAGGTCATCTTCCAGGCAAATTTGGGCCAGAATTTACCCTGGCGCTCCATGACCTGCTGGGCATTATTGATGCGTTGTATCAGCCCATTCTTGGTGGTTCCTGCATATATCTGTCCTGTTTTGCCCACTTGCTCAATAAACACATCACCATGCTTTTCTTTCTCCCATTGGGCATTATTGGCTCTCACAATCAGTGCTAAGATGCGTGGATTTTGCTCCAGCTTCATCCAGTTTTTCATATAGTCTTCGCGCTCGGCACTCAGGTATACTTCGTAGCTGCCATCGTCTGCTATCGTCATATCTTCATCTTCGAGCACAGCAATGGCTCCTTCCGGGTCGGCACCATAGAAGGTCTCCATCAGAAAATCAGCCGTTGTGCCACGCTTACCCCAAATGCGGTATACGTGTTTGCCATCCGGATTCCACACACTTGCTGCACGGTAATAGTTGTCCGGATTGTCAATGCCAATGCGTCTTCCCGGATTTAGCATCTGTCTGAAATTAGGATATTCAGGATCAGACATGATGAAATTCTGATTCACGCCAACTAACATGGAGAGCAACTCATAAGCTCCCGTTTGATGGATGGAATCTAACTGATAGATTTTACTGTTGATAAAATCTGTTTCTACGTCTTTAATGGTTTCGTGGTAGCGATTCCATGCCTGCTGTAGGTCATCTTTATTAGTATCAGGAGTGGGTTTGCTTAAGCCCGCACAGGCTGTTAGGTAAAGCGAAAGACCAACAAGGGTAAGGTATTTTAAATGTTTCATTATAGTTGTTCGATTAATTAAAATGCTTCTGTCATATTAAAATATAAGAGGGTCTGATTGTTCAATGGGTCACGACCAATGTCGACTCTAAAATTCATGCGTGGCTGCAATTCAATGCGCAGTCCGGCACCAAAGTTAGGCATTACGCCCGACCAGTCTTTAAAATCCGGATCGATAGATCCTACGCCTGCCCACGCTGTAAAACCCAGTTTAGATAAGATACGTCTCATCTTTGTTTCGTCGCCCAGGTTAAGCATATGGCGGTATTCGCCCAGGGTAAAAATAGCATTCTTATCGCGATACTGGCCCATGTAATAGCCCCTTAAATCGTATGCCGAGCCTATTGTTGACAGATCGGTAAGGGGGACGTCTCCTGTTGTGAAACGGCCGTTTACCATCCAGGCCAGTACTTTTCGTTCGCCAATAAACTTGAGCTCTTTAAACTGGCGGTACTGAAAATTGTACACATTAAAATTAGTGGTGCTTCCAAAGGCTGTGGAATAGAAGGTAGCATTAAGCTCCATTAGCAAACCCGAATAGGCATTGGCCGGCACGTCGCGGGTGTCGTAGCTAATGTTAGCCCCTATACCCACGTTAAATATTTTTAAGCCAGTGGCATCCCCGCCCTGGGCTATATAATCAGGATCGTTTTGTACACCAATACTGGGTTCTTTCATGTTGCGATGCGCAATATCGATTGAGGGTCCCCAAAACAGGTTACTCTCTTTATAGCGGAATAAAAACTGAGGATTAAAGCGGAAACCCAGGTTGCGGTATTCGGTGGAGTCCTTGCCACGCACTTTATCTGAATTAGTGTCGAAACCTACCCCGTAATAATTGTCAATGGTGTTACTCATTAAGATCTGGCCAAATATTCGGAAACGATCGTTATTATAAAACAATTGCGGACGAACAATAACACTTCCTCCACCAGCTGTCATGTATGCAAAGGCAATGGGTAATACCGAGCGCTTGAGTGTTGTATCGGCCGGGTTGGTAGAGAAGGTAAATAAGGCGCTACCACCAATTAAAAAGCCATAATCGGGGGTGTAGCCCGGGCCGCCTAATATGCTGAAACGTAAGTTTTTTTGTTGAGTAGAGTCCTTTTTCTGTGCAATTGCAAAGGACGCAAAACATGTTAAAAGAATAATAGAAATATATCGCATTGTAGTAATTTATATTGCCAGGTATTTAAGGAGCATTTTGTTTTGTATATAGAATACAAATAGAATTAGGATTTGTTGTGTGCATGCAAAACTAAAGGACTTATGTTACAGAGCCTCCTTCTTTATGTTTTTTTAAGAAAGTAATGGCTGAGAAACGCTGTTGTAAAGGTTTTCACGACATGGAGTGCGTAATGTACTCCTAACAATGCCGTATGGGCAACTAGTGATCCGCAGTGGACAGCTTGTCGCTTGGGATGGACAACTTGTCAGTTAGGTTGTACTGCTGGCTAGTGGCGAAGTAGAACTTGCTACGCGCGGTGTATAACTAGCCCTTTCGCTTGCTCTGCTGTTTGCGAACGGTGCTTAACTTGCCATGTGCAGAGAACAACTGGGTACTTCTGGTGCTTTGCTGGCCAAAAGAAAAGTCCACTAACACGTTTGTTAATGGACTTCTTCTGCAAAAATAATGGGAGTTATAATACCTTAATTCAGAATTACACGGGAGCGTATATATAAATCGTAAAGTTTGGGTTGTGTATGTTTAAATATCTTCATCACCTTGTCAAAACGATTACGTAGTAGCTTATTCCCTTCGCTAAAAAGTTGATCGGCTTCTTTAATGCTGGCATATACCGAGTTGCGCACAATACGTGATTCGCCAATCAAGTGTTTAAAATCATCTAAAGATGTTTCTGCTTCAGTTACAGCTGTTTCAGAAATGCCAAAAGGCACAAGTTCTTCCTTTTTTACTTTGGCAATGCTTATTACCGCACTAGCCATGTTAACAGCTTCACTTTCTTTAATGGTGTCTAGTGTTGATTTAGTGACACTACTGAATTGTTTCAGTGTTTCATCTTCTATTACATCGCCAAGAGCCGCTATAGTTGAAGCCAGTGTTGAAATCTTAATGATAGCTGCTTCTTTTATGTCATTCTTTTGACGTGTTATGGCTTTGCTGTTGTCGTGGTTGGCATTGTAAATCACATCAATACGCTGAATGATTTCATCAAATTGGTTTTTCGATTCAGCAAGGATGGGAATCGTACTCCATGCGCCAGTATTGGTATCTAAAGTGCTTTGTACACTGTTAAACATTAACCAATAGCGGCTGTGTTCTTTATTCATAAATATAGATTTGGTTAAATAATTAAGACAGCAAATTAGGAGGCTTTTTGACTAATGTCAATACTAAAATTATTAACATATGAAATTTAGAGTAATTCTAAATAGTTAACAAAAAGTGTAACATATAAACGACATTACATTCTTTATGACTTGATATAGGCTTTGTTAGGAAAGGGATGCTGTGATAATTGACCTTATTGAGTTGTGTATCGGAATTTATATTGTTGATAGGGTTTGGCGAGGTGTTGGATGTTTGATAGATGCTAATGTTGATAAGTATTGTTTGACGAGGATCTGATTATTGCTAAGTTAGTGAGGTCAAATTGTGATGGTTGTAATAGGATAAGTAAACTCAATCTTTCTAATGATACGGAGATACCCGTCTCGCGAACAGGCTTGAAACGGATAAAAGAGGTGATGGATTTTTAGTCTGCTGACTGTATAACCGTATTTATTGACAGTTTATCGGCGAAAATCGACCGTTGCCTAAATGGAGGGTGTGAATTCGTTTTTTTCTCCATTTGAATAGATAAGTTTGTTATTGACATTAATTCGAAAAATGGCAATTACAAAGAAAAGATTTAGATATCATTCAAGCCCTGAATATTGGTTTTTGGTTGCGTTGGAGCTGAATAAATCAGTGCAAGAGCTCTACTCTATTGGCGCAAGATATGTTAACTATTGATGGATTTGTGTTGTGCAATATTTTTAATTGAATATAGTTGTACTGCAAAGATTTTCAAATACTAATCTAAAAACAAACACTATGATGACAAACCTTAAATTAAACATGTTACCTCTTAAAAAAGTATATAAATACTCTATTTGAAATGAAAAACTAATGTCAATAACAGTTCATGAAGCATAGAATTGCTGCAGGCACAACACAAGCCAATGCGTCATAGCCTGGCCATTAATCAAAATGTCTAACAGCTATATATCAATACTAACCTATAATTAAAACTAAATGAAAAGCATTACAAGAATAATCGCCATTTTTATGGTCACCTCCCTCCTTACTATAAGTTGTAAGGAATCCCCAAAAACTTGTATTCTCAAAGGGAAAATAGTTGGTTTTGAATGTCAATCTATTCTACTCCTAAAGGCTGGCGAAGACTTAAGATTCGAGGGCCTTGAAATTCCTGTTAGGGATAGCATATTTGAATATGAATTAACATTTACCCATGCTGAAGGGTATAACTTGTTTCTGGGAGAAGCAAAACAAAGAGGAGGAGGAAGGCCAATGCCACTTATTTTAGAACCAGGTGAAATAAATATTACTTTATTTCCAGAAAATGAATTTGATAAGAATGTGGTCGACGGCGGTAAGCTTAATGCAGAATTTAAAAAGTTCAACGATGAACTAAAACAGAAGTATCATTCACAGTTGAAACTTATTTCAGATAGCATGGGGGTACTTTTTAATAATGGAAATTATTATAGTGATACGATGAAAGTTCTTAATGCTCAGCTTCGCAATGCTCAATCGCAAGATGAGAAACTAATAATTTACAAACAGCGATCACGTATAGAAAATGCAGGAATTGATTTAAGTGATTCTGGTAAGAGATTAAAAGCTAGAGGGGATAAAATTACTGAGGCTATCATAAACTGTCAAATGGACTATATCGACAATAATCCAACTATCGTTTCATACTACTTACTTTTTGAAATGATTGCCTACCGTCAAAATAAGATCAATCTTGAGAAGGCACATAATAGTTACAAAAAGCTTGCTGAAATACATTCAGGACATCCTTATAATGAGCACTTAGGCAATGTGCTCAATAGTGCCATAAACATAAAGGTTGGCGGAAAGTATATTGATTTTGTAGCACCTGACATGAATGGAAACAATGTAAGATTGTCAGACTCAATTAAAGGAAAAATAGCATTGATTGATTTGTGGGCTACTTGGTGTGGACCATGTATTGCAACAAGTCGAACCATGATTCCGATTTACGAAGAATTTAAAGACTCGGATTTTACAATTATTGCTGTAGCAGGTGAATTTAGAAATACAGAAAGATTACAGAAAACACTGAACAAAGAAAAGTTCCCCTGGATTAACCTTGTTGAATTGGATAAGCAAAGCAAAATTTGGGATAAATATGGTTGTTCAAATTCAGGTGGCTCTACATTTCTTGTCGATAAAGATGGAAGTATTCTAGCCGTAAATCCAAGTGCTGAAGAAGTTAAAGAGATTCTTAATGAAAAGCTGATGTAGAAACGCTTTGCCTACAATTACACTTAAAGCATTGGCTTGCTGCAGGTGTAAAACAAGCTAATGCTTCATAATCTAGTACGATAGCTGTTATTCAAGAGTAGATATCATCATATGAGTTAAAGTGGATCAACATCAACCAGACTTGGCAGGAAATAAACCAAGAGAATGCATTTTTAACCCTAAAAAATAAATTACAATGAATTTTAAACTAATAGCCCTAATTGCGGTTTGCATAAGCTTTACCTATTGTACATTTAATTGTCAAACTAACACTTCAGGATTTAAAGTAACCCAAATTAGTGCTGGTATATTGGATGTTAAAAATGAGTATTATAGTGTAAAAATTGCGAAAGTTAACAGGGAGGCTATTTCAAACTTCACCAATAGTCATCATACAACTCCTTATCTGGGTATTAAAGCGGAATGTATATCCTTAAAAGAATTACTTGGAATAATAAGAGATATTGAACCGAGTTCAATCATAATGAATGAAGAATTAGAAAATCAATTTTTTAGTGTTTTCATTCATCAAAGCAGAATAGATGAAGTTCAAGACTCCAGCATGAAAAGTGATATCATTAAAGCATTAGAACTTAACATTGACGTAAAAACCTTCAACTTTGATAGTACAATAGTTTCGGTGAATAATAGAGAAAAGTATTTACAACATGCAAATAAAGTAGGGCATGATAA
>Ga0209692_10003058_pt1 | contig 16762 bp, 12 predicted proteins | sample tdDd472_FD_187129 | JGI IMG/M metagenome (GOLD analysis project Ga0209692, IMG submission 187129) | Marine sediment microbial communities from the Atlantic coast under amendment with organic carbon and nitrate - tdDd47.2 (SPAdes)... | ecosystem: Environmental > Aquatic > Marine > Coastal >...
GTCCGGAAGCCCTTGCTTTCGCACAGGAAGACCAGGTCTTCCATGACGACATTCCCCGATGCGCCCGGCGCGAACGGGCACCCGCCCAAGCCGCCGAGGGAGCCGTCCAGGATGCGCGCGCCGGCATCCAGCGCGGCCGAAGCGTTCGCGACGCCCATGCCGCGCGTGTCGTGCAGGTGTACGTTGAACGGTTTGTCGCCGCACAGCCGGGTCATCCGTTCGCACAGGCTTTGAATTTGCGCCGGTCCGGCGAAACCGACCGTGTCGGCAATCCCCACGATGTCGGCGCCCGCTTCGAAACAGGCTTCCGCCAAGCGAATGACTTCGTCCTGAGGAACCTCGCCCGCGATTGAGCAGCCGAAAGCCATTGCGATGCCCGTGCTGACCAGCGGTTTGCGGTCCGACGACCGGGAAAGCGCCGCGGTGCGGCGGACAAGGTCGATCGCCTCCGCGCGCGACCGGCGGGCGTTCGCATTGCTGTGTTCTTCCGTCGCGGAGACGACGCAGACGATTTCACCGACCGCGGTTTCTATCGCATCGGTCGCGCCGCGGTCGTTCAGCGCCAAGGCGGCGGAATGCGCGCCCTTGAGCTTCGCGGCCTCGTCTATCATTTCCCGGATATCCGCGAATTGCGGCATCCGCGTGGCGGGCAGGAAGGATCCCAGCTCGAAATGACGGACACCGGCCTCGTATTCCCGGCGCATCCATTCGACCTTGCTTTCGGTAGACGGCACTTCCCGAACCAGTTGCAAGCCGTCCCGCAGGCTGACGTCGCGAAGGGTGACCTTGTCGCTGGGGTAGATTTCCGAAACCCGGCTCATGATGCTTTCTCCACAATTTTGCCGCTTGCGGCGCCGATTTCCGCCGGCGACAGGCCGAGGCCGGACAATACAGCCTCTGTGTCTTCCCCGACGGAAGGCAGATCGACATGGTCGGCGGTCAGCGGCCGGCCGTCGATATCAAGCGGCATGCCCGGCGCCCGGAAAGTCCCGCCTTCCGGCAGTTTCGATTCGAACAACCCGCCCGGTCGGTTCACATGCGGGTCGTCGTACATTTCCACCGGGCGCGAGACAGGGGCATAGGCGAGGCCGGCGGCTTCAAGTTTTGCCGCCAGATCGTCATAACGCCAGCCGCGAATGGCTTCCGCGAAAACCGGCAGCGTCCGGCTGCGCGCGTTGATCTGGTCCATTCTGCTCTTCAATCCCGGATCGTCGATCAAGGATTGTAGCTTCAACAACCCGCAAAGGCTCTCCCATTGGCTGTCGGTGACCGAACTGACGAAGATGCGCCGCCCGTCGGCGGTTTCGAAAATATCGTAAACCGGCCAGGAAAAACTCCGTTCCGGCATGGGCGGGGCTTCGGTTCCCTCGATGTCGTATTGGACCATGTGCTGGGCGACCAGCAGCAGACAGTTTTCGAACAGGCCGACGCGGATGGCGCGCCCCTTGCCGGTTTCCCTCCGTTCCATCAAGGCGCCCAGAACCGACAAGGCCCCGAACAAACCGCCCATGATGTCATTGGCGGACGAGCCGATCCGCAGCGGACGGCCGGACGGGCCGGTCATATGCGCCATGCCGGTCATCATCTGAACCACCTCGTCCAAGGCGGTCCGGTTCCGGTACGGGCCGTGTAGAAACCCCTTGCAGGAGGTGACGATCAGCCGGGGATAGCGTTGCTGCAGGTCTTCCGGCGCGAATCCCATCTTCGCCAGGGAGGAGTCGCGGAAATTCTCGACGAAGACATCGGCGGACTCCAACAGGCGATCCAATGCCTTTCGGCCTTCATCGGCCTTCAGGTCAAGCGTGATCGACTGTTTGCCGCGGTTGAATGTCGGGAAGAAGCCCCGGCCCATGCCGGTCAGGTGCCTGGTCTTGTCGCCTTCGGGCGGTTCCACCTTGATCACCTTGGCGCCCAGGAAGCCCAAGAACATCCCGCAGGACGGCCCCATGATCATGTGGCTCATCTCGACGACGGTGATGCCTTCCAGCGGGCGAAACGGCTCATTCATGATCGAAAAATCACTCCCGGGATCGATTGTTTCTCAAACGCATTCGGCGGCGTCTGTTGCTGTGGACCGGCATGCTAGCGTTGCCGGAGCAATCATAAAATTATAATGATTGGAATATATATTTCGAAAAAACAGAACGAATGCCTTCGTCATGAACTCGAAGCAGCTGCATTATTTCACGGCCATCTATGAAACGGGTACGCTGACCAAGGCGTCCGACCAGGTCCGTGTCGCGGTGTCCGCGCTCAGCCATCACCTGGCGAATTTGGAGGCCGAGTTGGGCACGGCGCTCTTCGTCCGGAAGCCGCGCGGGATGGTGCCGACCGCCGCCGGCAATCGCCTGTATGACCACGCGAAGGCGATCTTGCGATCGATCGCGGCGGCGGAAATGGATATCCGCGATGCGGGGCGCGAGATCGCCGGCGACGTTTCCATCGGCCTGGCCTATTCGGCGGTGAAGGCGATCGGCGTCACCTTGTTCCAAAGGGTGCTGCAAGACTATCCGAAACTGCGCCTGTCGCTTTCGGAAAGCCTTTCGGGGTCGACGCTGATGCATTTGATGGATTCCGAGGTGGATTTGGCACTCGTCTATAATCCGCCCCAGGACCCCGGATTGCGGACGCAGGCCGTTCTGGACGAAAGAATGGTCTGTGTCGGAACGCCGGCCTTGATCGGGAATACGAGTGATCCGATCCGCTTCGACGACCTGCTCGAACTTCCCCTCATCATCCTGCGCCAGGGGCTGTCCGCCCGCGCGTTGATGGACGACGCCGCCTTGCTGAAACGCCTGGAGTCGAAGGCGCGGTTCCAGATGAATTCAGTCTATGCCATTGCCGGGTCTTTGCAGGCGGGGCTCGGTTGCGCGATCGGGACCAGGCTTTTCATGAAAGAACATCTGGAAAGCGGCGTGCTGGCGGCGCGGCCCATTGTCGAACCGGAACTCTCCCGCACCTTGTTCATGTGCGAACTGGCCGACCGCCCGGCGACCTTCGCGCTGGAAACGATACGGAATTTGACGATTAATTTGGCCCTGCAGGCAGTCAGTGACGGAACCTGGGACGCCATGGCCAGCAAATCCGCGAAACGGCTAACGTGACGGCAGTAAATACCCCGGCAAGAGAGCAGTGGAATGGGTGAGGAAGAACAAGATTTCGACGGGCCGGATCATGCCGGGGTGCGGGTGCCGCCGCCGCTGATCTTTCTTTTCTTTCTGGGCAGTGGGGTTTGGCTGGACTCGCCCTGGATCGACGGCGAATTGGCATCCCTTTCCGCGATGGTCGCGGGCGGCTGTCTGCTGGCCGCCGGCCTCGCCCTGATCATCGTCGCCGGGATCGGGCATTTCGCGGTCGGGTCGCATGTGGAGCCTTGGAAGCCGACATCCGCGATCGTCAGTTCCGGTATCTACGCTTTCACGCGCAATCCGATGTATCTGGGCATGGCTATCGGGCAGGTCGGTGTCGCCATTGCGGCGGCCAGTCTCGCCGGTGGGGTGTCGGTGCTGCTCAGCGCCGCCGTCGTTCAGTGGTATGTCATCGGCCGCGAGGAGCGTTACCTCGAGGCGAAATTCGGCGAGGCCTATCTGGCCTACAAGCGCCGGGTGCGGCGCTGGATCTGACCGGTAGACAATCGCGTCAAAGGCGGGAGCAAAGCCGCAAGGCGTCGAACATCGCCGCCGCGACGTTTCGGCTTGCGGCCGCATCGCCGATCCGGAACAGACTGAATTCGCCGAGGGTCAAGCCGGGTTGCGCCTCGCCGGCCAAAAATGCATCCAGATCCAGATGGCCGTCATTGGCGGAAGCGCCGCGAAGCTCCTGGTAGACGTCGTCGACGGGCAATGTCCCGGTCTCGACGACAACCGTGTCGCAGCCGATGCGCATTTCCTCGCCGGTCAGCTCGTGCGTGAAGATCGCGGCCAGGCCGTTGCCGTCCCGTTTGACGGCGCTGAGCGCGTATTCGGCATGGGTCGGAATATGGTCCTGGGCGATGCGTTTCTTCCAGGCCGCCTGTTCCGCATAGTCCAATTCCTTGCCGGGAAGGTCATCCAACATGACGAGCTCCACGTTTTTTCCTTGGCGCGTCAGGAATTCGGCGACCGTCGGCGCGGGGTGCCGGCCGGTCCCGTCGTAGACCACGGCGGTGTCCCCGGCGGCGGCGGAGCCGGTCAGGATGTCCCACGGGCTGGTGCAGAGTTCCGCGCCCTCCAAACCGTCCAGGTCGGGAATCCCGCCCGTCGCAATGATCACGACATCCGGGTTTTCCGCCAGGATGTCCGCTGCCTCGGCGTATTGGCTCAAGCGCATATCCACGCCCAATTTTTCCAGTTCGGATGCGCGCCAATCGATGATCCCGCCGACATCCTTCCGCCAGCCGGCGGCGGTCGCCATGCGCATTTGGCCGCCCAAACCGTCCGCGGCCTCGAAAAGGACGACGGCGTGTCCGCGTTCGGCGCTGACGCGCGCGGCTTCCAGACCGGCGGGACCGCCGCCGACGATGACGATTTTTCGGACCGGCCCCGCGGTCTTTTCGATCACCTGCGGCCAGAATCTTTCCCGCCCCGAGGCGGGATTGTGCAGGCAGGTCGGCCGGTTGGCGCCCATGCAATGGGTCGCCCCGACGCAGGGGCGGATGCGTTCCTCCTCACCCCTTGCGAGTTTGTTGACGATCTGCGGGTCGGCGATATGGGCGCGGGTCATCGCCACCATGTCCAGCAACCCCTCGCGGATGGCGTGCCGGGCGGTCGACAGATCCGTGATCCGGGCGGCGTGAAAGACGGGCAGGCCGACTTCCCGCTTGAAGGCGCCGGCCTTCTCGAGCCAGGGGGCGATGGGCATGGACATGCCGGGCATGCATTGCTCCGCCATCTCCATCATCTTGTCGATCCGGCCGTAATTCGCGTTGAAGAAATCGAGCAGCCCCGAGCGCTCCAGGATATGCGCGGCTTGCAGGCATTCCTCGAAATCCATGCCGCCCTGCATCGCCTCGTCTATGCCGTAGCGCATGCCGACGATGAAGCGGTCGCCCACCCGCCGGCGGATTTCCTCATGCACCATCAGGGCGAAGCGGCAGCGGTTTTCGACCGATCCGCCGAACCCGTCGGTACGTTTGTTCGTTGCGGGGGACATGAATTGGCCGATCAGATGGCCCTGCATCATGGTTTCCAGCCCGTCCAACCCGCCTTCGCGGCAGCGATAGGCGGCGTCCCCGAAGGCCTTCACCACCCGGTCGATATCGTTGCGGTCCATCTCGCGCGGGATGGCGCGGTGCAGCACTTCCCGGATCGGCGAGGGCGCGATGGTCGGCAGCCAGTTCTGGGTGTTGGTCTCGCCGCGCCGGCCCAGATGGGTGATCTGGATCATGATGGCCGCGCCGTGACGGTGGACGCGGTCCGCGAAGGATTGCAGGAAGGGAATGACCCTGTCGGTACCGACGTTCAACTGGCCCGAGGACCAGGTCGAATCCGGACCGATATAGGACGACCCGCCGAACATGGTCAGCGCCAGGCCGCCCTTCGCCTTTTCCTCATGGTAGCGCTGATAAGTCTCCCCCGGCATGCCATCGGCATCGCCTAGGCCGCAGGCATGGCTGGTGGACATCACCCGATTGCGCAGCGTCAGGTGCCTCAACCGGAACGGCTGAAGCAGGGGGTCTGACGGATTGGCGGAAGACGGCGTGGCTGACATGGGAAGGTCCGGAGCATGGGGTTGGCGGCAATTCGAAGCCCGAGCCTATCAAATCCCTTCGGCGCGGCGACATGAAAATCCCGGATAGACGCTATTCACCTTTGAAGGCCGGTTCGTCATGCTTGCCCTGCCTGAGGCGCTCGGTCGATAATGGCGGGCAGAAAATCAATAAGATTGGACGGTTCGAACAGACTGCCCGTGGGAGGGAAACCGACATGACCGCCACATTGGAAGACCGCGCCGCCGCTTGCGGCCTGACCCTGACGCCGCTGGCGCCGAATGTCGGCTGCCGGATCGACGGGATCGATCTTGCCGCGCCGACCGATGAACAGTTCGCCGTTCTGTTGTCGGCTTTCGGGCGGTTTGGCGGGCTGTTGATGCGCGGTCAGAAACTGGAGGTCGAGGATCTGGTCGGTTTCTCCCGCCGTCTCGGCACCCTGGATCATGCGCCTTTAACGCAGGTCGGCCGGACGGCAATCGAGGGATTTCCCGAAATCTACCTGATCACCAATCTGGTGGACCGTGAAGGCAAGCCGATGGGCGCGCTCGGCAACGGGGAGGCGGTCTGGCATACGGACATGTCCTATCTGCCCTCGCCGCCGGATGCGTCGATGCTCTATGCACGGGAAGTGCCGCCGGCCGGGGGGAACACCTATCTCTGTTCCATGATGGCGGCTTTCGATGTACTGCCGGACGATCTGAAGGCTTTGGCGCAGACCCTGAAAATCAAGCATGACGCGACCTATAATTCGGGCGGCTACGTGCGCCAGGGGATGGTCGAACATACCGACCCGCGGAAGACGACGGGGACGTTCCATCCGGCCGTCATCCGGCATCCCGAAACCGGCCGGCCCGCCCTGTATCTGGGACGCCGCCGTCAATCCTATGTCGATGGATACGAACTGGACGAATCCGAAGCCCTGCTGGACAGGCTTTGGGAATATGCCACCCTGCCGGAAAACACTTATGAACATGTCTGGCAGGTGAACGACGTGCTGCTGTGGGACAATCGCATTACCATGCACCGGCGCGACAGTTTCGACCCGACGCATACGCGGTTGATGTGGCGCACGCAGATTCAAGGGTCGGGCGCGCCGAAGGCTTTCGCGCAGGCCTGACGTCCGCCGGGCTGGACAATCCCATGCGGCCCCTTCAGGTTGGCTGGATAAGGTCCCGTCCTTCGGTCGAGGGCGTGTTTTGGTCGAGCCGGACGTCGAAAGCCGGTCAACAGGGTCAGGGTGGAGTTACCGTATGAGTCCGTTCGAAGGGATGCGTGAACAGGTGATGCTGTCGCCCAAGGAAGCGGATGAGATCAAGACCACCACCTGTTACATGTGCGCCTGCCGCTGCGGCATTCGGGTCTACCTGAAGAACGGCGGCGTCCGGTACATCGAAGGCAATCCCGATCATCCGGTGAACAAGGGCGTGCTCTGCGCCAAGGGCTCCGCCGGGATCATGAACCACAACTCGCCGGCCCGGCTGACCAAACCGCTGCTGCGGGTGGGAGAGCGCGGCGCGGGCGAGTTCAAGGAAATCGAGTGGGAGGAAGCCCTCTCCCTTGCCCAGGATTGGCTGGGCGATATTCGCCGCACGGACCCGAAGAAACTGGCCTTCTTCACCGGGCGCGACCAAAGCCAGTCGCTGACCGGATGGTGGGCCGCCCAGTTCGGTACGCCGAATTTCGCGGCGCATGGCGGCTTCTGTTCCGTCAACATGGCGGCCGCCGGTCTCTACACCCTGGGCGGCGCCTTCTGGGAATTCGGCGAACCCGACTGGGACCACACCAAATATTTCATGATGTGGGGCGTCGCGGAGGACCACGATTCCAACCCGATCAAGATCGGCCTCGGCAAGCTGAAGACGCGGGGCGATGCCAAGTTCGTCGCGGTCAATCCGGTGCGGACGGGCTACGGCGCCATCGCCGACGAATGGATCGGCATCCGGCCAGGGACCGACGGCTTGCTGGCCCTGTCGCTGGTGCACGAACTGCTGCGGACGGAGAATGTCGACCTCGACTTCCTGTCCCGCTACACCAACGCGCCTTGGCTGGTCATCCAGAATCCCGGCGGAGCCGATGACGGGTTGATCGCCCGCGACGCCGACGGCAATCCGCTGTGCTGGGACGGCGAGAAGAACCAGGCCGCGAACGCCCTGTCGGCGGAGGCGAAGCCGGTCCTCGCCGGGCGGCGCATCCTGGAAGACGGGCGCCAAGCCGTGCCCGCCTTCGACCTGTTGGCGCGCCGCTATCTGGACCCGCAATACGCCCCGGACGCCGTGGCGGAACGCACCGGCGTTTCGGCCGACACGATCCGGCGGATCGCCGCCGAACTGGCCCATACCGCCTTTTCCGAAGAAGTGGTGATCGAGCAGCCCTGGACCGATTGGGCCGGGCGGAAGCACGACCGCATGGTGGGGCGGCCGATATCCATGCACGGGATGCGCGGCATCTCGGCCCATTCCAACGGTTTTCACACCTGCCGCGCGATCCATCTGCTGCAGGTCCTGCTGGGGTCGATCGATTGCCCCGGCGGCTGGCGATACAAGGCGCCGTTCCCCCGGCCGATTCCGCCGGGCCCGAAACCGGCGGGCAAGGAATGGCATCCCAACACCCCTCTGGGCGGCATGCCGCTCGGCAATCCGACCGGGCCGGAAGACCTGCTGGTCGAGGAAGACGGAACGCCGAAGCGTATCGACAAGGCCTATAGCTGGGAACATCCGCTGTCGGCCCACGGGCTGATGCATATGGTGATCCACAATGCGTGGAAAAAAGACCCGTACGGGGTCGACGTTCTGTTCATGTACATGGCGAACATGGCCTGGAATTCGTCCATGAACGTACCCGGCACGCTGCATTATCTGACGGACAAGGATTCCAATACCGGCGAATACAAGATTCCGAAAATCATCTATTCGGACGCCTATTATTCGGAGATGGTCCCCTATGCGGACCTGATCCTGCCCGATACGACCTATCTGGAGCGGTGGGACTGCATTTCGCTGCTGGACCGCCCGATCTCCTCGGCGCACGGCCCGGGCGACGCCATCCGCCAACCGGTCGTGAAGCCCGACCGGGACGTGCGTCCATTTCAGGATGTGCTGATCGATCTTGGCGCGCGGCTAGGCCTGCCGGGTTTCGTCGATGCCGAAGGTGATGCGAAATATCCCGGCGGCTATTCCGACTATATCGTCAATCACGAACGCTTGCCGGGAATCGGCCCGTTGGCGGGCTGGCGCGGCGAGGATGGCGAAAGCCACGGGCGCGGTGCGGTCAACAAGGACCAGCTCGACCGCTATATCGAGAACGGCTGCTTCTGGAGCGCGGAACTGCCGCTCGAACACCAATATTTCAAGCATGCGAACAAGGGATATCTGGATTACGCGGCCGGCATGGGCTGGGTACCGAACGCCGAACAGATCGTCCTGCAGCTCTATTCCGAACCGCTGCAGAAATTCCGCCTTGCCGCGCAGGGTCATGGCCCCTTGCAGCCGCCGGAAGAGCACCGCGCGCGGGTCGACACCTATTTCGACCCGCTTCCCATCTGGTACATGCCGTTCGAGGAGGCGGCGGTCGACACCGACGCCTATCCGATGCACGCGCTGACCCAGCGGCCGATGCAGATGTACCATTCCTGGGGGTCGCAGAACGCCTGGCTGCGTCAAATCACGGCGCGAAACAGGCTGTATATCAACGAAGAGACGGCCGCCGCCATGGGGGTCGCCGACGAAGACTGGGTCTGGGTCGTCAGCCACGCGGGCCGGGTCAAGGGCCAGGTCAAGCTGATGAACGGCGTCAACGCCGACACGGTCTGGACCTGGAACGCGATCGGCAAGCGCAAGGGCGCCTGGCGGCTCAGCGCGGATGCGCCGGAATCAACGCGGGGCTTCCTGCTGAACCATATCATTTCCGAACTTCTGCCGGCGAAAGAGGACGGTTTGCGCTATTCCAACTCCGACCCCGTGACCGGGCAGGCGGCCTGGTTCGACCTGCGGGTTCGGGTGGAGAAATGCCTGCCGGAAGAAGCGGGGCTGACGGAACCGACATTCGATGCGCTACCGTCGCCGCCGAACGGCCCGACGCCGGTGGAGGAACTGACTTATGGGGCGCAGTTCACGAAGTCAGGCCGCGATGGCGGCGTTCCCATGACGGAATGGATCGGGAACCGACGGGAGGTATCGGGCAATGTCGCGGGCATTGCCGACGGCCATGGAAACAGGAAAGGCCCGGGGCCGAAGGATGGTCACAAATGACCAGTCTGCCGACCTCGACCGACAAGAAACTAGGCCTCGTCATCGATCTGGATATCTGTGTCGGGTGCCACGCCTGCGCGGTCAACTGCAAGGAATGGAACACGTCGGGCCATAGCGCCCCGTTGACGGACAAGAACCCCTATGGCGGCGATCCCGCCGGTGTCTGGTTCAATCGGATACATACCTTCGAGGTGCGGGACGAGGACGCCGGCAGCCGGACGGTCCATTTTCCAAAATCCTGCCTGCATTGCGAGGCTGCGCCCTGCGTCACCGTCTGCCCGACGGGCGCCAGCTACAAACGGGAAGAAGACGGCATCGTCCTGGTCAACGCCGATACCTGCATCGGCTGCAAGCTGTGCTCCTGGGCCTGCCCCTACGGCGCGCGCGAATATGACGAGTCCGTCGGCGTCATGAAGAAATGCACGCTCTGCATCGACAAGATCTACAACGAGACGCTGCGGCCCGAAAGCCGCGTGCCGGCCTGCGTGTCCACCTGTCCCGCCGGCGCGCGCCATTTCGGCGATCTCGGCGATCCGGATAGCGAGGTGTCGAAGCTGTCCGCGGCGCGCGGCGGATACGCCCTGATGCCGGAACAGGACTGCAAGCCGGTGAACCGCTATCTGCCGCCCCGCCCGCGCAAGAAGGCGGCCGCCGACCTAGGCGCGCCGGACCGCTTGCAGGCGAAAGACGGAGACCTGGACGGGGCCGGATTCCTGGCCCGATTGGTCGACCGTGTGTTGAGCCGGTAGGGTAAGACCAGATGCGCCGCGCAATCCTGACTATCAGCCGTGGGGAAATCCATGCATCCCGCTAAGTCCGTCATTTTCTTCACGACCGCCTCCGGCGCCGGCTATGGGCTGCTGATCTGGTTCGCCCTGTTCAGCCTGTTGAACAGGATCCCCGCCGACCGCGATTTCGCCCTGGTCGTCCTGGGTGTTTCCTTCGCGCTGGTGACGGCGGGGCTGCTGTCGTCGACGGCCCATCTGGGCCATCCCGAACGCGCCTGGCGGGCACTGAGCCAATGGCGGACATCCTGGCTGTCCCGCGAAGGCGTTGCGGCGATTCTCGCCTATCTGCCGATTTTCGCTTACTTCTATGTCTGGTTCATGGGCGTGGACGACCCCGACGCGGTGGCCGCGATTGCCGCTTCGGCCATCGTTCTGGCCCTGATCACCGTCTATTGCACCGCGATGATCTATGCGTCCTTGAAGACAATCCGGGCTTGGTACAATCGCTACACGGTGATCGGTTATCTGATTTTCTCGCTCATGACCGGGGCTGTCCTGCTGACCTTCTTCGCGCATTTACGGCAGTTCGACATGCGCGATGAAATCGCCGCCGCGGCGTTGCTGTGTTTGGGGTTGGGCCTGATGGTGAAGCAGGCCTATTGGCGGTTTCTGCAGGCCTCATCCTCGGTCAGCGATATCGGGACGGCGACGGGGTTGGGCGGTCCCGGCAGGACGACACTGTTGGAAGGTCCGCATACGGAATCCAACTATCTGCTGGACGAAATGGGATACCGGATCGCCCGCAAGCATGCCGACAAGCTTCGTATCTATGCATCCGTGCTGGGATTCGTGCTGCCCATCGCCCTGATCGTGGGGGCGGTCTTCCTGAGCGGCTGGAGCGAAGTGCTCTGCGCCCTGTTCGCCGTCGCCTTCTGCTGCACCGGAATTCTGCTTGAGCGATGGCTGTTTTTCGCGGAAGCGCGGCATGTCGTCACGCTGTATTACGGCGAGGCGCACGCTTGACGCCTTTGGCGGGCGAATGGCCGCCGTTAACCTCTTCTCAGTCGGGCATAAAAGGCCTTGACGACAGCTTTTGCTGTGGAATGCTACCGCCTTCAAATTTGGGGAAGGGGTATCGGAGTGCTGTTGGCGAGCGGCGAGAAGGGCGCGCGAAGGAAACCGGTCGCGCCTTGTAGTGTTTCTGTTGCCATAAGCGGAGAGGGTGAAGACCCGGTTTCTCTGCATGACTCTATCTCGCCCCGATGAGTCCTTCGATGCCAGGCTGGACCAAATCCTACATTCGTTTCGTCGATGACATGAACCGGCGCGTCGGCCGGGTCGCCATGTACGGCATTTTCGCGCTTGTCGGCGTTTTGTTGTGGTCGTCGATCTCCAAGACCTTCTTCCTGCCGTCCCTCTGGACGCTGGAAGTGGCTCAGTTCCTGATGGTCGCCTACTACATCATCGGCGGCCCCTATTCGATCCAGCTCGGATCGAATGTCCGGATGGACCTGCTTTACGGCAATTGGTCGGACCGGAAAAAGGCATGTTACGACGCGGTGACCGTCCTGATGCTGGTCTTCTATCTCGGCGTTCTGCTCTTCGGCGCGGTGGAAAGCACGATCTACTCCATCGAATACGGCGAACGAAGCCCGACCGCGTGGCGTCCCTACCTTTGGCCGATCAAAGTGACCATGTGCTTCGGCTTCCTGCTCATGTTGCTCCAGGTGTTTTCCGAATTGCTCAAGGACATCGCCAAGATCCGCGGAGAATCCATCTGATGTCCTATGAACTGATCGCCATTTTGATGTTCTCGTCGATGATGCTGATGCTGATGACGGGGCAACGTGTTTTCGGCGCCATCGGCGGCGTCGCGGTGATTGCCGCTCTGGCCCTGTGGGGAACGGGTGGGTCCACGATCCCCTTCGCGTCGGCCATGAAGCTGATGAAATGGTATCCGCTGCTGACGCTGCCGATGTTCATCTTCATGGGCTATGTGCTGTCGGAATCGAAAATCGCCGACGACCTCTACAAGATGTTCCATGTCTGGATGGGGCCGGTGCATGGCGGGCTGGCGATCGGAACGATCGGGCTGATGGTGCTGATTTCCGCGATGAACGGGCTGTCCGTCGCCGGTATGGCGATCGGCGCAACGATCGCACTGCCCGAACTGCTCAAGCGCGGCTACGACAAGAAGATGGTGACAGGGGTGATCCAGGCGGGGTCGTCGCTGGGAATCCTTGTCCCGCCATCCGTGGTTCTTGTGCTTTACGCCATGATCGCGCGGCAGCCGGTGGGACAATTGTGGCTGGCGGGCGTCTTTCCGGGCCTGATGATGGCCGCCCTTTTCATCGTCTATATCGCCATTCGCTGTCGAATCCAGCCCAGTCTTGGGCCGATCCTGCCGGCGGAGGAACGGACGGTCCCCTTGGCGGAAAAGCTCCGTCTGCTGCGGGCGGGCATCCTGCCGATCGTGATCTTCGCCTCCATGATGGTGCCGTTCGTCAACGGATGGACAAGCCTTGTCGAAAGCTCGGCCATCGGGGCGATGGCGGCCTTCGTGGCGGCGATTGTCAAGAAACGCATGACGCGGGAGGTCTTCGAGGTGTCGGTTCGCCAGACCTTGGCGATTTCCTGCATGTTCATGTGGATCATCCTGGCCGCCCTTGGTTTCGGCGCGGTGTTCGATGGGCTGGGCGCGGTTCGCGCGATCGATAACCTGTTCACGGAACAGCTCGGCCTCGACCCCTGGATGATCCTGATCCTGATGCAGCTTTCCTTCCTGCTGATGGGGACCTTCCTGGACGATACGGCCATGCTCGTGATCGTCGCTCCGCTTTATGTGCCGTTGGTGAAGGCGCTTGGATTCGATCTGATCTGGTATGGCGTGCTCTATACGATTACGACGCAGATCGCCTATATGACGCCGCCCTTCGGGTATAATCTGTTCCTGATGCGTGCGATGGCTCCACCCGAGATATCCTTGCGGGACATTTACGGGTCAATTCTTCCCTTCGTGTGTGTAATGGTGCTGTCGCTTGCCGTGATCATGGCGTTCCCCGAGATTGCGCTTTGGTTGCCGCATTACGTTTACGGCCTTTAACAGAGCCCCGGAAAGGGGCCGAAATTGCGGATCGTATCCGTCCGGTTTCAACAACCTAAGAACAAGGAGTAAGAAATGACTACGAGACGTAAATTCCTTGCCGGTGCAGGCGTTGCCGGCGCGGCGGCCCTTGCGGCGCCGGCCGTTCATGCTCAATCCAAGATCAAATGGCGCATGCAGACCTATGCCGGTCCGGCGCTGGCCGAGCATGTCATCAAACCCGCCATCGACAGCTTCAACAAGATTGCCGGCGACCAGATGGAGATCGAGCTGTATTTCGCCGATCAGCTGGTGCCGACCGGTGAATTGTTCCGCGCCATGCAGAACGGCACCATCGACGCGGTCCAGTCCGATGACGATTCCATGGCCTCGCCGACGGAAGTCACCGTGTTCGGCGGTTATTTCCCATTCGCCAGCCGCTATTCGCTGGACGTTCCGGTGTTGTTCAACCAGTACGGCCTGAACGAAATCTGGGATGCGGAATATTCCAAGGTCGGGGTCAAGCACATCTCCGCCGGGTCGTGGGATCCGTGCCACTTCGCCACCAAGGATCCGATCAACAGCCTTGCCGATCTGCAGGGCAAGCGGGTCTTCACCTTCCCGACCGCGGGCCGTTTCCTGACGCAGTTCGGCGTCGTGCCGGTCACGCTGCCGTGGGAAGACATCGAAGTCGCGGTCCAGACCGGCGAGTTGGACGGCATTGCCTGGTCCGGCATCACGGAAGACTACACGGTCGGTTGGGCGGATGTGACCAACTACTTCCTGACCAACAATATTTCCGGCGCCTGGGCGGGGTCCTTCTTCGCCAATATGGACCGCTGGAACGAACTGCCCGACAATCTGAAGGAACTGGTCAGGGTCACCTTCGACAGTTCGCACTATTATCGGCAGTGGTGGTATTGGGGTGGTGAAGCTTCGTTGCGCGTCAACGGCACGAAGATGCAGTTGACCACGATTCCGGACAAGGAGTGGGAAACGGTCGAAGCGGCCGCCGTGAAGTTCTGGGACGAAATCGCTGCGGAGTCCGAAACCAAGGCGAAAGTCGTGGATATCTTCAAGAAGTACAACGCCGATATGGTTAAGGCTGGACGTCCCTACCGCTATAGCTAAAAAGGGTCGTTCATACGGTTCTGTGGGGCGCCGTGCAGGCGCCCCACATTTCCTTAAAGTCAGCAAACATTGGAAGCAGTCATGCCGGGCAACCTAAGCTTTGAAGAACTGAAAACCGCCGTCGAGAAGGGCGAAATCGACACCGTCCTCGTGGCGCTCGTCGATATGCAGGGCCGCCTGATGGGGAAGCGCTTCCAGGCGGAATTCTTCGTCGACGGCGCCTATGAGGAAACCCATAGCTGCAACTACCTGCTCGCCACCGACCTGGAGATGGAGACCGTCCAAGGGTACAAAGCGACGAGCTGGGCCGCCGGATACGGCGACTACACGATGAAGCCGGACATGACGACCTTGCGGCGCGTTCCGTGGCTGGAAGGAACGGCCATGGTCCTTTGCGACGTGTTGGACCACCACACCCATGAAGAGGTTCCCCATTCCCCCCGCGCGGTCCTGAAGAAGCAGGTCAAGCGGCTGGAGGCGATGGGCCTGAAGCCGTTCATGGCTTCCGAGCTCGAATTCTTCATGTTCCGCGAATCTTTCGAGGAAGCCGGCGACAACGGCTATCGGGGCCTGAAGACCTACAGCGCCTATAACGAGGATTACCACATCTTCCAGACCACCAAGGAAGAAGGCGTGATGCGGGCGATCCGGACCGGCCTCCAGGGCGCGGGGATTCCGGTGGAAAACACCAAGGGCGAGGCCGATGCGGGCCAGGGTGAAGTCAATGTCCGGTACAGCGAAGCCGTCGACATGGCCGACAACCACGTCATCATCAAGAATGCCTGCAAGGAAATCGCCTGGCAGAAGGGTCAGGCGCTGACTTTCCTGGCCAAGTGGAACGCCAACATGGCGGGCAGTTCCTGCCACGTGCACCAATCGCTCTGGACGTTGGACGGCAAGCCGGCCTTTCTGGACAAGGACGGGCAGTACGGCATGTCGGATATGATGAAGCATTATCTGGCGGGGCTTTTGGCGCATGCCGGCGAATTCACCTATTTCCTGGCGCCCTACATCAACAGCTACAAGCGGTTCAAGGAAGGCACCTTCGCGCCGACCAAGGCGATCTGGTCCCTGGACAACCGCACGGCGGGGTATCGTCTGGTGGGCGAGGGCACCAAGGGCATTCGCGTGGAATGCCGGGTCGGCGGATCGGACCTCAACCCTTACCTCGCCTATGCGGCGATGCTCGCCGCCGGGATCGACGGGATCGAGAACAAGTTGGAACTGGAGCCGGAATTCACCGGCGACGCATACAAGGCGGCGCGCGCGCGCGGCATTCCCACCGCGTTGCGGGATGCGACCGTCGCCCTGAAGCGGTCCAAGATGTTGCGGGCCGCGATGGGGGACGATGTGGTCGACCACTATGTCCACGCCGCGACCTGGGAACAAAAGGCGTTTGACGATGCGGTCACCGATTGGGAAGTGGCGCGCGGTTTTGAAAGGGCATAGAGAATGCAGGCGAATTGGTCCTATCCTACAACGATCTGGTTCGGCGCCGGGCGGATAGAGGGGCTGCCGGAGGCGTGCGGCAAGGCGGGCATGGAACGCCCGCTGCTGGTGACCGATGCGGGGCTTGCGAACCTGCCGATCACGGCGCGCGCTCTGGATATCCTGGAGAAGGCCGGGCTTGGCCGCGGTTTGTTTTCGGGCGTCGACTCCAACCCGACCGATACCAACCTTGCCGCCGGCATCGACGCCTTCAAGGCGGGCGGTCATGACGGCGTCATCGCGTTCGGCGGCGGATCGGCCCTGGATGTCGGCAAGCTGATCGCCTTTCAGGCCGATCAGGTCCGCCCCGTGTGGGACTTCGAGGATATCGGCGATTGGTGGACCCGCGCGAATGCGGAAGTGATCTGGCCGATCATCGCGGTCCCGACGACGTCGG
>Ga0209692_10003060_pt1 | contig 16753 bp, 16 predicted proteins | sample tdDd472_FD_187129 | JGI IMG/M metagenome (GOLD analysis project Ga0209692, IMG submission 187129) | Marine sediment microbial communities from the Atlantic coast under amendment with organic carbon and nitrate - tdDd47.2 (SPAdes)... | ecosystem: Environmental > Aquatic > Marine > Coastal >...
CAGTATTTCGTTTTTTTATTTCTGATATGAGGGGGGGGGCGTCTGGCTCTGAGGATTTGTCGCATGGGCCACAATTTTTTCGAGTTTAGCGTTCCAGTGTTTGTTGAAATCTTCTTCCGTTTCTCCTTCTAAGCCAAGCCAATGCCATATTTCGTTCACGCATTTAGCTGGATTTTGGATCATCTGCTCAAAGCTGGTAACAAAGATTTTTTCAAGGCCAAATAGATCGATATATGGTTTAATTTGATCGGCATACAAACTAAAACTTATAAATTCTATATTCTGCATGCAGGCACTATACAGATCCTTTTTTTCGCCACCCGTAGACATGTGACGCACAGCATGCCAATAGTGACTGACCAGTCGTTCGAATGGATCCCGCACGATATAAATAAACTTTGTATTCGGGTTAAATGACTGAGTCTTTTCTGGAACACTCTTGTGAAATCATTGCTGTCTCATAAATAAGCATGGAATAACAGACAAATAAAGGCCCGGAGCGCTCATTGTGTTATATTGAAATTGCGAAATAACACATATCCACAAGGAGATCCGAGCCATGGCACATGGCTAACACAATACTCAGCCAGATCGCTGCATTTTTCCCGAGACATGAATTTGAAAAATTAGCTAAAAGCCATCATGCATGACAAAAGTTTAGGTCATTTAACCGCTGGAGTCAGTTTCTTGCCATGACCATTGCTCAGCTATCTGGTAGAAAAAGCCTTCGGGATATTGCTACAAACATCAAAGCGCAAGGGCATCGTATTTACCACTTGGGTATGAGGAAAACCAGTCGCGCGACCTTGGCTAGAGTAAATCACTTAAGGCAGAAATTTCTCGGCTTCAATTGGATAGCCGGATAAGGCTAAGCGGTTATGTTGAGGATGTTTTACCGTACCTACAGAATGTGAAAATATTAATGTACTGGCCTCAACGGAAGAATGACTGGGGATTTCTGTTATAGAAGCGGCGGGCTGCTCACTACCATCCATCGTAAGTGATTGCACAGGATTAAAAGAAGTTGTTGTTTAAAACGAGACGGGGATAGGTTCTCACCCAACGACAACATCGAACTGCAGTCTTTTCTCGTTAAACTTATACAAGACTCTGCCCTAATAATAAGGCTCGGTAAAACTGCAAGAGAGCAAGCCCTTAAAAAATTTTGTTTGCAGCAGTATCGTGCTGATATGGTCAACGCCATTGAAAGCTCAACAAAGCACTAATTTCGATGTGATGATGGGATATTTAATGGATGGAGTGGTTTGTGAACGTCCCCCCCCCCTGTCGGAAGGGCAGTATTGTTGACCAACATATAACTAAACAACATGGTTCATCTCTCAACTGTTACCTTTCTTAATATTCTGGAGATGGCAATGAGGGCAGTTCCGGAAAGGAACATGACAAAAGGTTCGGGAACTGGTGTCGTCAGCGTTTTCTCTACCATTAAAACCAACCCTACAAATAATAGCAGTAAACTGCTTAGGGTTGTTTTATTCATAGGAGTTTTCCTCTTTACGCTGGTTGCGCGTTTTTCAAGTACTACATTTGTATATTCCATGGTCTTAGGTATGCAAGAGGTGTTCCATTGTTAGGGAAGGTGGACGGAAATTATACAAGAGTGGACGAAGGATTTTCTTTTTTAAAGGAAGTTTGTTTAGTAAGATGTTGAATAATATGAGTTTTTGTAATTTTTAAATTCGTAGTGGTACTGAGTGAGCTGTAGGTGTTTTCAAATGATGCGGATCATTGGCTAGTCTGATTCTTATTTTATATTCCGAATATGCGGAATATATGTTAGGAATTGCGGAAGGGTGAGTGCATTATTTTGTCTTGCGACTCTGGGAATATGGTACATGTATTATCTTTAGTGTATTGACAGTAAATTGATAGGTAATTTAGCTCTCTAAGAGCATGTTTGAGTGGGGTTGTTGTGCTAGATTTATAAAGAAGAATTTTGATTACAAACTGTTGCCTGCTTCATTCATTATTATTTTGACATCATCGATATAGAGAACCCTGTTGCAGGGTTGCTTTGTGACGAATAATCCGAAACATCGGATATGGTTGATATCTATTTTCCGGTTTTCTGGTCCACTCTCAATTTTCTCTATTTCAACCTCTATTGTATTCCATCCGGAAATTAGTTCAGTGTGCCCGTTGTATCTGTCTGAGTAGTCCTTTTTTCCTCTGTGCCTCTGGTCATGTACCCGGTAATATAGGGTTGATTGCTCTCCGGGATTGTAGAAACTGAATGTTAACTCTCGGGCATTGGCCCAGTTTTGTGGAAAAAATTCCACAAAACTTAAATAGCTTTGGTACGGTTATCTGAGAAAAGGTAATATGTAAAAGAACTATTGAATATATATGACTATATGGCAAGAGCCCAAAAGTTGTATGCTTTTTCCCCTATTAATCCGGTTATTGATTGCCGTCACTTCCAGAGCAGTAACATCGTGCAGAGCCTCTGGTTCCGCTCAGAGCGGTTGACCTGATGTTCGGCAATTAGCGTACGGATTAATAACAATTGTAATTATGTGATTTTCTTGGTCCGAATTAAGGTGTGCGATAAATCAAGGATATATTTGATGACTCGGCAAGTGACATAATGTGTGGGGCACCAGGTAGAAGGCACACCCGGCAGGCGGAAACTAACTTATGTCGACTAAAACTCTATTATGAATGGAAACAATAAGAAGACCTTCAGCTTTCAAGAGGCGGAACATGCAGTTTTGGCAATCATTGATCGATCGCCGAGTGAAATTGTTGCTCTTGGTGAGGCTCTTCAAAGGATTACTGCGACTGATGTCCTTGCGCTTACACCTCAACCGTCATTCGATGAATCGACTCGTGACGGATATGTATTTCGTGTAATTGACGGTTCCGGAGAAAGGGTCAGCAAGTACCGAATTGTTGATGAGATTCCTGCAGGAAAACCATCTCGGACAATTTTAGAGCCTGGTACTGCATGTCGAATTATGACTGGAGGCTGTGTACCAGAGGGAGGTGAGCGTGTCGTACCCTATGAAAATTGTGCTGAAGGAGACGGAGTTGTCAGTATTACTGACAATTCTTTGCAGGTAGGGGCAACATTCATACGAAAAACGGGAAGCGAAATAGCGCAAGGTGAAAGACTTTTGGGGTGTGGCGTACAACTGGAAGGAGCTCATCTCGGACTTTTGGCGTCATGCGGGGTGCATGATGTTTCAGTTTTCGTCAGGCCTTCTGTTGGCTATGTCTGCACTGGAAGTGAGCTTACTGCTGCCACAGAGGTGCTTGAGCTAGGTCAGAAAGTTTCATCGAACTCTTTTCTCCTGGAAGGTCTGCTTGCTTCAGTCGGGGCCCGTCCGGCTAATTTAGGCGTAATAAAAGATAGTGAACATGAATTGTTGGCTCTTTTTGCAAAAGTTGTAGCGGATGAGTTGGATGTATTGATCACTACAGGAGGGATGGGGCCTGGAAAGTATGATTTGGTCGAAACGGCATTTGTAGAAGCCGGTGGGAAGATTGTGTTCAATGCTATTTCTATGAGACCTGGGAAGTCCTTTCTCTTTGGGACCTTGGGGCGAACACTTTTTTTTGGTCTGCCTGGTCCCCCTCATGCCGTTCGAACCCTTTTGAATACCTTGGTTGGCCAAGCACTTCTTGCGATGCAGGGGCTAAAAGGTTCATGGCCCAAAAGGGTTCAGGTGCATTTGCAGCATGAGATCAGAGTAAAACGAAATGATGTCCTGCGACTCAAGGACGGAGTGCTAACGATGGATGAGGGGAGGTGTTCTGTTCGTCTTGCCGGTGGGCTTGAGGTTGGAAACTGCTTTGTCTTGCTACCCCCGGGACAATCACACTATCGCGAAGCTGAACTGGTTGAGGTGCATTTGGCTATTGATCTGGGTGCTGGATGGTAGAAAAAGAACCTTACTTCTGGCAGATCGGACAATAAAAGCTGGCCCTGCCTCCAATCTTTTGTTTCTCTATTTGAGTAGAACAGAGAGGGCACGTTTTTCCTTCTCTGCCGTAGACCTTGAAATTGATCTGGAAATATCCCCTTTCCTGGCTGGCGTTGAGGAAGTCACTGATGGTTGATCCTCCGCATTCGATTGCATGGCTTAAGACCCTGCGGATCTCTGACACTAGGCGGGTCCATTCTGTCTTGGTAAGTGTTTGGACCTTTCTTGCTGGTTGTATCCCCGCAGCAAAAAGACTCTCGTTTGCGTAGATATTGCCTATTCCTGCAACTATCTGATTTGTCATGATAAAAAGCTTTACAGCAAGATTCTTTCCTTTGGCAAGTTTATGTAGGTAGTTGGCTGAAAACTCATCACTGAATGGTTCGGGGCCGGTTGTCTTGAAAATTGTTTCTTCTCTGTCGTTGATTTGATAACGGGAGAGGAGCCGGATAGAGCCAAATCTGCGGATGTCATTATAGCGAAGTTCGGTGCCATTATCGAGAGACCACTGAACATGGTCATGTTTGGCACGTGCTGCCGAGGGCGAAAAAATCCCCAGGTTACCAGTCATCCCAAGGTGGATGATGAGCATTCCGTTTTTCTTGAGGCCGATTTGCAGATATTTTGCCCTGCGCTCAACCGTTGTAATTGTTTGGTTAAGGATTTCCTGCTGCATTGCTTCCATCGGGACAGGTTGACGCAACCTTTTTCCGCTACTATGAATGGCGGTGATGGTATGGCCAACCAGAAAGGGACGGATGCCTCGGCAGATCACCTCAACTTCAGGTAATTCCGGCATCTTTGTTGACCTCCTTTGCAAGACAAATAGCTAGAGCATATTCATCAAAGATGTTGGCCGCAACTGTAACTTCTTTGGGCATTTGATTGTTTGTGGTGTGGGTTATATTCAAAGAAAGAGCAATGTTGTTTGTGAAATTTCTAAGTTCTCGAAGTTTTAAGTTTAGAAAGCCTGGCATTTCCCAATAGCTCAATGCTTTTTTTGCAGCCTCCTTTGCGGCCCAGAGAATGTTTAGTCTTGTTGTCATATTACTCTCTGTTTTGTCTGTTGAGAATGTTTCAAGCAGCCTGTATTCATCCTCGCTGCAATATTTTTTCTGTACTCGCAGTAGCGTCGTCTCCTGTCGTTGTATATCAATGCCGCATTGAGCTTGTGAGGCTAAGGCAACACCGTAATCACCACTATGGGCAATTGAAATATCCATTGTGGGCCTACCTGTGATTGATGAATGTATTCTGATAGTTGGCCGGCCATTTGGTGTGTTGACGATTTCAATTTTCGCAAGATTCAGGGGGGACGGATAAGTTTTGGTTGAGGAGAGAAAGTCTTGAATAGCTAATTTAGCACATATTCTACCTGTGAGATATTCCGATTGTCTTTTAGCAAACCTGTAGCCGCCAAGAGCGATAGCCTCATTGTCATGAAGCATCTTGCTTAAGCAAGAATCTGACAGAGGGACTTCGTCGACAGTACCTGCGGGTAATAGTTTCAGGAGAAAGGGGTGTATTGATTGTTTTCCGAATATTTCCATTGCACCAATTCTAACAGCTTCGGGGAATAGATTGTGGGGTTGTTTGTTCATTGGCTGGGTTTTGATAGTATGAGAAAAAGCTTGCAGTTTCAACAGTTCCTGCTAGTTTTTGCCGGTATAGGTTTCAGGAAAGTTAGTAAATTGAACCCCGGTAAAAGGGAAAATTGTCTTGTGGTATATTTAAGCTATTAAAGTTAAAAGTACCCTTCATTTTCTTGTTTTTTGGTACCCTGCGAAGAGTTACTGGCAAGAGTGTCAAGCATTCTGAAGTTAGGCACTAATTACAACATGAGTAGAGGGAGATTATGGAAGTGTTTACCGGTATGACGGCTTATGATCTGGTTATCGTTGGCCTGTTCGTTCTTCTGATTGGACGAGGCATCTGGCTGGGATTGCTCAAGCAGGTGACCGGATTTGTTGCCCTCTATCTCGGGTATTTTGTCGCCAGCCAATATCATGACAGAATCTTTCCCGTTTTGCGAGACATATCGGAAAATCCGAAAGTCGTCTTTCTTACCAGCTATGTGATCCTCTTTATTGTCACCTATGTGGTGGTGATGCTTTTGGGAAAGCTTTTCGGTTATGTCATGCAGATGACGATTACCGGCTGGTTTGATCGTTTGCTTGGTGCGGTGATTGGTTTTGCCAAGGCGATTATTCTTGCGGTCCTTCTGCATATGGTTCTTGGTACGATTCTCGCTCCGGAAAATCAGATGCTTAGGACCTGCGTGACCTGTGACGCCCTGAATGGGGCCGCTGGGTTTACCCGGGAACTCATTCGTGACGAAGATGTTCGACAGTCTCTTTTGCAGCAGCAGCCGGCCATCGCTATTGATGCTGTGAAGGAGTACTTTGTTCCCGATGAAGAAGATACCGAAACGCAGGTGGAACTTCCCCAGGAATAGTTGCTCGCCGCGGTAAATCGCAGATAAACCGGGATTCTTTTTAATAGCCCCTTAGGGGTGTAAGTGCCTTGGTGGTTGTTCTAGTGCTTAATGTTAAAAACACCCAGCGTTTTCTTGTTTTTCACCCCTCAAGGGGGTACTGAAAAGAGTGACAGACTTTCAGGAGTAAGCCACTAACTGTGAAGCGCGTTAAAATCAAAAAAACTGAGTCATATATTCAGGGGCATATCGGGCTGTTCTGGACCCAGGTAGCCTTGTCTCCACTTTCTGTAGACGCATTGGCGCCACCGATCGTAAAAGAAATGCTTAGTGCCGGAATCAGTGCCGGTGTGGGGTCAATGGCTGCGGTAGCAGGGGGGATTGCCGAGTATGTTGGCAAGGGCCTTTTGGAGAGAGGATGCAATGAAGTTGGCAGGAGTTCTGGGGGGATAAGGTAATGAAGAGAGCTCTTGAGAAGTGTCGGACTATCGGTGGAATTTTAGGGGTTGTGGTAATTTGCGGGGAAAAATTGGTGCTGTTGGAGATGTTGAGCTAGTCAGCATTAAGTGAGAGGTAACATAATGGCCGACGGTGGAGAGAAAAATATAGAGAAAGATAAGCGACAGGCCGAGCGCTGGTATCTCGTCTTCTATCTGCGCGTTTTCGATGGAATGAGCCGTAAAATTCTTGGTCACCTTATCGATATATCAGAAAAAGGTCTTATGTTAATTTGTGATAACCCGGTTGAGGTGAATGAGGATTATCGTCTTCGCATGCGCCTGCCTAACCAGATGAAAGACAGTGATGAAATTATTTTTTCTGCCACTAGCAGGTGGTGTAAGAATGATGACAATCCTGACTTCTTCCTGGTTGGTTTTCAGATATATGATCTTGAACCAGCCACAAGGGATCTTATCAAAAATCTGATAAATGATTTCAGCTACAACGGAAAAGTGTGAGCTTTTTCACCGCTCCATTAATTATTAATGTAAAGGAAAATATCAATTGCATATGATTTCTCTACCCTGTTTTAAGGCCTATGACATCAGAGGGAAGGTGCCGGATGAGCTGAACCCGGAGCTGGCAGTAAAAATAGGACGCAGTTTTGCTGCTGTCTATAATCTAAAAAAAGTAGTCGTCGGATGTGATATTCGGCTCTCGAGTGCGGCTCTTGTCCAGGCTTTGGCCTCTGGTTTGCGGGATATGGGGGTACATGTTCTTGATCTTGGGCTTTGCGGTACTGAGGAGATCTATCATGCTGCTTTTAGTATGGAGTCTTTGGGAGTGGACGGTGGCGTAATCGTAACAGCCAGCCATAATCCTGCCGATTATAACGGCATGAAGTTTGTGGTGAAGGGTGCCCGTCCGGTGACTGGAGAATTTGGCTTGAAAGAGATGTCGCGGTTAATTGTCACAGATAGTCTGCCTGAGCCGGTCGCAACACCCGGAAATTTTGAGCACCTCAATAACAAGGAAAACTATGTTCGACATCTACTGGGTTATATTGATACGAAAAAACTCAAACCCCTGAAGATTGTTGTAAACAGCGGTAACGGGTGTGCCGGATCAATTGTCGACCTGCTGGAATCCCATCTGCCGTTTGAATTTATAAAAGTGCATCATGAGCCGGACGGAACCTTCCCCCATGGTGTACCGAATCCGCTTCTTCCTGAAAAAAGAGCAGAAACAGGGCGAGTAGTCAGTGAGAGTCGTGCAGACTTTGGGATTGCCTGGGACGGTGATTTTGATCGCTGTTTTTTCTGGGATGAACATGGCACCTTTATCGAAGGTTATTATGTCGTTGGTCTGCTTGCCAGGGAGATGCTGAAGAAGGAGCCCGGAGCTAAAATTCTTTATGATCCCCGTCTGACCTGGAGCACAGTAGAACAGGTAGCGCAGGCAGGGGGCGTTCCGGTGATGACCAGAACTGGTCATGCGTTTATCAAAGAGCGGATGCGGCAGGAAAACGCCATCTATGGTGGTGAGATGTCTGCACATCATTATTTTAGGGACTTTGGCTATTGTGATTCAGGGATGATCCCTTGGCTTCTGGTTGGGGCGTTGCTTTCTCAGGGAGAAAAAAATCTCTCTGAACTGGTGGCAGACCGAATGACTGCTTTCCCGGTATCTGGGGAAATCAACAATCGGGTTGCTGATCCTGATGCAATAATCGCAAAAATCGAGGAAGAATATAGGGATGGAGAAAAGGATTATACTGATGGCCTCTCTATTGCCTATCCCGAGTTCCGTTTTAACATTCGCAAGTCGAACACGGAACCACTGCTTCGTTTGAATGTCGAAAGCAGAGGCGACGTGAAGCTTTTGCAAGAAAAGACTGAAGAGTTACTTGGCTTTATTAGGTAGTGAAATCATATGAACTATATCACACCACTGGTGTCGCATAATTGGACTGTTGGTTTATTTTATGTGGTGTAAAGGTGATGTGAGGTAACAGAATATATAAGGAGAAGTAAATGGCAAAAATACAACCAGTTATTTTGGCAGGTGGTTCCGGTTCCAGACTTTGGCCCTTATCTAGAGAGCTGTACCCCAAGCAACTACTTGGGTTGATAAATGATACTTCTTCGCTGCTGCAGACCACTCTTCTAAGGGTTAAAAGCTTAGCTGAGGTGTTGCCCCCGGTCATAGTTGTTGGGGAAGAGCATCGTTTTATTACTCAGATTCAAGTAGAGAAGCTGGAATGTTTTGCCGATTTTACAATTCTGCTTGAACCAATAGGAAGAAATACTGCTCCGGCAATCTGCGGAGCTGCCGAATTTTGTAAGTCACTGGGGGAAGACGTTGTTTTGCTGATCTTACCCGCAGACCATGTTGTTATGCATGGGGAAAGATTTGAAGAAGTTGTCAGGCAGGCAGCAGAGCGTGCTCTTGGAGGAGCAATTGTTACTTTTGGTATCCAGCCGACGGGTCCGGAGACCGGTTATGGCTATATTGAGCAGGGTGAGGGGGGGAGCGTAAACTCCTTTAAGGAAAAACCTGATCTTGCCGTGGCGAGGGAGTATCTTGCTAAAGGGAATTTCTTTTGGAACAGCGGCATGTTTGCCTTTACCGTTAAAACCTTTATGCAGGAAATGGAAAAATTTGCGCCTGAAATGGTCGCCTGTATGGTTGAGGCGGTTGCGAATGGTATGGCGGATGGTCGCTTTTTTCGCTTTGAAAAAAACGCCATGGTCAAATGCCCGAGTGATTCAATAGATTATGCTCTGATGGAGAAAACTTCAATTGCTACCGTAGTTGCCGCGGACCTTGGCTGGAGCGATATCGGTTCTTGGAAGGCTTTGTGGGATGTCTTGGATAAAGACGAGAATGGCAATGTTACAAGGGGAGATGTCTTGCTTGAAGACACTAAAAATTGCCTGGTGAGATCAGAGGATATGCTTGTTGCCACTGTTGGTATGGAAGATACCCTGGTGGTTGAAACTGCTGATGCTATTCTCGTTGCACCCTTGTCGAGGTCGCAGGAAGTGAAAAAGGTGGTCACCAGGCTTAAAAAAGAGAAGAGAAATGAAGTCAGTCTGCATACTACCGTTTATAGGCCATGGGGAAGTTATACTGTGCTGGAAGAGCAGCCACGTTTTCAGATTAAACGGATAACGGTAACTCCGGGAGCGAAGCTGTCACTGCAGAAGCATCACCATCGTCATGAGCATTGGGTCGTCGTTTCAGGAACTGCCATGGTCACCAACGGCGAAGAGGAATTTCTTCTCCATGAAAATCAGTCAACCTATATCACGGCAGGGACCGTGCATCGATTAGGGAATCCGGGAGTTATTCCGTTGGAGCTGATTGAAGTGCAAAATGGCAGCTATCTTGGAGAAGACGATATTGTACGCTTTGATGACGTCTATGGTCGTCAGGGTCAAAACTAGATAGTTGCTATTCTGAAATCAGGCAGATGTTGAAATGGGGCCGCTAGCCAGCGGTCCCATCCAGTTCTTGTTTTCTTTTACGAAATGCTTCTATATATTTTGCAAGGACTCGTCGGTCTTCTTTTGTGATTTTCAGGAACGTTACACCTGACACGTAACGTCCGTCATGAGGGAGAACGTGGGTCGTGCGCCCTTCCAGATCAACAAGATCATCCTCAATGCCAACAGTAATGAGTAGGCGAGTGTTGGCTTCAAAAAGAGTTGTCGTTTCGAGTTTCATGCCGTCGACACTGACGTCGATAGTTCGACCCATTGAGTAGGTGCCGGGTTTGTCATCTTCGTCCAATACGAGATAATCGAGGAGGTGCAAGGAGTCATATCTGATGAATTTTCTCTGTTCTCTTTTTGTCATAGCCCTTCCTGAAGAGTTATCTGTCTGGCCCCGCCGAAAAGAGCGGGACTTTTTTCGGAATCCCCTTGAGGGGTGTAAGTTCTTTCACGAAATGTTTTTTTAGTAAAAAACCAAAAAAAATCTAAGGCACTCAACCGGCTTCCGGAAAAAGTCGGTGTATTTCGCTTTTTTCAGCTTTTACAACGCCTCGCTCGGTGATAAGACCAGTTAATAGCCTGGCGGGAGTCACATCAAAGCCATAATTCGCTGTTTCTGTACCGCTTGCTGTCAAGGTAACGGTTGTGATTTCTCCTTTCTCGTCTTTCCCTGCAATGGTGGTAATTTCTTTACCAGACCTCTGTTCTATAGGAATCTCCATTCCGTCGTCAATTTCCCAGTCGAATGTCGATGAGGGCAGGGCGACGTAAAAGGGGATATTGTTATCATGGGCGGCCAGTGCTTTGAGGTAGGTGCCGATTTTATTAGCTACGTCACCCGTGTGTGTCGTCCTGTCTGTACCGACAATAACAAGGTCCACCATTCCATGTTGCATGAGGTGGCCGCCACAGTTGTCGCAGATAAGAGTGTTGGCAATGTTTTCTTGCTGCAGTTCCCAGGCGGTAAGCCTTGCGCCCTGATTCCACGGCCTGGTTTCATCTACCCAGATATGCAGAGGGATACCTGCATCCCGTGCCGCGTAAATCGGCGCCGTGGCGCTGCCATGGTCAACAAAGGCAAGCCAGCCCGCATTGCAATGGGTGAGAATGTTAACGGGTTCACCCTGCTTTTTTAGGCTGATTTCTTTGATGATTTTCAGGCCGTGTTCCCCTATCTGTTTACAAAAATGAGCATCTTCGTCGGCAATAGCGCATGCGGTGGCAAAGGCTGATTGTCTTTTCTCGGCAATATCCGATACATCTGCAATTGTTGTAAGGACTCGATCGATAGCCCATATTAAGTTTCGCGCCGTTGGCCTACTGTTGCCAAGTGTCTCTGCGAAGTTTTCCATATAGGCGGTAAATCCTTGATCGGGTGCCTCAAGTGATGCCAGAAACATACCAAAACCAGCCGTGGCGCCAATAAGTCCGGCACCTCGGACATGCATGTCACGGATGGCTTCGATTGCCTGTTCTGAGGTCTTGAGAGTTTCAATAACAAAGTCATGTGGGAGTTGTCTCTGGTCAATTATGCAGACTTGGCGGGTGTCTTTAGGGTCCGGCCAAATAGTGCGATAGTGTTTTTCGTTAACTCTCATGTATAAAAAGATCGTGGGGGAGCGAGGTTGTCAGTTGAATTATCAGTTAATTATTGAAGTATAAACCATTTTAGCTTCAAGGCAAAATGTAAACTTGTTCAAATGTGGTTACTTGCCTGGTATCACCGGTGACAATTCTTTCGCTGTTCTCTTTCTTGATCTGTCGATAAATTGATCATTCCTGTCAGAAAATACATTTTCTCCAACATAAATGTAAGGAAAGCGCGATTGTTTTACAGAAATGTAGGTTTGTCCTGGTTGTCGGGTGAAATCTTGGTGTGTGAATAAGTGTGCAACAACGGGTATATGGCTAAAGATCAGGAAGGTGGCATGATCGTTGAAATACCCAATGGCTAGAAATTAGAATGGGTTTCGGCTTTTTGGGTCTTTATTAGGGCCGGCCGTTTTCTTAGATAAAATGTACCGGGTTTGGGGGCTTTTTGGTTCGAACTGAGAGGTACACCAGCGCATTGGAGGGAGGAGAAAATGAATAAGGCAGATACCGCATTTATTCTAGCGGCTGCGGGGTTGGTATTGTTAATGACTCCAGGTTTAGCTCTGTTCTATGGTGGAATGGTGAGAAGAAAAAACGTTCTAGGCACCATAATGCAGAGTTTGATTCTGATCTCTCTTATATCTATTGAGTGGGTGTATCTCGGATATTCCATGTCCTTTGGTCCCGATGTGGGTGGGTTTATCGGAGATTTGTCGTGGTTTGCGTTAAATGGCGTGACGAACGCGCCAAGCCCAGATTACGCGACAACTATTCCGCAGACTGTTTTTATGATTTACCAGTGTATGTTTGCAATTATTACTCCGGCACTGATTACCGGCGCCTTTGCTGAGCGGGTTCGTTTTGTCCCGTTTCTTGTTTTCTCATTGCTCTGGGCTATCTTGGTGTACAACCCTGTCTGTCACTGGATTTGGGGAAAGGGCGGTTGGTTAGGTAATCTCGGTGTGCTGGATTTTGCAGGGGGCTTAGTAGTTCATGCAACCTGTGGTGCGGCTGCGCTGGCAGGTGTGTTGGTTCTCGGCCCTCGCAAAGGCTATGGAAAAACCAGCTTTATGCCTCATAATCTGCCAATGACTATGATTGGAACGGGAATGCTCTGGTTTGGCTGGTTTGGCTTTAATGGCGGTTCAGCGCTTGCAGCTGATGAGATTGCCGCAACTGCTTTTGTGGCCACACATCTTGGCGGAATGGCAGGAATGTTGATGTGGGTGGTAATGGAATGGCTCACTCAGAGAAAGGCCACGACCCTTGGTGCTGCTTCAGGTGCTATTGCTGGTCTTGCCACTATAACACCAACTGCCGGCTTTGTTGGTCCAAACTCGGCAATCATTATTGGTTGTGTCGCCGGGGTTGTCTGCTATCTGGCGGTAAATGCCAAGACTAGGCTTGGCCTCGATGACTCTCTTGATGTGGTTGGTATTCATGGTGTGGGTGGGCTGGTTGGAACGGTCTGTCTGGGCTTCTTTGCTTCCACAGCAGTTAATCCTGGTGGCGTAGATGGTCTTTTTTTCGGTAATGCATCACAGGTTGGAATACAATTGATTGGAGTTGTGGTTGTTGTTGCTTATACTTTTGCTATCAGTTGGATCCTTTTTAAGGTAATCCACGGCACTATGGGGATGCGGCTAGCTGAAGATGCAGAGGTGGAAGGGATGGATTCTACTGAACATTCGGAAACCGCATATAATAATTGAGTTGAGCTTGCCGGTATGCAGGTCTTGATATAATGTGTTACCTTTGCACAGAGGAAGGGCTGGAAAATAATTGAGGGCGGAGGGGGCTGGAATGGATCCTGCCGCAGGTTATTTACTTGATTTTATGATGAACTGTTCATCTGAATGAAAAGTGTGAAGGTATCAACAAGGAAGATATTATGAAGAAAATAGATGCAATCATAAAACCGTTTAAACTTGATGATGTGAAAGATGCATTGAACGGCATCGGAATTACCGGGATGACCATCTCTGAAGTGAAAGGATATGGTCGTCAGAAAGGGCATACCGAGATCTATCGTGGGGCAGAGTATGTTGTTGACTTTATTCCTAAGGTGAAGATCGAGATTGTAGTTGCTGCCGATCAGGTCGATCAGGTAGTTGATACGATTAAGACCGCAGCCAATACAGGTAAGATTGGTGATGGAAAAATTTTCGTATTGCCTGTCGAGCGAGTGGTGAGGGTACGAACAGGCGAAGAAAATCGTGATGCGGTGTAATGAATGATTGCCGAGTTTCGTGCTAAGCGAAAAAAACTTGAGGAGAACTGGGCTAAAGGGAGTTTCGGTGATGATCTTCTACATGAGCATTGCCGGATGGTCGATGAATATATTGTTAGTAGTTATGAGCAGGCGGAAATATCAGCGTGTGATGGTAAGATAGCCCTTGTGGCCCTGGGGGGCTATGGCAGGAAAGAATTGTTTCCTTGTTCTGATATCGACCTGATGATTCTTTATCACCCCAAGGTAAAAAAACATATAAGTGAAGTGACCGATGCGGTTTTGTATCCGCTCTGGGATACCGGACTTGAAGTTGGCCATGGTGTTCGTACCGTCGCCGAGTCCATGAGTCATGCGAAGGAGGATTATTTTTTTCTGGTTGCCCTTCTTGATGCTCGATTGATACATGGATCCAAGGATTTGTATGATGATCTGCTGGTCGCGTATCGCAAGCGATATGTCGATGGACATCGAGAGAAGTTCGTCGAGAAGATGAAGGAGCATCGTCAGAGTCGTCGCGAGCGTTTCGGCAGTCACAGTTATCTTCTGGAGCCTCATATCAAAGAGGGGCGAGGTGGAATGCGTGATCTTCAGGCAATGATGTGGACGGCTAGAGTCGTTTTTGGTCTAAAAAGCCTGGAAGACATTCAGGGTGCCGGTCTGTTGCTGGAGGAAGAAGAGAAGGAATTCCTCAAGGCTAAAAATATGCTCGCCAGGTTGCGGTGTCATTTACACTTCATGAGTAAACGCAAAAGCGATCAGCTCTATTTTGAGCAGCAGGAAGATACTGCAGAGGCGTTTGGTTACCGGACAAACGGCGGGGTTCGTGGGGTAGAGCGTTTTATGCGTGATATCTATAGTGCCCTGCAGACTGTAAGCGTTACCAGTGATCTGTTTTTTGACCATGTGGATGAGGTCTTGGGCCTGGCCGGAAAAGGCAAGGTTATAGCCGACAGGGTTGTTGAGAAAGGTATAGAGATCAAAGCTGGCAGGATACATCTTACCGCGAGTAAGTCGCAGATTCTCGTCAAGCCACAGATGCTCATCAGAGTGTTTCTCGCCATGGCTCGAACGGGGGTGCCTATGCACCATAGAACTCGCAAGGTTCTTTTCGGATTTGTTGAGTTAATTACTGATAAAGAGCGGACATCCCCGAGGTTTGCAAAAACATTTTTCACCTTGCTCCTTGAGGCAAAAGATATCGCACTGGTCCTTGAGACAATGTTGGAGACTGGGGTCTTGACCGCTTGTATTCCGGAATTTTCCAAAATTACCAGTTTGGCCCAGCATGATTTGTATCACATATACACGGTTGATCGGCATTCTTTGCAGGCCGTGGCAGAACTCCATGCTTTAGTTGCCACCTGGGCCAATGTGGTGCAAAATGTTGAAGATATGAAGGTCTTGTATCTTGCTGCCTTGCTACATGATATAGGTAAAGGTTCTGGCCGCGATCATTCTCTTGAAGGCGCCTCAATGGCTGCTGCGATCGGAAGACGATTCTGTCTTACCGAAAATGAGTGTGTTGAGCTTGAGTTTCTCATTCAATATCATCTTTTTATCCCGGAAAATGCTCTGCGTCGTGACTTGAACGATGCGATATTTATTAAAAAATGTGCAGAGACAATCGGTGATCTAAGACGTCTCTCTATGTTGTATCTGCTCTCTGTTGCTGATTCAAAGGCGACTGGCCCTTCCGCCTGGAGTGACTGGAAGGCCTCTCTGGTGGAAGATCTGTATCTTAAGGTTTATCCATATCTGGAGCACGGCCGCCATGGTGTTCAGGATGCAATGGCCCATGAAGAGCAGGGGGTGGAGTGGTTGCGTGAGCAGATTCGTCTGCTGCTAGAGAAGGAGGAGGGGCTGAAAATTGATCCAGAGACTTTAGGTACCGATTATATCCTGTCATTTTCTCCAGAGGTTATTGCAGAACATGTGTTAACTCAAAGGGACAATTACCAAAGAATTCGCCAGAGGTCGTTGATTGTTGCCGGTAAGGCTGATGAAAGTTGGCCCTTGTTGATTATGACAAAAGATCGATCCGGTCTGCTGGCAAAGATCTGTGGCGTAATGGCCCTGAACAACCTTTCGGTTGCCAAGGCGCAAATTTTCACTTGGGGAGATGGCACAGTTGTTGACGTGATCGATGTTCACTCAACGAATGGCTTGAGTTTTGCTGAAAGAGACTGGAAGGCGCTGAATGACCAACTTGATCTTGCCATAGAACATAGAATGGGGCTCAGTCACCGCTTGTACAGCAAGATGTCTTCGGCTTACGGCCGGCGGGCACAGATGGTCGGTGATGTGGCCTCCAAGGTTGTTGTAGATAATGAAAGTTCAGACAAATATTCAGTGATTGAGGTGTATGCTGCGGATCTGCCTGGTCAGCTCTATCAGATTACTCAGGCATTGGCTGATTTTGGTTTGAATATCTATAAGGCGTATATAGCAACAGAGGTCGAGCAGCTGATTGATGTTTTTTATGTTCTCGATTCCAGAGGGCAAAAGTTGGTTGACGAGGAGTTTACTAAAGAGGTTACAGAAGGCATACTTCATTTTATAAGCCAATCGGCCAGGTAGTCCATTGGGTTTTGGGTGTAGTCAGGAGTGG
>Ga0209692_10003061_pt1 | contig 16750 bp, 6 predicted proteins | sample tdDd472_FD_187129 | JGI IMG/M metagenome (GOLD analysis project Ga0209692, IMG submission 187129) | Marine sediment microbial communities from the Atlantic coast under amendment with organic carbon and nitrate - tdDd47.2 (SPAdes)... | ecosystem: Environmental > Aquatic > Marine > Coastal >...
TTACCACCATCAATTAATTGCCTAGGCTTCATACTAGCTATTTTTCTATCTAAATTGCTTATACTTGCATACCCACTAGGATCAATACCCATAACAGGATTATTATGAGTATACGCATACCTATTCATAGATATTGGGTTTTGGAAGTCTCCTCGGTAGTCATCCTCTTGGAACAACCTATTTAAAGTAGTATCGTAGTATCTAGCTCTTAAGTATTGTAGACCAGTCTCAAAATCTGTAGCTTCTGCATTATAACCAAACACCTTTGGTTGTGGTGATTGCGGCATTAACTTACCATAAGCGGTATAACTATACCTTACATACTCATTTGTGCAATCTATAGTACCAACTACACTACCACGACCATCATACAAGTATGTTTCGTTAGTTTCACCTTTACTATTAATCCTCTGTAGACCATAAGTATATGTATTTATTACATTTCCTTTGTTATTATACGTCTGTAAAACTTGCTCATATGGTTGATTTAAGTCATTAACAAAGTAAGTCGTTTCACCATCTAAAGTCTTAGATAATCTATTACCATTACCATTGTATGTAAAGCTTTGGTCTATTCCATTACCTTTAATACTGGTTAGATTGCCTTGTACATCATAAGTATACTTTTCTCCAGTAGATTTTTCAACCAAATCTCCGTTATTATCGTAAGTATATTTTATTCCTGCATTATTTGTTAATTCACTTACTAATTGATTACCTTCATTATATGAGTAGTTTGTTACTACATCATTAATACTCTTTGTTAACATATTACCTACGTTATCATAACTGTATTTCTCAATATAATCATTATCTATAAAGCTTGTAAGTTGATTTGCTTTATCATACTCATAAGTTCTTGTGTTAGTAGCTTCTTTTTCTACTCTCACTTCCTCTACAATATTTCCAATAGCATCATATTGGTAAGTAAAGTCTTGTATTTTTGAGTTAACATCACTTGTTGTAAGTTGTGTTATCTGACCAAGTTCATTGTATTTGTATTTTGTTGTTATATCGTTTCTTGTATTACTTACTAGCTGACTATTAGCATTATACTCATACTCTGCAATAGTCTCACTTTCATTGTAAACTCTGCTTAGCCTATCCATCACATCATACTCATATGATGTCTTCTGGCCATCTGGTAATGTAATGCTTGTTTTTCTACCTAATATGTCGTACACATAAGATACAGTCTTATCATTACTATCAGTAGTCGAAATCAACCTCTGCATATCATCATACTGATATGTAGTAGTGCCTGTTTTGTCTACCATTGTAGTTGTTGAGCCTACTTCATTGTAACCATAGTTAATTTTGGTACCATCAGAATATTCTACATCTGTCATTCTTCCAGCTAAATCATATGCATAATTACTTGTAGTACTATCTGCCTTAGTTATCTGCTTTAATAATCCATCTACATAATACTCATACTGTTCTACATTACCAAGAGCATCTACTTCTTTTGTAAGCAACCATATTAGTTACTCTCTCTAATGGGTCAGTTGTTTGTATTAATCACGCTAAAGCCTGTCAATAAAAGTCCTAACACAGGGATTTCATTGACAGGCTGGTTGTTTTGTAAAATAAATAGTTTTATGTATTTCAAATAGGTGTTATTTTTAATATAATACTTCAAAGTCTAAGTATTTACCATTTTCATCGTAAAATCTATATTTTCTAACACCATCTTTTGTGCTCTTTACAATGATGATATTATTAGCTACAAATACTGACTCACACCTACCATCACATACAAACTTTTCTTCATTAAATGTTTCTAAATCTAGTAAATACCAGTTTCTGGATTCCGTTTCAACCCCATCAGAGTAAATAAGTTTATTACCTATCACATTCAACACTCTATAACTTTGCTCGCTTGATGTCAATTGCTTATTAGTTGCTTTTTCGATATCGTATTCCCATACTCCATGCGTTATTAATTCATCATCATAATCATTATAGGAATAAATAATGTTGTTATCATAAATTGTCCAGGTGAAATCAAAACTCCCAGTATCAAATAAATTTTCTTCGGTCGTTTTTGTTAAATCATATTTTATAAATGAATATTCTCCATCCCCTAAATACTTATTGTAATACACACCGCCATCATAATAATTGGCATAATTCCCCGAGTACATATCACATATAGAGTAAGCTTTGCCTTCTTCTATACTAAAAGCATCACACTTTGTATAGTTAGCACCCGAAAAACCAAATAGTATATCTCCATATAAACTCATCCTCTTATACCGAGCTATTTTTTTAATTTGTTCAACTGAATTGACAGTAGTGTCATAGTAAAAGATTCTATTATTTCCACTCATAAAATATATTTTTGAATCTGACACATTTAAAAACTCACCAAAGTGGTTGGTTAAAATATTTTCCTTTTTTTTATCAACATTCACTTCAATTAATCCCTTTGAAGTAGTCAAAATAATATTTTCCCCAAATTCCACAACATGACCTCTATTGTTTATATTAGAAATTGTATTACCATACTCCTCTATAGATAAATCAATATCATCAATATGTAAATCGTCTTTTGGAAAACTTAATCTTTCTATATAATCTAAAGAAATCAATACTAATATCACTATTACAGTAATAATCCCATAAACAACATATATTCTTTTCATAAAATCACTCCCCTATTACTCAATAACCTTTATCCGTCTCACTTTCTTAGACAGTTTCCAATACTCTATTTCACACAGATGACCTAAGTAAAATTCTCTAAAAATAATCCTTTTATCTTTACCTAATCTTATCTTTAACTTATCCTGTTTTTCTCCTTGTACATATAGCATATCTAAAGCACCACTATTAGGAGATAAATCTTCAACGTAACATTCTTCAACAACAACAAAATTACCATAATATTCTATTGAATGTAATATTCCTAAAAAAGAAGAATATATCACAATAATTATAATTATCAATATAAATAAAAATCCCTTCTTATCTCTTGCCACTCCCTTCTTCATATCTATTTTCTCACTCTTGCTAACAACACGTAGCTTGAAATATAGTATTCCTATTATAACCCATATAGCAACAATACCTAAAAGCAAACCATACCTCATAAAATATGTTTCAAAGTATAACTCCATTTTATCACCTCTAATTTAATCATCTATATAGTACTCTCTATCGCCCCAATAATAACTGACCCCTCCTGAAAGACCAGCACCTCCTTTAATCCCTCCTCCTTCTTGTGTAACTCTATCCTCTGATACTTCCCCCAACTTTCCACCAAAAAACTCTTTTAAATATCCATCACCGGGCATAAAACCATGCGATCCTTCTATTCCCACAAGTAGGTAAAGTGCTAGATCAGCAAAAAAACCATTATAATTCATTGGCTCTGAAACGTCGCCTTTTACAGTTCCAGTACTTACTTTAGCAGTGAATGGCAAAGCTAATTTTAACCAATCCGAGGGTGATGATATCCCAATATGATTATGGTACGATACGTATTTTTCCTCTAGGTTAATAACTTTTGTCCTGCCTATATCAACAACCTTAATACTAAAAGTAAAATCCTCATAGTAAACACTTGGCTGTTCGGGATCATCATATTCAAGGTGACTATTCATCTCTATGATTTCATTATGCATTTCTTGTTGATCATAAAAATCCTTTCTTGCTTTATTCATTCTATCTCGCTCATAAAATGCTTCATCAAATGTATGCAACAACAAAAACTCATCATATTGAACATTAGTAAAGTCATAACCTTGCTCACGGTAACTAGCAACTTTATTATATAGATGATAAAGTTCTCCTTCTGAATAAACAGAGAAATCCATACCATCTTTTATTATTGCATCAAGTTCTTCAAAAGAATCGATGGAATAGGCACCACAATTTGCATCATCATAAGTAATATTGGCATTCTGTTGGTTTATACTATTCGGTACACCATTACTTCCTACTTCTGTTACTCTTGAATCACGGTAATACTCCTCTGGTGTTCTTATCTTTCTATTTCTATATTCTTCACTTGCCCAATAGTTAGGATTACCACCATCTATTAATTGCCTTGGTTTCATACTGGCTATTTTTCTATCCAAATTACTTATGCTAGAATAACCACTCGGATCAATCTCCATAACAGGATTATTATGAGTATAAATATATCTATTAGTAGAAATTGGATTTCTGAAATCACCACGGTAATCATCCTCTTGGAAGAATCTATTTATTCTAGTGTCATAATATCTAGCACGCAAGTATTGTATACCTGTCGAGTAATCCGTCTGCTCACCGTTGTAACCAAATATATTCGGTGTAGGCGAGTTAGGCATTAGCTCTCCATAGGCTGTATAAGCATATGTTACCACATTATTATCATTACCAACTGAACCTACAACTGAACCTCTACCGTCATATAAATATGTCTCATTTGTTTGTCCTTTACTACTGATTCTTTGTACACCATATGTATATGTGTTATTGGTATTATCATCTTTGTTATAAGTTTGTAGTACCTGCTCATAAGTCCTATTTAAATCGTTAACATAGTAGGTTACTACACCATTTGTTGATTCTGATAGCCTGCTACCCACTGCATTATAAGTATACTCCTTGTCTAGTCCATTACCTTTAATGGATGTTAAGTTTCCTTGAATATCATATTTGTACTGCTCGCCAGTGGATTTAGATATTAAATCACCGTTTTGGTTATAGATATATTCTATAGTTTTTTCTTTTATTGTTTCTGTTACTAACTGGTTACCTTTATTATATGTATATAGTGTTGATTCTCCATTAATATTCTTATCAATCATATTACCAACATTATTATAGGTATATATTTCAGTATAATCGTTATCGGTAAACTTAGTCAATTGATTTGCGCTATCATATGTATAGTTACGTATATTTTGCGTGTCACCCTCTGACCTTACCTCCTCAACAATGTTTCCTACTACATCATATTGGTAAGTGAATTTCTGTATTTGTGAGTTAATATCACTTGTAGTCAGCTCTGTAATTTGACCTAATTTGTTATACTCATATGTAGTTACAATATTATCTCTTGTATTAGATGTTAACTGACTTAGTCTGTTATATTCATAGCTCGCTACTTTATTTCCATCTTCAAATACTCCCGTCATTCTATCCATTACATCATACTCGTATGATACCTTTTGATTATCAGGAAGTGTTATACTTGTCTTTCTTCCAAGTATATCATACTCATATGACACTGTCTTATCATTACTATCGTTTGTAGATATGAGTCGTTGCATATCATCATATTGGTACGTTGTTATACCAGTACTATCTTTCATATTAGTAACTAAACCAATTTCATTGTGTCCGTAATTTATAGATGTTCCGTCAGAATACACAACGTCCGTCATACGTCCTGCTACATCATAGCTGTAAGTGCTAGTGGTTTCATCAGCCTTAGTAATTTGTTCCAGCAAGCCGTCTACATAATAACTATAGCTTTCTACATTACCCAAAGCATCTGTTTCCTTAGTAAGCAGACCCATAGTATTGTATTCGTAGTTTACAATATTATTATTAGCATCAATAACAGATACGATATTGTCCGCTCCATCGTATTTATAGTTTGTCATTCTGTTTAATGGGTCGATTACAGTTACAAGTCTGGACAATTCGTCATACTTATAATTTGTAACGTTACCCAATGCATCAGTCTCTTTTAGCACTTCACCTAGTATAGAGTAATCTACCTTTAGCGTTTGTACACCTTTAGCATCAACTACCTTCTCTATCATAGACGCATTGTTGTACTCTATCTTTGTTGTGTTGCCCATTGGGTCAGTTACGCTTATTGCATTGCCTCCATCATCATATGTGTATGTTGTCTCTCCGCCCTCTGGATTTATCTCTTTTATTAAATTGTAGTTTGCATCATACTCATATTTATATATCTTGTTGCTTGGTTGTTTAGACTCTACCACATTTCCAACACTATCGTATGTATATGTAGTCTCAAGTCCTACTCTATCATATTGTCTTACTAATTCATTTAACTCATTGTAACTATATGTTTCACTTGTACCATCAGCACACAATACCTTTGTTGTATTGCCATTTAGATCATAGAATAGTTCTGTCTTCTCACCTTTAGCATTAGTAATAGTCTTTACTTGTCCAATAGTAGTGTAAGTGTATAATATGCTCTTGTCTGTGTTGTCACTCTCTTTTGAAAGACGTCCCATCTCATCATATTCATAATACTTTTCATAGCCTTCACTATCTACAGTCTTTACTACTCTGTTTAGCTTGTCATATTCATACTCTTCTACGTAGCCTTCTTCACCCTCTATCTTTGTAATATTGCTCATTACATCGTATTGGAACTTAGCTTCATTATCTAGTGAATCTGTTATCTTTATTATGTTACCATTAGCATCATACTCATAATTAAACGAGTTACCAAGTGCATTGGTCTCCTTAACCATATTGCCAACAATATCATATTCATATGTAGTTTCAGCACCAAGTAAATCTGTACTCTTTACAACCCTACCCATTTCATCATATACATTATCAGCACTTCCGCCTAAGGCGTTAACTACCTTCTCCAATTGTCCATTAGGGTCATAATTGTATTCTACAGCACCTCCAAGTGGAGCAATTATCTTCTCTAGCTGACTTGTAGCATCATATGAATACTCTATCTTTTCACCATTAGCATCTGTCATACTTATCATATTGCCAATAGCATCATATTCAAAGTTGGTTCTATTACCAAGTGAATCAACCACTTGTATCATCTGTCCAAGCTTATCGTACACATACCATGTTGCATTGCCCATAGCATCTACAACGCTCTCAAGCTGTCCAAGCACATTATAATTATATGTTGTCACAGCACCATTGTTTAGCTTCTGGGTCTTTATCCTGCCCATACTATCATATGTAAATTGGGTAGTTGTGCCGTCAGTGTATGTCATCTTCACAACATTGCCATTAGCATCATATTCATACATAGTTTCAGCATTATCACCATCTATACTCTTAGCAAGCCAACCATTCTTGTCACTATATTCTAGCTTACTTACAGTACTATTAGGTTCAGTTATATTAAGCACATCCCCAACAGGATTGTATGCCATCTTATATGTCTTACCGTCTTGGTCAACTGTACTTATCAAGTTATTATTGCTGTCATATGTATTTACAATGTATGTACCATCTGGATATATAGTCTTAACCATATTTCCATTGCCATCATACTCATATCTTATCTCACTACCATCTGGATTAATAGTCTTTGTCATATGACCAAGTGCATCATATTCAAACTTTGTAACTTGTCCTTTAGCATCTGTAAATGAAACCATGTTATCCATAGCATCATATTCATAACTCATCTCTGTATTGTCAGGAAGTATCGTTTTAACAATGTTACCAGATACATTATACTCCATCTTAGAAACATTATTGTTAGCATCCACTAACTTCGCCAACTCATCCCTATCATTGTACTCATACCTAGTCACACTGCCCAACGCATCAGTATGCCCTACCATTACCTCACCATCATACTCATACAGCTCACTATCCCCCATAGGGTTGGTCAACTTCACCAACTGGTTATCATCATTGTACTCATACAAGTAATTGCTGCCATCTGGATAAGTCCTCTTCACCAGATTGTTACTGCTATCATACTCATACACAGTCCAGTTCCCTAGATAGTCAGTTTCACCAGTTAAGTTATTGTTTTCATCATACGTATAGTTACGCACTCTATTATCATTAGTAATCTCTTTTACAAGGTTATCATTGCTGTCGTACTCATACCTTGTTACCATACCAAGCTTATCTCTATACTTAACTACCTGACTGTTAGTGTTATACTCATACTCCTGTGAATAACCTTCTGTATCTACTATCTTTGTTGTGCGCCCTATCTTGTCAAAGAAGTACTCTTTACTGTCACCTTGCCCATCTGTTGTCAACACACTATTATCTCTGTACTCTAATTGGTAATAGTATTCATTAGCATCCCATTGCTCTACTACTCTATCTTCATCATCATATACATTGTATACTTGACGTTCACCTTTCTTGTCATACCATGCAACCATTCTTCCTGCATCATCATACTCATATACTGTTGCATCACCAGCAACATCATAATACTTAACTAGATTATTACCCTCATATTCATAATATACTTTTCTGCCATCTGGCATTGTAATAATTGTTATATGACCATTTGTATCAGCAGTAACATCTAATACCTTGCCTGTTGAGTAAACTACTTTATCTATTACACCTCTATCGTCATATTTAACTTCACTGGTGTTTCCATTCTCACTTACTATACGTTTTAGCTGTCCACCGCTGTCAAATACTATTTGCTCACCATTTTGGTTCTCAACGATATATTCATCTATAGTCTTTCTTAAGGTCATTAGCTCATCTTCATCTGAAAGATAAGTACCATCTAGTTGTATTCTAAACATGGCTAGATGACCATCTTTTTGTATCATACCAACATCGCCAGTATTATACATCTTCAAATGCATAGAGTAATACCAGCTCCAGCCATTTCCTAATGGACCGTTATCTTCATCTGATTGAGTGTTGTATGTTCTTAAGATAGATGAATTTATATCTGGCATAACAGAATATGTTGCATCTAATTGATTCATAAAGAAATTACCAGATACGAAGTTTATTGGTTCAAATCCAGCAGCACAGAATGTTCTAGCACCTAGCATGCTCTCATTCATTTCTGATGCACCTTCTGGTGGTGCTAATTCATTGTTTACTGTCCAGTTACCACCATATAAATCATTCACATTGCTTGAAGCTTCTATTTCATCTTCATTACCCCATGTAACACCATCATCGTCATCTCCATCATCAGTATATACTGGTGTCTTATATGCAGTTACACTAATAGTTTTTGCCTGACTTTCTCTAAAAGGAATATATGGTGAAACTACAGGGTAAGATTTTGTTGCTACTACCTTGTAATAGTATTTTGTTCCAGGGTTTACACTAGTGTCTGCATATGCAGTAGAAGTTGATTGAGAAAATACTCTGTTTGAATCACTTGGAGTAAAGTTAGATGTTGCTCCTCTATATACATCATACTTTACATCCGGATCAAAGCTTCCATTCCATCCAATTGTTACTCTTCTTAAAGTATTGCTTGCTACTTTTAAACCTTCAACTGGCTTAACAGTTTGAGCAGTTAAGTTATATGGGTTTTGGATATTTGCACATTTCACTTGTGTGCCCATTACTCTTGGTGAGTTTGCTCCATCTCCTGTTAATGTTAATCTTACAAGCATAGATGTGCTGTCATTATCTAATATGAAATCTTCGTTATTGTTAATGCTTGTCCAGAAAGCACCATTATCAAATGATACCTCAACTGCAACACTCGTACCTACAGGTGTTGTAGAAGATGCATTAACTAGATATGTTAAGTCATTTGTATTCAAAGTTATAGGATTAAATACTACATTGCCTGTTAATGCAGGGTTTGTTAGTTCTATTCCGCTTGATGTAAATGTGATATTGTCAGAAGAACTTATATCTCCTGCATCCACTGTAGAACTTATAGCTATCCTTTCGGCTATGCCTTGACTGTATTCAAAGTCGTCACCTGAATTCACTCCTATTAGTGCAACTGAATGTTGTGAAGTTTCTTCATATCTTAATGTCTCAAAGAATACATCTCCTGCTGGTATAGTTGTAAACAAACTACCATCTACAAAGAAATTGATTGTATCTAATGTACCTATTGCAGATGCATCTCTCGTGTATACTATTTGCTCAAGTTCAGTATCTGCTACTCCACCATTTACTGGTGTTGTTATTTGTATTACATCATCTAAAAGTGCTACTGATTTATCTACTGTAACTGTAACAGTTTCTTCTGTAGTCTTACCTACTTTATCTGTAGCTTTTAGATATATCTCTAATATATCTCCTTGATCATATTGGCTCGTATCTATTATGTCTATTATTTCACTTGAGTAATAACTGTTTGTTCCGCTTTTTAGTGTTTTAGTCTCTATATAGTTGTTGGAACTATCATACCTTAATACTTCTAGTAAATAGCTATTCATGCTTTCATACTGACCATCTGTACATGTTCCCCAGATTTCTACTATACCATTTACATTACTTGCATCTATGGGACTTGTTATATCAACATGTGGTGCTTCCTTGTCAATTCGCACATAGGTATCTACTGTTGTTTCATTACCTGCATTGTCTTTAATGTGTAGTATATATAAGCTCTCATTATATGTAACAGATGAGGTATCTAAACTATATGTTGTTAATACAGTATCTACATCTCCTATATATGATAATCCTTGAAATATCTGTGCTGTGACCACTCCGCTTGTATCATCTGAGATAGTATCATATGTAAAGGTTACATTATCTGCATCTACCCAATTTACAGCATCGCTTACAAACCCTCCTGCTCCAATTGTTGGGTCGGTTCTATCTATATATATATTGTCATATGCTATATCACTTGTATTACCTGCTGTATCTATTGTTCTTTGGAATACTGTATATGTACCATCTGTAAGTGTAGATGTATCTATTGAATAATTGCTGTCACCATCTACTTCTCCTGTGGAATTCCATGTTGCTGCACCACTAACTGTTGTTACTGTTTCACTTTCTATTGTATATTCTATATCACCTATATTTGTTGTTACTAAGTCTGTACCATTATAATCCTGAACTCCTGCCCATGTTACAGTATGGCTATTTGCATTACTCCAACTAGATGGGTCCATTGTTAGTGAACTTGGTGTATATGGCTCTATTGTATCTGGTAATTTTACTGTTGCCTTACCACACATTGAAGGCACTGTCATATATCCATATGTGTTATGTGGTATTACTATAAAGTGATAATTAGTATCTATATTGTCAGGATCTACTGTATATCCAGGTGCATTCCAATATGCAAGATGCGGAAAGATATATAATTCATCTCCACCACCAGCATTCCCTAATGGATTACCGTTTGCATTTACCCTAAGCTTATATATACCTGAATCCATTTGTGACTTGCTAGGCCATATTTTTTTATTTTGCGTGCTCCAGCTAGTAACGTTATTTACATCAACAAGTTGATATTCATCTCCATTAAATATTCCTACATAATATCCAGTTGCATCTGGTACTACATTCCATGATAGCTCTACATATCCATCTTTGCTGTTTGCCCCGTTACCATATACTGTTACTGCTGGGGCATCCATACTGATTGGTACATTGTAGGTAATCTCTAACTTTACTGAACCTGATGCTCCTTCAGATGAGTCAAATTTCTTCAAGAAAGATCCGTACTGCTGACTTTCATCTCTTGCTCTTATTACAACTCCTTTATTTGCTGTATTACCTACATATTCTCCATCTGGGAAAATATCCATTGCATATGCTGTTGCATTAATTCTATTTGTACTTGGACCATTTATCATTTTATCTGAACCAGCATATTTAGCTCCATATCCTGGCTGATTGTTCCATGTTAATGTACTCTCACTCCATGTGCTGTTAGGTTCATATAACGCCACATTTAGTCCAACACCTGTAGAATCTGGATTATATATGCTTAGCTCTGCCTTACTTATAATTATCTTATTTGGAAGAGAAGATGGCATATTAAAATCAAGATATGTTCTGTATATATTCCCACTGTTATTTATTCCAACATAAATGTCATGTGCGGTATTATAATTATAGTCTCTTAAATATGAAACATTATTAACAAATGTATCATAAACTGTGGACGTGTTATTACGTATTATCGTAGGGTCAATAACAATTGGATATTTACGCGTACTGTCCTTTATCCAATCTTTATCTGGTATTATTGTAACTTTATATTCTGTATCTGTTATTTCTTCTAATACTAGCCGAATGTTATTGCTTTCTACACCCTTTTTGTCAAACATAACAGGTGCAGATATTATATACTTTTCTTCCCTATCGAAATTTCTTAATATTATATTATTTACTGTAAGTTCAACTGTTAAGTTCTCAACCTTTAGTATATAGTTGAACTCATTTATGTCTGTTGGTGCATTAAGAATAATATTTTCTTTAACGCCACCAGTTATCGGAGTATATTCTAAATCTATCCCTTTTCCAAAAGCATCTATAGAGTATAACTTTTCATATGTACCTACATTTTTATTAAAGCCATCTGCTTTACTTACCACATTAGTGGTTTTCACCACTGGTGACATTTCAACTTTTATACCTGCTCTGTCTATTTTTATACTTGGTTCCCCTGCTTTAAAGTCAGGATTAAAGTAAATATCTGAGTTTTCGTCTACACTTTTGTAGTCATACACATCATCTTCTATTGATACTAGGCTTTCCTCTTCAGGTGTTTCCATAGTCATCTCTAATGTATTACTACCGTCGCTGTTTTTATATATTGTATAGCCATCTCCCTGTTCAACTATGGCTATATGCTCTACTTCATCTTTTGTCCATTTAAAAAGTCTAAGATCAATACCTCCAAACATTAGCATGTATACCATTACAACTACTAACATTAAGGCGATTGACCTTCTCATACTCAATGAATATTCACTTTTCTCCAACATTCTTACACAGTCTCCATATTTATATATCTACTCTGTGTTGCTTATCATTTCCATATTTATATCTATATTTTGGTATTATACAGGATTTTACTTTTATATTCAATTGAATTATATTAATTGTAGCATGAAAGGTGTTAATGAAAATGTGGCGTATTGCAGATAAATAATAAATAGAAAATTAGATTGTTTTTAGTATTTATGCTTTTTGACCCATTTTTGACCCAAAACGAATAGCAAAGTAGTATAATGCGTTATAAAGAGTTATATGACAATGTATTAAAAACGGCTTGTACAGTAGATTCAGAGTGTGAAATTATATAAAGTTATAAGAAAATCTAAGCTAATATATCATAAAAGTGGGTCTTGAAAACCAGCATAGTGTTAAAGCTATCTAGGGTTCGAATCCCTATCTCTCCGCCATTAAAACCCACTATATAGTGGGTTTTTTGCTGTTATACACAATATTTTGAGAAGGTAAAAATTGCTGTAGAAACAGTTGATAACTCGTTTTTGACCCATAATGTTATATAGAGAAATGGAAAGATATAAGATTAGTATGGCAAATACTTTTTTACTCCTAATAATTAGTTAGTTTTGATCTATTTAACCAAATCATTTTCTTTATACTTTTTCTTGATTCTCTTGCCTAGTATCTCTTTAAGAGGCTTTGGTGCGAATTATTTTTGATATCAAAAAGTTACTTAAGATTTTTTGCATCAAAACTCTAATTCACTTAATGTTAGTAAATACGACTCAACCTAACCCAATTTCTATAACCAAAAAATCTTTTTCTGTAAAGGAACGAATCGTTCCCCCCATACTAATTATTAATTCTTTAACAATAGCAAGTCCTAGACCTGTAGATTTACTATTTCTAGATCGATCAGCTGTATAAAATCTATCAAACAGAAATTCAACTTGAAATCCTTGAATGTCTGCGATTCTATTTCGAAATGAAATAATTCTTTTCTCCTGATTAAGGGATAGATCAAACATTTCTGTTCCAAATTTTAATACGTTTTGCACTAAGTTCATGAATATCCTTTCAAACGAAGCAATATCTCCCATAAAATATAATGCTTCATCTGGGATATTTATTGTAACTTCATAATTATACTTAATCAGCTGATCATAGAAAGTTGAGATGATATCTCGCAGCATATTATTTATATTGATTTGCTCAAAATCCAATGATACTTTACCTTCTATTATTCTTGAGTATTCCAATAATTCATTGGTTAAGTTCGAAAGAGACTTTAGTCGCATTTCAATTATTTTCAAATACTCGACTTTATTGTCTTCGTTAATTCCATCAGATTGAATCATTTGAATATATCCAATTACAGAGGTTAAAGGTGTTTTCAAATCATGCGAAATATTTGTTATGGCTTGTCGATATTCTCTGTTAGAGTTTTCATTTGCTATATGAATCTGCCGTTGATCCTCTAATATTTCATTCATTGTAATTGTCAAGTTACATATATCTTTATAAAATGTAGCGGTAGTCAACTGTTGATTTGTATCATTTTCCTTAATATATTTTAATGAATTACTTATTGACTTAACATCTTGCTTCATTCTCAGTATTCGGGTAATGCAAAGTATAAGTATAATTACCAGTATAATAACAATCCATATCATAAGCATCACCCTTTAAATTTATTTTATATCACTTTTTTTGAACAGTACAAGGCCACATACTAAACTAACTATTAAATACACAAAACCGACAGCTATAATTTTGATAATTTCTTCTCCTGCCATTATATTAACATAAGCTGATGTCCTAATATTCATAACCATCTCGTATTCAAGTAGTTTATAGAATTTTTCTGAAAAACTATACAACATTAAAATTAGGATTGCAGGAACCAAACAAAAAGCAATATACAATCCGTTTACTATTGCGGTCCTTTTTGTTGTAAAGACAAAGAAATTCCCGACGCTTGTTACAGCAAAAAGTAATAATAGCTGCAATGCAAATACATTTAAAATTTGACTTATATACTCCCAATCAAAGTTACCACCAAAACCGTTCATAAATGTAACAATAGTTGTTGGAATTACTATGCTAGAGATTAGTATTAAAGCACAAAACAACATGGAAAGAATTAGTTTTGAAAAGTAATATTTTGTTCTAGAAACACCAGTACTTAATACATTTTTTGCTGTGCCAGAAGAAAAATCTACTGATGAAATAAAAATTATAATAGGTAGCAAAAAGTATATTAGGTTATCGTTAGCTCTCATTACATTTAATGGTGCTGTTCTACCAGTTAATCCTTTAACTATTTCTGTTGCTCCCTCCATTTCATCAGAGCTAATACCAATAGATCCAATCTCGCCAAAAGCTTGTAAAACAAATAGTACCAATAATATTGTTGTTGTTATATAAATACCTTTGCTTCTAAAAATTCTATATAAATCTGCTTTAATTAAATTAATCATCTGTCTTTACTCCTCCCACTAGTTGAACAAAATAATCTTCTAAATTATCTCCAACTTCATTAATACTGGATACACGAATTCCAGCCGTGATAAGCTGATATGAAACTTCGGAGGGATTATCCAAATAGGCATAAAGCTTTATCTCATTTTGAGATATTAACTTAAATTTATTAGTTTTTAAAACTGTTTCTATTACTACTGCCGCCTTAGCAGTATCATCAACAGAGATTAAAAGTGATTTTTGGCATTCATCATTAAGCTCATCTTGGCTTAATTCTTTTATCAATTTTCCTTCGTTAATTATACCGTATCTATTTGCTACTAGATACAATTCTTTAAGAATATGGCTTGAAATCATAATAGTAATACCGTAATCTTGATTTAATTTTTTAAGTATATTTCTCATCTCAACAATTCCCATTGGATCTAATCCATTAATAGGTTCATCAAGAATAATGAAATCAGGATTATTAAGGAGTGCAAGTGCTAAACCAAGACGCTGCTTCATTCCCATAGAAAAGTTTCTAAACTTCTTTTTGCCTGTATCAGTAAGATCTACCATTTCCAACGCAGTTGTTACTACTTTTTTATCAGGAATACCCCTTTGGATGCGATAATATTCTAGATTTTGGTAAGCTGTTAAGTAGGGATAAAATGCTGGTGCTTCAATAACGCTACCCGTTCTTTTTCTAAATTCATTCATTTGTGATTGTGATCTTTTTCCAAATAATGTTACTTCTCCACTGTTAGGAATGGAAAGACCCGTAATAATTCTTGATAATGTCGTCTTTCCTGCTCCATTCTTTCCAATCAATCCATAAATATCGCCTTTATAGATGGTCATGTTAAATGAATCTACCGCTGTTGTTTTGCTATATTTCTTTGTTATATTATGAGTTTTCAAAACAATGTCTTTCATATAAATTATTCTCCTTTAATTTGATATCCCCATAATATATTTTTAGTCTTTATAAACAATAAATAATTACTTAAAAAAGTCTTAATTTTATTCTACTAATTTATATCCAATTCCCCAAACAGTTTGGATATACTTTTCTGCTGGTCGCAGTTTACTTATTTTAGAACGTATATTACTAATGTGTACATTAATTGTATTATCATCACCTACATACTCGTCTTTCCAAACACTTTCATACAAATTATTTTTCGTGAAAACTTTCTTAGGATTTTGCATCATAATTCTCAATATTTCATATTCTCTCTTGGATAATTGAATTGACTGATTATCCATCGTCACATCATAGTTTTCTATGTTCAAAATAAGATCTTTATATTTTACTATCTCATCATCTATGCTGTTTGAATTAAAACTACTTTGTCGTAACTGGACTTGAATTCTTGCTAATAATTCACCATTATCAAATGGTTTTGCTATATAGTCATTTGCTCCATGTTTAAGGGTTGAAATAATTGTCTCTTTGCTTGATATTGCTGTAATAGCAATCACAGGAATCTGGCTAAATTCTCTTATTTCACAAAGTACCCCTTCACCAGACTTTCCTGGTAGCATCAAGTCTAGTAAAACTAGATTAATTGGTTCTTGCTTAAATTGCATCAAAGCTTCTGTTCCCGAGAATACAGGGATAGGTTTATAACCATTTTGCTCTAACAGAGCACATAGCATATTGTTTATATCATCATCATCTTCAACAACTAATATATTTTTTGATATG
>Ga0209692_10003063_pt1 | contig 16732 bp, 8 predicted proteins | sample tdDd472_FD_187129 | JGI IMG/M metagenome (GOLD analysis project Ga0209692, IMG submission 187129) | Marine sediment microbial communities from the Atlantic coast under amendment with organic carbon and nitrate - tdDd47.2 (SPAdes)... | ecosystem: Environmental > Aquatic > Marine > Coastal >...
TTGAGACGGCCAACCATTCCGCTCCGTTGGGTTTCCTGGTGAAGCCCTTCAACGAGCGTGAGTTGATGGCAACGATTGAAAACGCTCTTTATCGTCATAGCATGGAGGTGAGCCTCAAGGAGAGTGAAACATGGTTGTACACCACGCTGGCAAGTATCGGGGATGGCGTGATTGCAACAGACACCCAGGGGATTATTCAGTTCTTGAATCCTGAGGCGCAGAGGCTGACGGGATGGCGTCAGCAGGAGGCCATGGGCAGCTCCGTCAATGAGGTGTTGGTCCTGGAAAATGAAGTGACAGGCGAGGTCTGCGAGCCCCCTGTGATGACCGTGGTCTGGACAGGACGGATGGCGAGGCTGGGAGACCACACCCTCCTGGTGAGCCGGGATGGTCAGCGGATTGCGGTTCAAAACTCCGGGGCCCCCATATTCTCACGGGACCAGGAGCTGATGGGTGTTGTGCTGATTCTTCGGGATGACACGGCTGCCCGGAAGGCGCAAACTGAGATTGTGAGGCAGCGGGATCTCGCCCAGAAGTATCTGGACATTGCAGGGACCATATATATGGCCCTTGACCGCAGGGGGCGGATTACCATGTTGAATCGGTCCGGTTGCGGTATTCTTGGGGTCACCGAAGAGGAGGGGCTTGGGGAAAACTGGTTTGATTCCTTTGTCCCGGATGAGACACGCGATGAGGTGTGGCAGGTCTTTTGGGGGATGATGAACGGCGATAACGACTCCGTGCTTCAACACTCAAATCCGGTCCATACGGCCACCGGGGAGGAGCGGGTCATTCACTGGTGCAACACCTTGATACATGATGATGATGGGGGCGTTGACGGCATTCTCTGTTCCGGGGTGGATATGACGGAGCGGATCCAGGCAGAGGAGGCGCTTAAAACGAGTGAGGAGCAGTTGAGACAAGCTCAGAAAATGGAGGCCATCGGGACCCTTGCCGGGGGGATTGCCCACGATTTTAACAATGTGCTCAGTATTATCCTGGGCAATGCCGAGCTGGCCGAAGACGACATTGCAGAAGATAACCCTGCGCGGGAGAATCTTGGTGAGATCAAGGGGGCAGCCCTTCGTGCCCGGGATATGGTGAAACGGCTCTTGAGTTTTGCCAGAAAATCCGACGCGAGCCGCTCGATCCTCTCCGTGCAGGGGGTTGCCCGGGAGGCCCTGAGGCTGCTTCGGGCCACCTTGCCTGCCAGCATTGATATTCGCGTAAAGGCAGACTCCGAAGCTTGCCAGGTTCTGGCAGATGAGAGCCAGATTCAGCAGGTCATCATTAACCTCTGCACCAACGCCGCACACGCCATGCCGGATGGTGGGGAGCTCTCTGTTCAGGTCAGCCGGGTCTCCCTGAGTGCGGCCTCTGCTCGCCAGTACAGCGGGCTTCGGGCCGGCGAGTTTGTCACCCTTACGGTTTGTGATACCGGGGTTGGCATACCTCCCGAGACCCTGGAGAGAATATTTGACCCCTATTTTACCACCCGGGAGGTGGGGAAGGGGTCAGGGATGGGGCTTTCTGTGGTGCATGGCATCATTCATTCCCATGGGGGAGACATCAAGGTCCAGAGCCGGCAGGGGGAGGGTACGGACGTTGAGGTGCTGCTTCCTGCTGTGGCGATGGCGGTGGAAGAGGGTGGCAAGGATGCCGGAGAGGCGGTGCCTGCATGCGCCGAACGGATTCTTTTGGTCGATGATGAACCGTCTCTGGTCAGGGTGGCGTCAACGATGCTTGAGCGATTGGGGTATCAGGTTTATTCGTTTACGGATGCCCATGAGGCCGCCGAGGCATTCACCCAAAATCCCGGTGGGTTTGATCTGGTGATCACCGACATGACCATGCCGAAGATGAGCGGGGAGCAGTTGGCAAGGCATGTGCATGGGGTTAGGCAGGGGGTGCCGGTGATTCTCTGTACGGGGTACTCGGATCTTATCCACGGCAAGAAGCCCGAGGAGGTCGGGGTGTCGACATATGTGATGAAACCCGTGACCCGGGATGTGATCGTGAGGGCCATTGGGGAGGTGTTGGGGAGAAAGGGTCCCTGAGGCGGTGTTTTGCCGGTGTGGGGACGGTTTTAGGGGGCATAAAAACAAAAAAGCCTGCTGATATAATCAGCAGGCTTTGTATTTTTAAAAAATGGTGGAGCTGAGGGGGATCGAACCCCTGACCTCATGACTGCCAGTCATGCGCTCTCCCAGCTGAGCTACAGCCCCACATTTTTTGTTCGGTGCTTTAAAGAAGATCAGCAACAAACGAGAGAGTATTTAGACCATTGAGGTCGGGGTGTCAATAAAAAAAGTGAACCTTTTTCGGCTCTATGGTGTGCCAGGGGAGGTAGGGTACCGGACCCATTTGAAATACATTGGTATCCGGGCTGTGAGTCAAATAAATTCTGTACTCTCAAAACAAGGGATGGTAAAGGTATTCGTGTTTTTATAACGGTATGAACCCGGAAGCTAATGACGACCATAAAGAGTACAGAGGTAAATTGATGCTACAAATGATGCGTGACAACGCCGGCTCCTGGATTATCAAAATATTGCTGGGTGTCATTGTCCTGGTGTTTATTTTTCTCGGACTCGGGCCGGATCGAAACAGCGGAAGCAACATCGTTGCAGAGGTGAACAAGACTGTCATCAGCTGGGACGATTATCGGTTGGCATACAACGATCTGGTGGAAGGGTACCGGCGTCAGCTTGGCGGCAACCTGACCGAAGAGATGATAAAAATGTTCCGTCTGCGTGAGCAGGCTCTCGAAAGTCTTATCACCAGTGAGTTGATGACCCAGGAGGCCGAACGATTAAAGCTTCAGGTCACCGACGAGGAGTTGTCGAAGGCCATCGTGGCTCTTCCATACTTTCAAAGGGACGGTGTCTTCAGCAAGGACCTCTACGAGGCCCTTCTCAGGCAGAACGGGCTCAGCGTTCCCCAGTTTGAGGCGCAGCAGAGGAAGAGTCTGCTCATTTCCAAGCTTCGCAGCATGGTGGAGAGCGGGGTGCTTGTCACAGATGGCGAGACCCAGGAGCTTTACAAGTTCCAGAATACCCAAGCCTCCGTCCGCTACGCCCTTCTTGATCCCGCATCCTATAAGGATGTCACCGTTGATGACGACTACGTGACGTCCTTTTTTGCAGAGAACGGGGAGCGTTACAAGACAGACCCTGAAGTGAAGATCTCCTTTATGCGGTTTACCCGCGATGAGTTCAGCAAGCAAATCGAAGTCTCTGATGAAGAGGTGGCTGATTTCTATACGGCCAACCTGGCCAGGTACCAGACCCCTGAAACCGTGGAGGCCCGTCATATCCTGTTGAAGGTTGCCGACGATGCCACGGATGAAGAGGATGCCGAGGCCCTGAAGCGAGCCGAAGAGGTCTACGCCAAGGCCAAGGGTGACGGAAGTGATTTTGCCGAGCTGGCCAAGGAGTTCTCCGAAGGCCCCTCCGCAGAAAACGGAGGTTACCTTGGTGCCTTTGAGAAGGGGTCCATGGTGAAACCCTTCGCCGACAAAGCTTTTGCCATGAAAGACGGTGAGATCAGCGAGCCAGTTCGTACCCGCTTCGGATGGCACGTCATCAAGGTGGAGAAGAAGAATCCCGCCTCTGAAAAGAGCCTTGCCGACGTGTCCGATGAGATCAAGAAGGCCCTCGTTAATGAGCAGGCCGAGACCGAAGCGTACGCTGCTTCTGAAAACGCCTTTGACATGGTCCTCGGCAGCGAAAATCTTAAGGAAGCAGGCGAGATGGCCCAGCTTCCCGTGATTGAAACCGCCTTTTTTACCCGCTGGAAAGGTCCCGAGGCCGTTGCCACTGTGGATCGTATGCGCATTGCCAAGGATGCCTTTGAGCTGGAACTTGGCGGTGTCAGCGACATCCTTGAATACAACGGATCCTACTATATCATTCAGGCCATGGAGAAGAAGGAAGCCGTTGTTCCTGAACTGGATGCCGTGAGGGATAGGGTGACGGCCGATGCCTTGAGGCAGGCTCAGGAGCAGAAGGCCAGTGAAGATGCTGACGCCCTTCTCGCCCTCCTTGCCGAGGGGAAAGATTTTTCTGAAGGCACCAAGGTGGTTGAGTCCCCCATGTTCACCCGGGATGGCAAAGGTGCCGATGCCCTTGACCGCAAGGTTGTGGAGACAGCCTTTGCCCTGAACGCAGCAAAGCCTGTGGCCGATGTGGTGGTCAAGGGAGAGAACGGCTACTATGTGGTGGCCCTGAAAGAGAAAAAGATACCCAACCTGGATGGCTATGCCGATGCGTCTGAGGCTTTGAAAGCCGAGCTGCTTTCAAGCAAGCGCCGCGATGTCCTGGCCAAGTGGATTCAGGAGCTGAGAGAGGGCGCGGAGATTAAGCGAGACCCCCGCTTTGATGCTTCTGATGAAGGGTAGGAAAGGTACCTGACTGCTCAATGCCTTGATCTTAAGGGGTTCAGGGTGTTGACAGCGGCACTGGATAGATGACAAACCTGTCAGGAAAGCTTCATTGGCTTGCCTGACAGGTTTTTTTTATGGTAGCATAGCACCTGACGTTTTTGTTAAAACTGCCGGCCACATGCACCGGAGTGGAGGCTGGGACGGGCGCCACGGGTTGCAGCGGTGGAGTGCCTTGCTCACCGGAACGGTTTCCCCCTCCATATTCCGGCTCGCTGATGCGACCCCGGTCAGCGTCGCCCCTGACGCCTGACGGTATACGTCCCCTGACACCCCCTCGTTTCGCCTTGATGTTTAAAAAAGGCGTTAAGCGCAACCGACAACGGACTTCACGACAACCTCTCAGCAGGAGATTGTGCATTGGGGAAAGCCAAAATCAAGCGGGTCTTTTCGTATAAACGATGCCCTTACTGTTTTACCAGCCTGAGGCTTGACGCCGAAACCTGTCAAAGTTGCCATAAGCGCGTGGGCAAGGTGGATCGGTACGGCCTGGCGAGAAAACCGATCAACTATATGGGATACCTTGCCGCTGTGATGTGGGTGGGAATCTTTATTGGATATATCTGGTTTGCTTTTATCAGGTAGCAATATGAACACACGATCAATGGATGGGGGCCGGCGAGAACGTTACGACGTTCCTCCGGCCTTTGGCATTTTATGGGAGAGTCCATGACAGGAAAACGATACCAACGATTAATGATATATGCCGTGCTTGCCGTGTTGATAGCTTTATCAGCCGGCTGTTCGCGCTTTGAAAAGCGTGTTCCCGCAGCTACGGAGCCCCAGCTTACCAGGGATCCTGCGGTCGTTGAAGGGGTGCTGGACAACGGTCTGACCTATCTCATCATGAAAAACAGTGAGCCCAAGGATCGGGTGAGCATGCATCTCGCCATCAAGGCGGGGTCCATGTACGAGACCGAGGCCCAGAGAGGGGCGGCCCATTTTCTGGAGCACATGCTTTTTAACGGCTCGGAGCATTTTCCTCCCGGTGAGCTCATCAAGTATTTTCAGCGGATTGGGATGATGTTCGGTGGCGATGCCAATGCTCACACGGGTTTTTATGAAACCGTCTACGACGTGGTGCTTCCCACCGGAGATGAGAAGAGCCTTGCCGAGGGGCTTCTCGTGATGCGCGATTACGCCGGAGGGGCGCTCCTGCTGGAGGCTGAGGTGGATCGGGAGCGCGGGGTTATCCTGGCGGAAAAGCGGGATCGTGACTCCGAGTCCTATCGCCATTTCGTGAAGAGCCTGGCCTTTGAACTGCCTGGCATGCGGATCAACGAGCGGCACCCCATCGGGGTTGAGGAGACCATCAAGGCGGCGGATTCAACGCTTTTGAAGTCTTATTACGACACCTGGTATCGTCCGGACAATATGGCCCTCGTGGTGGTGGGGGATATGGACCCGAACGTCGTGGCGGATTTGATCAACGCCCGGTTTTCAACCCTTTCAGCGCGGGCTCCTGAAGGTGTGATTCCCGATACCGGAACCTTTGCCCATGTTGGGAACAAGGCCTTTTACAGCCACAACCCGGAGGCCGGAAGCACCAATGTCACGTTGGAGGTGTTGCGGTATGTGGAGCGTGAGCCCGATACCTACGCGGCTCGTCGTGAGCAGCTTCTGTTTAATATGGTGAGCCAGCTTCTCGAAAACCGGCTCACCGAGCGCGTTGGCAAGCCGGAAACGCCTTATACTGACGGCGGGGCCGGTGCCGGGACCTTTCTCAGGAATGTTCGTTACGGCATCGTGTCGGCAGAATGTCCCCCGGATGCCTGGGAGGAGAGCCTTCGTATTGTCGACCACACCCTGAGAAGCGCTTTGGCCTATGGGTTTACCGCACGTGAGGTGACCCGTGTGAAAAAAGAGATTAAAAATGGCCTGCTGCAGGCCGAGCAGAAGGCGTCGACCCGAAACAGCCGGCAACTTGCCTCCATGCTGATCCGGGGGTTTACCGAGGAGAAAAGCGTTGTTTCGCCGTCGGATGCGCGTCAGCTCTTTGAGCCTGTGGTGGATGCCGTGACCGCAGAGGAGTTGCACCAGGTGTTGAAGGCGGTGTGGGATCCTTCGCATCGCCTTGTGATGGTGGAGGGGAATGCACGATTGAAAGGGGATGATGCTGAAGCCGCAGCCATGATTCTTTCCGCGTATGAAAAAAGCCGGCTTGTTGCGGCCACCCCCCGCACGGAGCAGGCGGCGGCGGATTTTCCTTATCTTCAGGCGCCGGAGGCCCCTGGAAAAATTGCTTCGAGGGTTGCCCATGACAAGCTGGGGCTCACCGTTGTGACCTTTGAAAACGGCGTGGTTCTGAACTTGAAGCAGACCGATTTCAAGGCCAAGGAGGTTCTCTATACCCTTCGTTTCGGCAAGGGCCTCTCGGCGGCCGAGGGCCTTGTACCCGGCCTTCCGGCATTGTCCGAAATGGTGGTGAACGAAAGTGGCCTTGGGCGGCTGGATCGCGAAGAGACTGGGCGTGCCATGGCGGGAACCAACACCTCCTCGTCTTTTCGTATGGGGCAGGACGGCTTTGCCCTGTCGGGGCGAACCACCCCGGAGGAATTGGAGTTGATGTTTCAGGTTCTTCACACCCGGCTTACCGACACCCAGTTGAAACAGGACGCTTACCACCTTGCCGTTCAGCGTTACACCCAGGGACTCGAAGAGATGGGGCGAACGGTGGACGGGGTGTTGCAGCAAAAGGGCGAGGCCTTTTTGACTGGGGACAGGGACCGGTTCGGGTACCCTGATGCCTCCCTTGCCGGTATTAATTTTGACGCGGTGAAGCAACTTGTCATGCCCTCCCTGACCGGGGCGCCGCTGGAGCTCTCTGTGGCAGGGGATATGAACGAGGAGGAGGTGGTCGCTTTGTGCGCCCGCTGGCTGGGAAGCCTTCCTTCCCGGGGCCCTCAGTCGGCAAACGATCACACCCTCGTGTTTCCTTCCGGGGAGCGTCTCGAGCTGACGGTTGAGACTGCCATCGAGAAGGCGGTGGTCACAGTGGCCTGGCCCACAACGGGCATGACCGATATCCACAAGGTTCGTCGTCTTTCTATTTTAGGTTCCCTTTTTTCTGAGCGCCTTCGGGAAACCGTCCGTGAGAAACTGGGGGCGGCTTACTCGCCCAGGGCCTGGAACAACTCAAGCAGGGCGTATCCTGAATACGGCGTTCTCCGGGCGATCATAACCGTGAACCCGGAGCAGGTGGCAGAGGTGGTTGCGGCTGTCAGCGAAATTGCCGAAGGGCTTCGGAATGAGCCCCCATCGGAGGACGAGATCCGGCGTGTGGTGGACCCTCTGGTAAACCGTATCACCGATTTCCGCCGCACCAACGGGTATTGGCTGAGCAGTGTGATGCAGGACTCGTCGCGTTACCCTGAAAAATTGGTCTGGCCCCTTGATATTCTGGAGGATTACAAGGCTGTCACTGCGGCTGAGGTACACGAGCTTGCAAAGACCTACCTTGTGGCCCCCAATGTCGCCACCATTACAGTGGTCCCGTCTCCATAGCTTTTTGTTCTTCCTGACCTGACACCTGAGCCGCCTCGACAACGAGGCGGCTTTTTTTATGGGGTGGCGATAAAAACGATGATCTGCTCCGCATATTAACCCGGCAACTATATGCCCAGCACAAGCCAATAAGGATTTTGTACGCTGTTACCAGGGGGTAACGGCGTTTTGTGGTGTCTGGGGTGGTTTTATTTTCCAGGCAGGAGGAGGGGTGGAAATATCAATGTATCCGTAGGGATAACATCGTCATTGCTGGGCCTGGGAAGACGAGCTGATCGGGTGTTGACACCCTTGAAGTGATCATTTATATAGGGCCCACAAACATTTACGACTCGCTATAGGTGCGCCAGCTGTGATAAACCGTCAGCGCATCCACACAATGTACTGTTACTACAGGAGATTTAAGTGGAATCAGTGAACTGGTTGGCGCTTATCTACGGTTTGGTCGGGGGTCTGGGTCTTTTTCTTTACGGCATGAAAATGATGTCGGAGGGCCTTCAGAAATCAGCGGGCAGCAGTCTGCGAAACATTCTTGAAAAGCTTACCACCAACCGGGTTATCGGAACCTTCGTGGGTGTGGTGGTTACAACGATTATCCAGAGTAGTTCTGCCACCACGGTTATGGTGGTGGGATTTGTCAACGCCGGGCTTATGAACCTGGTGCAGGCCTTAAGCATCGTTCTCGGTGCCAACGTCGGCACCACGGTCACCGCTCAGCTTATTGCCTTTAAAATCGGCAAGCTTGCCCTTCCTGCCATTGGCATCGGCGTCTTTATGCGCATGTTTGCCGGCAACAAAAAATACCACTATTGGGGGGAAGTCCTCATTGGTTTCGGTCTGCTCTTCCTTGGTCTGCAGATCATGAAGGAAGGCTTTGTCCCTTTAAGGCACAGTGAGCTGTTCCGGGAAGCGTTCATCTCTTTTTCTCACAATCCGATTCTCGCGGTTGCCGCCGGTGCGATTCTGACCATGGTCGTCCAGAGTTCTTCGGCCACCATCGGGATTACCGTGGCCCTTGCCACCACCGGGCTTATCGACTACTACGCCGCCTGTGCCCTGGTTCTCGGTGAAAACATCGGTACCACCATCACCGCCAACCTTGCTGCCATCGGAACCAACCCCACGGCGAGACGTGCTGCCTTCGGCCACTTTCTCATCAACGCCCTCGGTGTCTGCTACATGCTGATTTTTCTGAAGTACTTCACCCAGGCGGTGGATGTGATGACCCCGGGTGATCCAAACTTCATCAATGCAGACGGCAACCAGCCCTATATCGCCCGCCATATCGCCAACCTCCATACCGGCTTTAACATCGTCAACCTCTTTATTTTCATGCCGTTGCTCCATATTCTTGCGCGCATATGTGAAAAGTGCATTCCCGACAAAGGGAATGGGCGGGACGACGGGCTGGTCTTTCTGGACGATTGCCTGATCGAAACACCTGATTTTGCCGTATCCCAGGCCAGGAAAGAGGTGAGCCGCATGTCGGCACTGTCTCTGGAGATGCTTAAGCTGAGTCGGGATGCGTTTTTTACCCGTGACCAGAAGGTGATTGAGAAGGTGCATGAGTTGGAGGATACCGTGGACCTCCTTGAAAAGGATATTTCCACTTTCCTTGTGCGCCTGAACCAGGAGCAGATCAGTGCTGACACCTCCCGCGAGCTGAACAGCTTGCTCCATGTGCTCCATGACCTGGAAAAAATCGGCGACTACGCCGAGAACATCGTCAACTACACCGACAAGCTCATTGAGAGCGGGATCCGTTTTACCGGTGAGGCGATGCAGGAGATGGAGGAGATCTTTGAGGTGGCCATCCGTTTTACTGAGAATGTGATGAACGCTTACAATGCCGGCGGCCTTCCCAAAGAGATCGATACAGAAGATGAGAACACCATCGACAAGATGCGCAAGCGGTTCAAGAAGAACCATCTCGATCGCCTTCAGAACGGCGCCTGTTCCGTTGAGACGGGGATTCTTTTTGTCGATATCCTGAACAACCTTGAGAAGGCCGGTGACCAGGCCTTTAACATCGCCCAGGTGGTGATGGGTGAGGATATTTAAGATAGGAACGGTCGTGTAACACCGATAAGCGACCCTTCGCTTTGCACGTTGCTTTGAAGAAGGCCGGACAGGATCACTGTCCGGCCTTTTTTGGTCACTATAAGCTGCCTCCGGCGGCAAGGGTGGCAAAGCCACTGTAGAGAAAAGCACTTTGAAAGCAGGTTGCGGATGCGCTTTATCCCTCGTCCCTCGGGTCAAATCACATCCGCCTCTAAGATGGTATCCGTTTGAGGGCACATTTTTAGACCCATTTGTTCAACTTTTTAAAACTTAGCCCCCGGCAGGGCCGTCGCAGGCACAAGCTGAATAATTTCCGTTTTTGCCTTGATGTGTTTTCTTGGTACAGGATTATGGCTCATTTGTGTCTGATGTTTTTGATACGATTTGACATTGTTCCGAAGCCGTCCTCTATGATATCATGCGCTGCCGGTTTGTGCCGACAGGGCTAACGAACCGTCCGTTTGTGTTGCTCGCCTCTTTTGTTCAGGCCGCAGCATTGTCCACCCATGACGCGTTGAAAGGGATCTATGAACAAGAAACAAGTGGAAAAGGGCCTGGTTGACACCCTGTGGGGCGTCTTTTCATCGGTTCGGCTCTCCGTTATCGTGCTGACGCTTCTGGCCGTCACCTCCATCATAGGGACGGTGATTCCCCAGAATGCGGCCCCTGCCGTCTACATGGAACGATACGGCGAGGCTGCCTACCGTGTGTTTCACTTTCTCGATATTTTTGACATGTACCACTCCTGGTGGTTCCAGCTTCTGATGATCCTGCTGGGGGTCAACCTGGTGATCTGCTCCATCGATCGTCTTCCCGGTGTGCTGAAGATTATCGGGAAGACGCAGCGACTCAACCCTGAACACTACCGCCGAGCCCTCAAGGGAGATACCCTGACGATTGCCGGAGCGCCCGGCACGGTGGCCGATGACCTTGCCCAGCGCTTCAAAGGGGCCATGGGAACCTTCACGGTTGTGGAGGAGGGGGAAGGCCGGTTTCTGTTCGCCGAGAAGGGACGGTGGACCCGCATGGGTGTCTATGTGGTTCATGCCAGTGTGCTTTTGCTCCTTGCCGGCGGATTGCTCGGTTCTCTGTTCGGGTATGAAGGCTACATGAACATCACCGAAGGGGAGTCAGCCAGCGTGGTGACCTTGAGGGGCTCCGACGCAACGGTTCCCCTGGACTTCAGTCTCCGGTGCGATGATTTTGACGTCTCCTTTTATGACACCGGTGCACCCAAGGAGTATCGCTCTGACCTGGTGGTGGAAGAGGGGGGCAGTGAGCTTCTTTCCAAACGCATCGTTGTGAACGACCCCTTGCGTTTCAGGGGGGTCAGCTTCTATCAGGCGAGTTACGGCATGGCGGCCCCGGAGTCGGTCTCTTTTTCCTTTGCCAGCAAGGCCAGCGGGATGCACTATCCGGCGGAGGGCAAGCTCGGAGAACCCATTGTGATCCCTGAAGGGCTGGGGACCTTTACTCCCATGCACTTTGTCAACAACTACCGGTTCCGTGGTCACGACATAGGGGCGACGGTGTTGGGGATTCTTGAAGAAAAGGGAGGGGAACCCGTACAGCTTGCCCTTCCTGTAAAATTTGCCGGTTTTGACCGCATGCGAGGCGGGGATGTTGTGGTCACCGTCGGAGAGTTTGAAAACCGTTACTACACCGGGCTGCAGGTTACGAAGGACCCGGGGGTATGGTTGGTGTACGCGGGGTTTCTGTTCCTCATTGTCGGGTGCTACATCACTTTTTTCATGAGCCATCAGGGTTTCATGGTGGAGGTGGCGCAGGATAAGCAGGGCTCTGCTGTGACTCTGTATGGAAATGCCAACAAGAACAAGCTGGGCATGGAAATGGTGATTCGTCGTCTGACCGAGAAGCTTGAAAAAGAGACCCGCACCCCCGAAAGGCAGGTGGAAAAATGATGAACAGTTCCCTGATACTTTCCATTATCACGTTTGTGTATGGCTTTTCGGCCGTTATGTATATCTCCGCATGGATTTTCGGCAAAGAGATGCCGGCCAAGATCGCCCGTGTTGCCGGTATCGCCGGGATCGTGGGTAACCTTGCAGGGTTTCTTCTCCGCTGGTCGGAATCCTACAGCCATGGCTACGGGCATATTCCCCTCTCCAATCTCTATGAGTCCCTGATCTTTTTTGCGTTGACCATTGCCCTGATCTCCATCGTCATCGAGGTGCGCTACCGCAATTATATGATCAGTACCTTTGCCATGCCCCTGGCCTTTATTGCCCTTGCCTATGCCTCTCTCTCTCCGGGGATCAACGACAAGATACAGCCCCTGATTCCGGCGCTGAAGAGCAACTGGCTCACCGCCCATGTGGTCACCTGCTTCCTCGGCTACGCCGGGTTTGCCACCGCCTTTGGTATCGGTGTCATGTATCTCGTGCGGGAGTGCCTGCCGGTGAAGGAAGGGGGGCTGATTTCCAGGCTCCCCGAAGGCTACATCCTCGATGAGCTCATCCAGAAGACTGTCATGTTCGGCTTTCTCTTTCTTACGGTGGGGATTGTGACCGGGGCCGTTTGGGCCAACTCGGCGTGGGGCTCCTATTGGACATGGGATCCCAAGGAGACGTGGTCTCTTATCACCTGGTTTGTCTATGCCATCATGCTTCACCTGCGTTACGTGCGGGGATGGGGCGGCGTTAAAATTGCTGTTATTTCCATTATTGGATTCATGGCAGTGATGTTTACCTATTTTGGGGTGAACTACCTGCCCGGTCTTCATAGTTATGGCAGCATGTAACACCTTTTAAAAACATGATGATCATGAGCCGCTCTTCCCGAAAGGGGAGGGCGGCTTTTTTATTGGGGTAAGATGTTTCTTTGCCTTGTTTTGTGGTTTCCAAAAGAATGGATTCGTGGGTAAAGGGGGCTTGCTTTGTGGAGGAAAAGGGATCTTTTCATTGACATCAGGGACTTCGTTACTATATAGAAACGATGCTAGCAATGCGCTGTTTTTTTAAATCTCATGCACGTGAAATGGAAGTAAATGAAGGGGTGGCCGCCTCGCGGTTCGGCTGTGGGGTGCAGGGGTGTGGACGACACAAACCGAAGGTCAGGCAGGGGGATTCACTGAAAAAGGGGCCGGTAACTTCTCCGGATCATCTTTCCTGTGTTCAAAATTCCTTCTCCGGGGCTGGCGGTCAGGTGTTTGAATCTGTTCCCTTGCCAAATAGTTAACAGGTGTATTCTCTATTTCGGGACATGATTGTGAGGCATTTGATGACGCCTCCATACCTTGAAAAAGTGTGTGTGAGAACGTATAAGAAACAGGTCAAAATGGTTTAAAACCGACGCGGGGGGATTGTCGGTTTGCTATACATGGTAGGGCTGCTTAATAAATGACGGGGCAGAAAGTGTTCCGGCTTTTTTGCGGGCTTATCATCCACAGGTTCAGAAAGCCGTTAGCACCCGGTACGTGATCAGGGCGCCAGGGGCTTTTTGTATGTCCGTCCCCCTGGTTTTTTACCGGGGCGTGGGACGTACCTGAACCACCCGGTGTCGGGTATCTGGTGTTCAACAATTAACACGTGGAGTTTTCATGAGCCTAACTGGTGAAAAACAGACTGGTCGTGAGCAAACGGGGTCACCCGGTGATTCGGTCAAAAAAGGGGATTCGGGACTGGTAGCCCTCTTTTTTGTCGTAGGCCTGGCCGCAAGCCTTGCCGTCGGGTGGATCGTCTTCCCCAAGCTTCTCTACTCCAAGAGCGAGCAACCCTTTGACTTCAGTCATGTCACGCATGCCGATGCGGTGGGAGACTGCGATAGCTGTCACTTCTTCCGCGATGACGGAACCTATGCAGGTGTTCCTACCCTTGCGCAGTGCGTTGAGTGTCACGAAGAGGTGCAGGGAGAGAGTGAAGCCGAAGAGATCTTCGTCAATGAGTATGTGGCCGAGGAAAAAGAGGTTCCCTGGAAGGTTTACTCCAGGCAGCCCGATTGTGTCTTCTTCTCCCACGCCGCCCATGTGAAAGCGGCGGAGATGGAGTGTGCCGAGTGTCATGGCGACATCGGCGAATCCGAGAGCCTCAAGCCCTATGAAGAGAACAGGATCACCGGCTACAGCCGTGATATCTGGGGCCAGAACATCGGAGGCTTTAAGAAGAACAGCTGGGATCGCATGAAGATGGACGACTGTGGCGCCTGCCACAAGGAGACCATGGGCAGCAAAGGTGCCTGTTTCCAGTGCCACAAGTAGGTTGGACGCCTGTCTGACCCTAATGCGAACGATCAATCCTCAAGGGGTGATTCACATATGAAGATCAACAGGAGACATTTTCTCGCTCTGGGAATGGGAGCCACGGCCGGTACCATGCTTTCTCCTCTTCCCTGGAAGCTGACGGACGATGTGTCCATCTGGACACAGAATTGGTCCTGGACCCCGGTTCCCGAAATCGGCGAGTACTATTATACAGGGGGCGCCTGTACCCTGTGCCCAGGCGGCTGCAGTCTTGCGGTTCGTAAAGTGGGCGAACGTGTTGTAAAAATTGAAGGGGCGGAAAACAGCCCCATTAACACCGGCGATCTCTGCGGGGTTGGCATCTCTGCCACCCAACTTCTCTATGGCCCTTCCCGCATCGAAGGTCCCATGGTTCGCAGTGGCAAGCGAGGCGAGGGCAAGTGGAAGTCTCTCTCTTGGGAGGATGCCGAAGCCCTTCTGGCAGAAAAGCTCGGTGCTGCTTCCGGAAGCGGTGTCGCCGCCCTTTCCGCCACAAAGACGGGCAGCATGGCTGCTCTGATCCAGCGCCTGCTGGACACCGTGGGTTCCGACCGGTTCCTGACCCTGCCCTCCATCTACGACACCATGGAGCAGGCCATGGCCCTGACCATGGGGCGTGAAGCCGGAGAGAGCGTGGGCTTTGACATGGAGAACACAGACCTGATCCTGAGCCTCGGCAGTGCCGTTGCAGAAGGGTGGGGCTCACCCGTACGCATGGTGAAGGCCGCGGGCACGAAAAAGATGATTCAGGTGGAACCCTTCCTTTCCACCACCGCCTCCATGGCCGACACCTGGGTACCCGCCAAACCCGGCACCGAAGGGGTCTTCGCCCTTTCCGTCGCCGCTGCCATGATCCAGGAAAAACTCTACGATCATATCTTCGTTTCCACTGCCACCGAAGGCTTTGAGCCTTTCAGCGCCTGGCTGCTTGAAAACTACACCCCGAAAAAAGCCGAAGCCGTGACAGGGGTCTCCCCTGCAATGGTTAAAAAGGTGGCCGTGGCCTTTGCCGGCGCACGCCGCCCTGTGGCTGTCTGTGGCCGAGGAAAAGGGGAAACCCCGGTGAGCCTTGCCGAGGCCCTGGCAGTGTTTGCCTTGAACGCCCTCAAGGGGTCTGTTCAGCGTGACGGTGGCCTGGTGAAGGTGGGTGCGCTTCCCTATGCTGTGGCAACGGCAGAAGCCGAGGCCATGGGCGAAAAGCTTGCCGCCCTTACCGAGAAAGGGAAAACCGACCTTCTGATGGACTGGGGCACCAACCCCTTCTACACCCTGGCCAGTTCGGAAAAGGCAAAAGAGGCCCTGGCCTCCATCGGCACCATTGTCAGCTTCTCACCCTACATGGATGAGACAGCAGCCATGGCCGACCTGATCCTGCCTGACCACATGCACCTTGAGAAGACTCAGGATGTGCCTGTGCGCGCCGGACTTGAACGCGCCACCGTCACCCTTACCCAGCCCGCACTTGCGCCGGTGATGGACACCAAGCATACCGGTGACGTGCTCATCAGCGTGGGCGGACAACTGGACGGAGGCGGGGACGCCTTCGGTTGGGACGACTACGAGAGCTACCTCGAAGAGAGCTGCGGGGAAATGTGGGAGGCCCTTTATGACGAGGGGCTCTGGCAGGGAGAGATTGCCTGGAAGAAGGGCCTGGAACGCATCCTGGGAACCTCCCAGCGCTTCACCTTCGTGATTCCCGAAGGCCCGGTTTACACACCGGCCGAAGGAGCGGAATCCAGCCATCCCTACACCCTCGTGCCGAGCTGGTCTCTTCGGATTGCCAGCGGCGCTGTTGCCGACGCACCTTTTACCATGAAGACCATCGAAGACAGGGTCCTCACCAAGGGGCTCTCCCATGTGGAGATGCACCCCTCAACCGCAAAGAAGGCGGGGCTCAAGGATGGCGACACCGCCACCCTTGCCACGGCTTCCGGTAAAGCGACGGTGAAGGTGACCCTTTTCGAAGGGGTGATGCCCGGCGTCGTGGCCATGGCCGCAGGCCTCGGACACACCGCCTTCGACGGGTTTATCGGTGACAAAGGGGCCAGCTATACCGCCCTTTCCGGCACCATGGTCGACCCGGGAACCGGTTTCAACTGCGCCTGGGGTGCCCGGGCTTCCCTTACCAAAGGGTAGGCCTGTCCCGGCAACGGCCGGTGAACATCTGACGAAAACCCATCTCATACGAGGTTTTTCATGAATACGGAATCAAACGAAACGAGGGCGAAGAAATTCGGCATGGTCATTGACCTCGACAAGTGCACCGGGTGCGGATCCTGCATGGTGGCTTGTTCGGCTGAAAACAACGTCCCCGTAAGAAAAGACGAAAGCGATAAGCTTTTAAGCACCACCTGGATCCGGGTCTACCGCGTCACCAACGGCAAGGATTTTCCCGACACCGAGATCTGTTACTTCCCCCGCCCCTGCATGCACTGCGGTGGCAAAGGGGACCACGGTCACTCCCCTTGCGTGTCGGTTTGCCCTGCCAC